>OFLL01000139.1_pt1 | contig 31898 bp, 30 predicted proteins | sample 1540861 | NCBI WGS metagenome assembly OFLL01 (sample SAMEA4413039, study PRJEB24355) | metagenome | biome: human; feature: gut; material: faeces | place: United Kingdom | collected 2010 | reverse complement strand
ACAGAGACTAAAACAGCACCGTGGGCCCCGCAACCGGAGGGACAAAATTCCTGGTTAATGGGGCTGGTACGAGAAAAGCCCCTAGATTGAGTTGGCTGGTTCGCATACCGATTGAACTCGCCATACGCCGCTGCCCACGCTTTCTCCTCTCGGTAAAGCCGGTCGAAACGAGACCCTCCTGAGATCATTTCACATAGCCTCGCAGGAGGCTCGCTATCGGGGATAGCGGGCATAGGTAGCCCATCAGCTTGAATCCAAACCGACCTGACAGCACAGCAGTTTCCGGTATGCTCGGCGCACATGCTCGGAAAGGATGACACCATGAAGATGGCCCCGCGCCACCGTCAGCAATTGCCACCGCTTCCGATGGTCTCGGCCAAGCTCGGGGAGCGGTTGGCTAGCCACGTGTTCGTGGAGGAAGGCCGGGAGCTGCTTCCGGAGTTGCAGGCCTTCCGCCGCGATATGCACCAGAACCCGGAGGTGGGGCTGCATCTGCCGCGCACTCAGGAGAAGGTGCTCGAAGCTCTTAAAGGCCTACCGCTGGAGATTCATCTGGGCCGTGACCTCAGCTCGGTCGTCGCTGTGCTGCGCGGCGGCAAGCGCGGCGAGCGCCCCGTGTCGGTGCTGCTGCGCGCGGACATGGACGCACTTCCGGTGCGCGAGCAAACGGGCAGCCCGTTTGCCTCGACGAATAGCAACATGCATGCCTGTGGCCACGACCTGCACACGGCCGGACTGATTGGCGCGGTGAAGATGCTGTGCCGCCACCGCGAGGAGCTGTTGGGCGATGTCATCTTCATGTTCCAGCCGGGTGAGGAAGGCCCAGGCGGCGCGCAGCCGATGATCGATGAGGGCGTGCTCGACGCCGCCGGCCGCCGCCCCATTGCCGCCTACGGTTTGCACGTCGGCCCGCAGGATCGGGGCACGTTCCACCACATCGCGGGCCCGATGATGGCCTCGTCGTCCAATCTGGGGATCACCGTCTACGGCAAGGGTGGGCATGGCTCGCGCCCGCACGATGCTATCGATCCCGTTGCGGCCCTCGCGGAGATCCAGATGGCGCTGCAAGTGGCGCTGACCCGGCGCTTCGATGCGAACTCGCCGATTGTCATCACGGTGACCAACCTGCGCGCGGGCGACGGCGCGGTCAACGTCATCCCGGACAAGGCGGAGCTGGGCGCGACGGTGCGCGTGCTTCGCGACGAACACATCGACGCCGTCCGCCAAATGATCATCGAGGTCTCTAGCTCCGTGGCGGCTTCCCATCGTTGTACCGCGAAGGTGGACTTCGAGGTCCTGTACTCGGCCACCAAGACCTCACCGCGCGAGGACCAGTTCGCGGCGTCGTTGTGGGCGGGTATGTTCGGCGCGGAAAACGTGCTGACCATGGACACCCCGATGATGGCCTCAGAGGACTTCGGCGCGGTGTTATCCCAGGTTCCGGGCACCTTCATGTGGTTCGGCACGGGCGATCCGCATATCCCGGAGCACATGCGCGAGTGGAACCATTCACCGCAGGTGCGTTTCGATGATTCCGTTCTGGGAGACCAAGCCGCAGCCCTGGCGGCGGTGGCCTTTGAGCGCCTCGCCGCCGAGGACGCCCACCCCTCGCCGGCCACGAAGGCTATGCGTGCGCCAGTGCAGGGGACAGGGGCGGATGCGCAGCCGCCTTCTTCCGCAGCGCAATAGTGCCCCAGATGGTGGCTACCCATTCGGCGAGCACGACGACCATGCCGGCGAGAAGGGGCCAGATGGCGTCGTCGAGCGCAGTGCTTAACGACGGGAAGAGATTCTTCGTGGCGTGCACCGCGATGGCGATAATGAGCCAGCGCACCGGCTGCTTCTGGGATAGGCCATAGGCGCTAAGCCCAGCGAACAGCGAGTGGGAGAGCGGGTTGGAGGCCAGGCGGATGACGCCTGCCCCGATTGCGCCAGCGGTATCCGAGTCGAGGTTATCCGCCGTCATGCGCGCAAAGGCGGTGGCGTCCTCACCTACAGTGAAGCCGATACCCACGGCCACGCCCACGAAGATGTAGTCGAGCCAACTGCGGGGCCGGATGACGAAGGTACAGATAAGCAGCACGCCGAGGAACTTCAGCACCTCCTCGATGAGCGGCGCATACCCCGCAGCGCCCAGCCAGTCCAGGCCCGCGCGGGCGAGGAGGTGGGTCATGTTCGTGTTGAGTTCCACCGCGAGCCCGGAAACCGCGAACCCCCACACCACGCCGTGCGCAATTCCCGGCCGGCGGCGCAGGAAGAACAGCGCGAGGGGGACGAGTACGGCGGCGAAGATCACGGCGGTCAGAGCACTTGCGGGCAGGAAGGGCTCGCCCGCGTAGTGGAAGGCGGTGACGGCCAGCGCGCCGAGGGCCAGCAGGTAGTACAGGTACTTCATGCGTCCTCCGGCTGCACACGGTCGGCGAAGTCACGTGCCTTTGGTCCGTAGATGTGGAGGAAGGAGATGGTGTTGTTGTGCCGCTGAGACAGCGTGATGCCGTCGCCGTCCTCGACGCGGTAGAGCTCGGCAGCCTGGGTGGTGATGGGGGCGTCGGTCAGCGCGCTGGTCCCGTTGAAGGAGCGGTGCTGGCGCGGCAGGTACGTCTCGACCTCGCGGGAGGAGCTGCCTTCCTCAGAAATGATGGTCGCGCTCCCGCAGTTCCAGGTCTGCGAGGAGGCGTACGGATCCTCCGGGCACTCCAGTCCCGGGATGCCGCGCACGGGGGTGGTGTCGGGAGTGGGGTCGGGGAGGAGGGCGTCGGCAAGCGGTACTGCGGCGAGGACGCCGATGCAGGAATAAATCAGTGTGTTTCTCATGCTTTCGACCCTAAGAGCTGCGGTTTTGCGCCGGTATCCTCCGCAGGGAGGATTTTGCGGAGTTTGACAATGCTGACAATCATGGCCACCCACAGGCCGATGAGGATGAGGAAGGTGGGGAAGATGGGCCATAGGGCGTCGTCAAACGCGGTAGAGATAGACGGGCCGAAATTAGCCGTGAAGTGCACCGCCATGGCGATGAGCAACCAGCGCACCGGTTGCCGGCGGGAGAGCCCGTAAGCCGCGATTGAGGTGAAGAAGGAATGCATGAGCGGGTTCGCGATGAATCGGGCAAGGAGCCCCAGAAGCGTTCCCTTGAGATCAGAATCGAGGTTCTCCAGTGTCATGTTGGCGTAGTAGATGGCGTTCTCGGTCACGCTAAAGCCCATGCCCACGGCCACACCGACGAAGACGTAGTCCGCCCAGTGGCGGGGCCGGATGACGCAGGTGCAGATGAAGACGACGCCGAGGAATTTAAGGACTTCCTCGTTAAGCGGGGCGATTCCAGCGATGACCAGCCAGTCCGGGACCGTACGGATGAGGAGGTGGTTCATGTGCTCGTTGAGCTGGCCGGCGACAGTGGAGACCGCAATACCCCACACCACCCCGTGCGCAATGCCGGGGTGCTTGCGCAAAATCAGCAGCGTGAGGCCTAGTGCAACAGCGGCGTAGGCCACCGCGGCGAGCGCACTTGTGGGCACGAAAGCGCCGTGGGAGAAATCATAAGCGACGTACACCAGCCCAGCGGCGGTGAGCAGTTCGTACAAAGTCTGTGTTCTTCTCATGAGCTTTAGGCTATGAACCGCGCCCGGGGTGCCGGTATCCTCCGCAGGGAGGATTTTCCGGAACGCAGGGAGAACTATCGTGGCAACCATGACAAGAAAGACGCGACCACTGTGGATCACGGTGCTGCTCATTCTGCTCTGCGTGGTGGCGGATTTGGCGGCATGGATCCCCCATATCGAAAACTTCGAGGGGACGGATCAGGAAGCCCTTGTTTTGGGCTTGATGGGTCTATTTAGCTTCGCCACGTGGATTCTGCTGCCCTTCGCCCTGCACCACTCACGGCGGGAGCGCAACATCCACGAGGAGTACCCCGGCCACCCGGTGGTGCTGATTGCGGCTCTGCTCGTCCTGGTACTAGGCGGGTTTCGCCCACTGTCGCTGTCAGTGCTGGTGGTGTTGATTTCAATCATCTCGCGCGGCCGACTGCGGTGGTCCCTGGCGGGGACGGCGGTGTTCGTGGCCTCGTGTGTGACCATTATCTCTGTGCCTTACATTCGGATGAACATCTTCGATCCCTTTGGTTGCGTGTTCTATGGAAGCCTCTTTCTTATCGTTGCCTGGATTACGGGCTCGGTGCGCGCGCAGCGCCGCCAGCGCGAGGTCACCTTGGTGAGTCTGGCGGAGCTCAACGAAGACCAGCTGCGCTCGCGCGAGGAGCGCGCACGCCTGGAGGAACGCAACCGCATTGCCCGCGATATCCACGATTCCCTCTCGCACAGGCTTAGCCTCATCTCCGTCTACGCGGGTGGCCTGAGCTACCGCAAGGACGCCGACCCGGAGCGGGTCGCCGAGGCGGCAGACACCATCCAATCGGAGGCCAAGGCCGCCGTGGAGGACCTGCGCGGGGTGATCAAGGCGCTGCGCGTGGATGACCGGGTGGATCCGCGCGCGAGCATCGAGGAGCACATCGGGCGCGCACGCGCGGCGGGGACGAAGGTGCGCTATAAGAAGGGGGACGTCGATAAGCTGAGCACCCTTGCCGCCCACACGCTGGGCCGCGCCGTGCAGGAGGGGCTGACCAACGCGCGCAAGTACGCGCCTGGGAAGAAGGTGACGCTCACCGTGGAGAACGAGGAGGATAAGGTGCGGGTGACCATGCAGAACAAGAAAGTGGCTGCGCAGCCAGAGTCCGGTGGCGGCAACGGCCTGTTGGGTCTGGAGGAACGCGCCCGGCTGGCCGGAGGTACTTTCACAGTGCTTGACGACGCCTCCACCTTCACCTGGGTCCTCGAACTCCCTGAGGAGGCACGCGCGTAATGATTTCAGTGGTATTAGTCGATGACGAGCAGGCGCTGCGCCGCGGCATTCGGTTCATCCTGGAGGGCGCGCCGGACATTGAGGTGGTGGCCGAGGCCAGCAATGGGCGCGATGGCGTGGCCCGCGTGCTGGACCTGCAACCGGACGTCGTCTTCATGGACATCCGCATGCCCGTCATGGATGGCATCGAGGCGGCCGGGAAACTGCGCGCGAGCGCGCCGGATATCCCGGTGGTCATGCTCACCGCCTTCGATACGGATGAGTTCATCGTGGATGCGCTGCACGCCGGCGCGATGGGCTTTCTGCTCAAGACCATCGAGCCGGAGGGCCTGGTCTCGGCGGTGCGGGCCGCCGCCACGGGGCAGCAGCTGCTGAGCCCGAAGGCCCTGAAGAATCTGCTGGCGCTCAAGCACCCCGAGCCCGCGCCGGCAGAGACAAAGGCGCCTGGGCCCCGCCCGCTGGAGGGCTTAAGCCAGCGCGAGAACGAGGTGGCGCAGCTGGTGGCCCAGGGCCTGGACAACCAGGAAATCGCGGGGCAGCTCTACGTGTCAGTTACGACGGTGAAGACCCACATCAAGCACATCCTGGACAAGCTGGGCGGCACCAACCGGGTGCACATCGCGATTGCGGTGTTGGAAGCGCGCTAGCGCCGGCGGATAAACGCGGAGGCGAGGCCGAGCAGCGCGATGACGATCACGATGATGGACGCCGCCGGCCAGTACTGGGGGTAGTACTTCAGCGCGTAGCCGAAGACCTGGCTGTCGTTGAACTGGCGGGCAAGTGCAATGGGCATCCACCACAACTTTGTGAGAGTGAGGACCGCGCCGAGCAGGCCAGCGATGATGCGGCGACTGCCGCGCAGAAAGAAGCTGGCTGCCACGAGGAGCATGCCGGCGATGGTGAGAGCGAATAGCAGGGGAGTTACCGCAGCGAATGGGGAGCCGTTGATGAGGAACTCGTGGTCAATTTCGTGCTGCTCGATGAGGGTATAGCCCTCAAGGACGACGTCGTCCGGTATTCCCATTTACTTCTCCTTCTGCTCAGTGTTCGGGTCGTAGCCGTCGGCCCAGGTATCGGTGTCGAAGTCGTAGTCTACGTTCTCGCCCTTTTCATCGGTGCGCTGGTACCAGTCCGTGTAGCGGTGGGCGGAGGAGTCGAAGTCGGAGCCTGCACCGCGGCCTTCGTCGGCATGCTCGACGGTGAGCTCGAAGTCATCGCCGTGCTCCTCGATGCCGCGCACGACGGCGTTTTCCACCGCGGCGCGCGCGTAGGCGCGGCGGATGAACATCGGGTCGGAGCGCAGGTCCTTGATGAAGGCCACCATCATGAACAGCAGCACCAGACAGAATGGGAGCGCCGAGAGGATGGTGAGGTTCTGCAGGCCGGTGAGCACGTCCTCGCCGCCGGTGAGCAGCATGACGACTGCAATGCCCATCATGCACAGTCCCCAGAAGATGACGATGAACTTGTTCGGCGCGGGATTGCCCTTGGAAGACATGGTTCCCATGATGACCGATGCGGAATCGGCCGAGGTGATGAAGAAGACCGCCAGCACCACGATCAGAACAAATGGTGTGATGCTGCTCAGCGGCAGGTTGTCGAACATGGCGAAGAGCACCTGCTCGCCGGAGGCAGAGCCATCAAAGTTGGGTAGCTCCTCGCGCTGGAAGGTGATGGCCGTGCCGCCGAAGATGGTGAAGGCCAAAATGAGGATGAGGGAGGGCGCGAAGACGGTGACGGCGGTGAATTCGCGCAGCGTGCGGCCACGGGAAATGCGGGCGACGAACATGCCGACGAAGGGCGTCCACGCGATTCACCATGCCCAGTAGAAGGCGGTCCAGTAGGACTGGAATTCAATCGTTTCATCACCCCAGGACAGGCCCTTAGCCATCATGGGCAAGAACTGGTCGATGTAGGTGACGATGCCGGAGGGCACGAGGTTGAGCAGGAGCAAGGTTGGGCCGGTGAAGAAAACAAAGACGACCAGGCCGAGCGTGAGCGTGATGTTGAAGTTGGACAGGTAGCGCACGCCGCGGGAGACACCAGAGACCGCTGAGATGATGAACCCGCACCCCAGCACGGCGATGATCACGATGAGCACGGCATTGGTCAACGGACCTGCGCCGCGGATGATGGAGACTCCTTGGCCGATCTGGATAGCGGAGAGTCCCAGCGTGGCGGCGGTGCCGAAGAGCGTGGCGACGAGTGAGAGGATGTCGATAAGCTTGCCCAGCGGCCCGTCGGTATCACGGGAGCCAAACAGGGGCTTGAAAATCGAGGACACCAGCGGGACGCGGCCGCGGCGGTAGGAGGAGTAGGCGATGGCGCCGCCGACGAGGGCGTAGGCCGCCCAGGGAGAGACACCCCAGTGGTAGTGCGCCTGAGCCATTGCTTGGTGGAGGGCTTCGACGCTGTTGCCGTCGACAGTGTGGGGAGGCGGGGTGATGTAGTGCGACAGCGGCTCCGAAGGACCGTAGAAGAAGATGCCGACGCCGATGCCGGCACCGAACATCATGGCCACCCAGCTGAACCAGCCGAACTCGGGTTCCTCGTCATCGGTGCCGAGTTTGATGCGGCCGAGGCGGGAGCAGCCGATGTAGAGCATGGTGACGACGGCCATCATCATGGTGATGTTGAGCAGCCACCCGGCGTTGGTGATGGCCCAGGAAAAGGCCGTGGAGGAGGCGGCGGAGACGGACTCCGGTGAGGTGATGCCCCAGATGATGAAGGCTACGACGAACGTAGCCGTGCTGAAGAAGGTGACCTTGTCCAGCGTGAAAGCGTTGCGTTGGTCTTCCACACCGATTCCGGGAACCAGGCCCGGGTGCATGTTGTGGGGGTAGAGGCCAACGGTGGACCGGTAGATTTTCGAGTGTTCACGTCAACCATTATCGCAGGTGCGCGAAATGACAGCGTTGTGAGCTAGGATGAAGGCACTTATTTCTGCGTCGATTGGAATGCCATGTCGCTGCCTAATTTTGATGAGAATGTCCGTGAGCTGGAGGAAGCCTTTGCTCTCTTCGAGCTCGTGGAGGAACACGTCCTCGATCCGAACCTGTTGTTCACGGTGAAATAATCCGCCTCTTCTGTGCGCACGCGAGTACTCCGCGGCGGGTGCGCACTATGAGGTCATTGACGCATTTCCGCTGCGGTGATCTTCTCAATGAGTGTGTCCAGCTCCGCGCGGCTGGGCTGTGAGAGCGGGTTGACCACGCAGAAGTCGAGGAGGAAGTAACCGGCGGTTTGCAGAGCCGTGTGGCGCTGCCAGAACTGGCTGATATCGGAGTGGTTGGTGGCCAGCGACTGGATGCTGCGCCGCTCCGAGAGCAGCTCGTAGTGCAGGTCGCGGCGCTGCGCCAGCGCCTCCTCCGGGGTCTTGATAAGCAGGGAGCCGAGCAAGGCTGCCATCGCCTCGAAGCAGCGCGTTTGCAGGCGGTAGTGGTTCGTCATCTGGGCCCGCGGTTTCCACAGCCACAGGAAGAGCATCGCCACGACCACGGAGAGCCCAATCTCCGCCATGCGCGAGCCGATGGTGTGGGCCAAATGCTCCGAGGAGTTGCCCATCAGCAGTGCCAGCGGGGTGGAGAAGATAACGCACAGCGCGTAATTCTTCACCACCAGAATCTCCGCGCAGAACTGGCAGAAGGCCAACGCGAGCACCAGCCCCCAGCCGTGCGGGCTGAAGGAAGCGATGAGAGCGAAGAGGCACACGCCCAAGACCGATCCCAGCATGCGCTGGATGCCGCGAATCGTTCCCGGCACCCGGTCGGGGCCCCACTGCAAGACCAGGAGCACCGACACCGCGCCCCAGTCCGGGCGGTTAAGCCCCAGCGCCAAGCCGATGAACGCGGTGACCAGGCCACCGAGCGCGATCTTTTCCGCCGTCACCACCGCGTGGGAATTGCCCACCGCAGCGCGGTAGAAGCGGTAGCGCATCGTCGGCTTGGTGTGCGGGATGGCGGTGCGGTCAGGGTCGACGTAGGTGGGGGAATCAGAGAGCTGATCCGAGTTGCCGCCCACTTGCTTGTGGTGCGCCACGATACGCTGTTGCGCGGCCAGCGCGCGGTGAACCAGCTCCGCCTGGGCGGGGCGGCGGATGCGGCGGCCGCGGATGATGCCGGCGTCGGCAAGCGCTTGCCAGGCGGTGGAGATAGCGGATTGCGCCTGGTGGTGGCGGGCCAAGAAATCGGTGTCCGAGTGAAGGAAGGCATCGGCGGCCTTCTCTAGCGCGGCCACCGCGCGCGTTTCCGGGCCGTGCGGATCCCTAAAGCGCGGCACCATGCCCAGCACGTAGCCTGCCGCCACGCCGGCCAGGCTCCACGCGGCCACCTCCCACGGGGAGACCCCGCGCAGCATGGTGGAACCACCGGCCACCATCACGATGAAGAAGGAACCCGGCGGTGGCAGCCGCAGCGCATTCTGCACGAACGCGCCGGTCGTCGACAGAGCCACCGTAAACACCGCGGACAGCGCCAGGCCATGCACGCCGACCAGGGAACCGGCCGTAGCCGCCAGCGTGAGCAGCCCGCCAGCGGTGAGGATCACGCGGCGCCGCGTGCGGTAGGGGTGCCCCTCGCCGTAGATGACGGAGAAGGCGCCGGCAGAAATGAGCAGCACCGCATCCGGGTGGCCCGTTAAAACAGCAATCCCGCCCGGGATGATGATCGCCAATGCCGCGCGCAGGGCACCGGGCCAACGGCGCGCGGAGGTGTTGAAGGCGGTAAAGAGCTGAAGGGCGTTAGGACGTTGCGGCAGAGGGTGTTCCATATCGGGAGAACACCTTACTCGCTTCGCCGCGCTCGACCAGCCGGCCGTCCTGCAAGACCGCCACCGTGGGACACAAGTGGCGCACGACGTCGATGTCGTGGGAGACAAAAACCAGCGTCATGTCCTTCGTCACGCGTTGCAGCAGCTCCAGGACCTGGGCCCGCGATGTCGCATCCAGAGCCGAGACGGCCTCGTCCGCCAGCAGAATATCCGGCTTACCCACCACGGCGCGCGCCAGTGAGATGCGTTGGCGCTGCCCGCCAGAGAAGTCCCGCGGATAGCGCTCGAAGCCCTCGATGCCGACCTCCCGCAGCACGGCCTCGGCCTCCTCGCGCGTCCCGCCGCCCTCGGCCACGATCTTCCAAATAGGCATGCGCGGGTTGAGTGAGCCCTTGGGGTCTTGGAAGACCATGTGCACGCGCTTGGCGACGTCCACCGTTCCCGAGGTCGGCTCCGCCAAACCGGTGAGCAGCCTGAGCAGCGTAGATTTGCCGGAACCGGAACCGCCGACGATGCCGAGGCGCTCGCCCTCGCGGACGGTGAGGGAGACGTCATCCAGCGCGGTCACCCCGCGGTAGGTCTTGGTCACGTTTGTGAGCGTGATGACGGGATCTCCCAGGGTGGGCATGGGCGGCGGGGTGAGATCGGGCGTGGTGAGCTCACCGATGCGCACGACGCGGTCACACACGCGCTTGACGACATCCTGGTCATGGCTAATAAACAGCAGCGCGGTGTCCTCGTTGTCCGCGGCTTCCACGATGGTGGTCAGGATTTCTTCCTGGGTGAAGGGATCCAGCGCGGTGGTCGGCTCATCGCAGATGAGGAGCTTGGGGCGGCGGGCCATGGCCATCTCGATGAGCGCGCGCTGGCGCTGCCCGCCAGAAAGCTGGTACGGGAAGCGGTTGAAGCCGGGCACCTTCATCAGCGGGTCGAGCGCGGTCATGGGTTCTTGGAAGACCATGGCCAGCGGCAGCTTGCGCAGATCGCGGTCACGCATGCCCAGCAGCTCCTGGCCGTTGAACTGAATGGAGCCGGTGGCCTGCAGGTGATCAGGCAAAAGCCCCATGATGGCCAGGGCCGTCAGGGACTTGCCGCTGCCGGAATCCCCGACGAGGCCGACGCGCTCGCCGGGTGCGATGGAAAAGGAGAGGGGGCCGACGGGGCCCACGCGCAGATCAGTGACGGTCAGCATGGCTTCCTAGCAGGTTGAATCCGAGGACGGTGCCGGCGATGGCCAGCCCTGGCCACAGCGCCTGGAGGGGGTGGGTGGCCAGGAGGGGCTGGGCGTCGTGAAGCATGCGGCCCCATGAGGCGGTCGGCGGGGCAGTGCCCAGGCCGAGATAAGACAGGCCGGCTTCGGCGAGGACGGCCAGCGCAAAGTAGACGGAGGCCTGGATGGCCACGATGCCGCCGAGGTTCGGCAGGACGTGGCGCCACGCGATGAGCGCCGGCGGCACGCGCGAGATGCGGGCGGCCGCGATATAGTCCTGCGTCATGATCTGTAGCGTGCCGGAGCGCGTGACCCGGATGAAGGAGGGGATGCCGGCGATGCCGATGGCGATGGTCGCCGTGAGCGTGGACGACCCCCACACCGCGCCGGCGACGATGGCCAGCAGGAGCGCGGGGAAGGCGAGCAGCAGGTCGGTGGCCGCCATGATGAAACCGCCGCCGCGCATCCCGGCGATGATACCTAGCGGCACGCCGATGAGTGCGGCGATGGCCACCGCTACCACGCCCACCAGCACGGTGATCTGGGCGCCGGCGAGGATGCGGGAGAAGGTATCGCGCCCGAAGCGGTCGGTGCCCATGAGATGCTCCAGGCTGGGGCCGGCCAGACGATTGGCGGAGATGAGGTTGGGGTCATAGGGCGTCCACACCAGGGAGACCAGCGCAAGCAGGACGGTCAGGCCCACCAGGATATAGCCGGGTTTCATCGCGCCTCCTTCAGCCGCGGGTCGATGACCCGGTAGACCAGGTCCGTGAGCAGGTTGACGGTCAGCGTGAAGGTCACGAAGACCATGATGAGGGTCTGGACGGTGGTGAGGTCGCGGGTGGAGACGGCGTCGAGAAGCAGCGAGCCCAGACCTGGAATGACGAAGACGTTCTCGATGACCACCGCGCCCACCACCAGGGTGCTCAGCTGCACGCCGGTGACGGTGAGCACGGGCAGGGCGGCGTTGCGCAGGCCGTGGCGGATCAGTGCCCCGGTGCGGGATTCACCCAGGGAGCGGGCGGTGCGGATATAGTCCTTGTCCATTTCCTCGCGGAGGGTGGCGCGCACGTAGCGGGTGAGCATGGCGCCCTGCACCAGTGCCAGCGAGATGACAGGAAGCACGAGGTGGCTCAAACCCTCGCGCGGCAGCTGCCAGCCGTTGGCGGGCAGCCAGCCCAGGTGCACGGAGAACACGGCAACCAGCAGGATACCGACCAGGAAGCTGGGCACCGCGATACCCAGCTGCGTGGCGGCGTTGAGCACGGGGAGCCTAAAGCGGGCCAGCAGGATGCCCATGGGGATAGCCCCGGCCAGCGCGAGGGCGATGGCCAGCCCGATGAGCAACAGCGTGACCTGCGCGCGGTCAATCACCAGCGGTGTGATGTCCTGCTGCGAGGACAGCGAGACGCCGAAGTTGCCGGTCAACAAGCCCTTCATCCACTCCAGGTATTGCACGATGAGCGGGCGGTCTAGGCCCATGGCGTGGGTCAGCTCCGCCACGGATTCATCGGTGGCGTTAACACCTAAGGCCACGCGCGCCGGGTTGCCGGGCACGGCCCGCATGAGCAGGAAGATGATGATGGAGGCGGCCCACATGGTGCCGAGGAAGCGCAGGATTCTCATCGCACACCTTTAAGCTCGATGGCATCGGTGATCTGGTTGGGTTGCAGGCCGGTTAGGCCCTCGCGGTAGAGCACGATATTGGGCATGTTCATCAAGGTCAGGGCGGGCATATCTTCCATGATCTGGTCGACCGCACCTGTCATGTCATCCTGTTTCAACAACGTGCGGGTCTGCGGCGAATCATAGCCGATGTAATAGTCCGGGTTGCCAAAGATGGTAGGGATATCCCGCGGCTCGACGTGCGCGACGAGCGACATCTGATAGTCCTTGGCCCCCATCACCTGGCTCAGCCACACGGCGGGGAACTCGGCGGTTTCCAGCGTGACCTCGAATCCCATCTCCGTCAGCTGCGAGTAGAGGAACTCGGAGAGCGTTTGCGTATAGGGCAGGCTTGGCACGGTGAGCGTGAGCGGCGTGCCCACGGCCCCGGCCTCCTCCATCAGCGCGCGGGCGCGCGCGGGGTCGTAAGGGTAGTAGTCCTTGGCGCTAAACCACGGGTCGGTCGGCGGCACCGGAGCGCCGCCGGTGTCTTTCGCGCGGCCCTCCCAGAGGATGTCGTTGGCGGCCTGGCGGTCGATGCCATAAGCCACGGCGCGGCGCACGCGGGGGTCGTCGAAAGGCGCTGCCTGGTTATTCATGGACAGCAGCACCTCGCCGTTCGTGGTGCCGACTGCGGTTTCGATGGAGTCATCGAGGGTGTCGAGCAGCTCGGGGTTCTGCACGCCCCACACGGCGTCGACCCCGCCGGAGCGCAGGGCGTTGACCGCGGTGAGGGAATCCGGGAAGTAGCGGATGGTGATGTCTTCCTTCGCCGGGGTTCCCCAGTAGTCCGGGCGGGCGCGCAGCGCGATGTACTCGTTGGGGGAGAAGCCGGCGACGGCGAAGGGGCCGGTGCCTACAGCTTCAGTGGGGGTGCGCATGGCGCCGATGACGGTGCCCATGGACCACAACCAGCCGGCGGAGGGGCGAGAAAGCTCGACGACGAGCGTGTGATCATCCACCGCCGTGGCGGATTCCACCACGTCCATCTGCTTCTTGAGCCCGTTGGTCCACTCCGTCTTCACAGCGTTGATAGACCACGCGGCGGTGTGCGCGGTGAAGGCCTCGCCGTTGGAGAAGGAGGCCTCGCGCAGGTGGAAGGTGTAGCGCGTGGAGTCCACCTCCCAGGACTCGGCCAGTCCCGGTTCGATGTCGCCTTGCGCGGAGATACGCACGAGGGTTTCGTAAACGTTGCTCATGAGCGCGGCCGGGATGGCGGCGCCGCCGACGGTGGTGAAATCCAGGGACGTCGCGGGAGTCGTCGTGGCCAGCGTCAGCGCGGAGGAATCAGAATCAACAAGCGCCGTGGAACCGGCGGAGCAGGCGCTGAGCGACGCCCCCACGATCACCCCCAGCGCACCTAACCAGGCCTTCATCCTTCGGACAACTTGACCTCGAGCGGGGAGGTGGTGCCCCGCACGCTCGTCATGCCAAGTGTTAGCCGGTCCCCGAGGTACAGGATTTCGGTGCACTCGACGGGATGCCCGGAGTGATCCGAGATGTCGAGGTGCAGGCGCCACAGCGGGGTGGCGGGCTCCACGTTGAGGGAGCGCGCATCCTCCTCACTGGCGGAAGCCAGCGAGAGCTCGCGGTTGACGTTGTCGAATTCCACGCCTTGCTTGCGCAGGTGATCGTGGATGGACTCATTATCGGCATCGAAGTTGAGGATGTGGCTGCCCACTTCTAGTGGGAAGAACATGCGCTCGATGGCGATGGGCATGCCATTGGCGCTGCGCACGCGGTGCACAAAGATAACCGGGGAGCCGGGCTCTGCCCGCAGGAACTCGGCCTCCCTTTCGGTAGCGGGGCAGCGGCCCAGCCATAGGGTGGAGGCGCCGGGCTCGAATCCGCGCTCGCGCAGCCAGTGTGTCACGGAGTAGATGGAGTCGAAGGACTCCGAGGTGAAACGGCCGAGAACGACAGAGCGGCGGCCGCGGCCGGAGGAGATGAGGCCCTCCGAGCGCAGCGCCGCGACGGCCTGGCGCACGGGACCACGGGATGAGGAGAATTGCTCGCACAGCTCGGCCTCGCTGGGCAGAAAATCACCGGGAGAAAGCTTCTTGCTGCGGATGAGATTGCGCAGATAGTCAGCGATAATACTGTGCTGCTGTGTACCGCGAAGGGCCACGGTGATGCTCCTCTATGTAGAAAACGCTGTGATGGGCAAAATGTACGGGTGCGCGGATATGCGGATGCGCGAGGGCGCGTCCGCCTACAGCTGCCACGCTTGAGCCAGGTTAATCATGTTACCCAAGGCGGCCTCGTGGCTTGTGGATTGCAGGGAGATCATGAGCTCATCCGCCTGGGCTAGCGTCTGGAACTCCGTGAGGTAGTCGCGCACGTGCTCGATGCTGCCCACGGCGGAGTACTTCAGCATGCCGATAATTTGCTGGCCTTGCGGGGAATCGATGATGCGAGCAACGTCGGCGTCGCTGAGCTGCTTTCCGCGACCCGCAAAGGCCTTGACGCGGCGGAAGCAGACCTTTTCAAATTCCTCGTCGGCGTCCTCACCCGCGGTGACGTTGACACCCGCGATGACATAGGGCTCCGGGTGGGCTTCGGAAGGCTGGTAATTCTCGCGGTAGTAGGCCGTGGCGGCCTCGAGGTGTTGCGGGGCGAAGTGCGAGGCGAAGGCATAGGGAAGCCCGTACTTGGCGGCGAGCGAGGCGCCGAACAGCGAGGATCCCAGGATGTAGATGGGGACGTTGGTGCCATGACCGGGGATGGCCTTCACTCCGGGGATGAGGGACTTTCCGGAGAGGTAGCCCTGCAGCTCCTTGACGTCCTCGGGGAAGCGTTCGGCGGCGTGGCCATCGCGGCGAAGGGCGCGGCCCAAGGTCTGCATGTCAGTGCCGGGGGCGCGGCCCAGGCCGAGGTCGATGCGGCCGGGGTAGAGCTCGGCGAGGGTACCGAATTGTTCGGCGATGACATAGGGCGCGTGGTTCGGCAGCATGACGCCGCCGGAGCCCAAGCGGATGCGCTCGGTCTTCGCGCCGATGTGTGCGATGAGCACCGCCGGGGAGGAGGAAGAAATGGAGGGCATGTTGTGGTGCTCGGTGTACCACATGCGCTTAAACCCCAAAGCCTCCGCGCGTTGCGCCAGCTCGACCGACCTGGCCATGGACTGGGAGGGAGATTCCCCCGGGTAGATGGTGCAGAAATCGAGGACGGACAAAGCGGCGCGGGACGTCATGAGCTACTCACTTTTCTTCGACGAGCCTGTAGATACAACGTCGATGATAACGCCGATGGCAAATGCGAGGAGCGTGGGAACCACCCAGCCCAAACCAACGTCTTGGCCAGGGGCGAAATCAAGCGGGGCGCCGAAGGATGTGGCGGCGGACCACAGCACGGAAACCCACAGCGCCAAGCGGAAACCCCAGTAGAAGGTGACCCACTTCTTGACCACCGGTTGCAGGAGGGTCAGCGCAATCAGCGAGATAGCCGGCGGGTACAAGAACACGATGAAGGGCACCGCGATGGCAAGCACCGTGTCAAGGCCCTGGAAAGCGAAGGCGATGGACAGCGCGGTAAACAGGCAGGCCCACAGGTGGTAGGTGGTCTTCGGCACAAGGAGGGCGAAGAACTCCGAGGTGGCGGAAATCAGGCCCACGGCGGTGGTCATGCACGCCAGGATGACGATGGCGGAGAAGACGGCCTGGCCGATGTTGCCCATGGTGAGATTGGAGGCGTCGGCAAGCAAGGCGGCGCCGGACTCATAGGAGGCACCGTTCGGCATGGTTTGGCCGATCCACGCCAGCCCCAGGTAGATGGCGGCGAGCAGGGCGCCGGCGATGACCGCGGAGAGAATGGTTCCGCGCAGCAGCTCACTGTTCTTGGAAAAACCCTTGGAGCGCAGGGAGGTCACGATGACGATGGAGAAAGCCAGGCCCGCGATGGCGTCCATGGTGTTATAGCCCTCAAAGAGGCCGGTAACGAAGGGTGCGGAGGCATACTCTTCGGTTGGGGTGCCGGGCATGCGGGGATTCGCCACGGTAGCGAGGGTGATGAGGACCGCGAGCAGGATGACCAGCGCCGGGGTGAGGAACTTGCCCAAGGTGTCGATGATGTCATTCGGGCGCCAGGCCAAAGCCAACGCGATAAGGAAGAAGACGACGTTGAAGGCGCCGTTGGCGAAGGTCCCCTCCCAGCCCAGCAGCGGGGTGATGGCGGTTTCCATGGACACCGCGCCGGTACGCGGCAGGGCGTAGAAGGCACCGATGGCCAGGTACGCAATGACGGAGAAGGCCACGCCGAAGATCTTGCCGCCGTGGTTTCCGATATCCCGCACGGACTGGCCGGAAATGGCCACCGCGACCACAGCCAAGACCGGCAGCGCCACGCCGGCGGCGAGGAAGCCCAAAGTGGCGGGCCAGAAGTTGGTGCCGGAGGAGACACCGACTTCCGGTGGGAAGATCAGGTTGCCCGCTCCAAAGAACATGGAGAAGAGCATGAGTGAGGCAACGATGATGATGCCGATGGGAGAACCCGTCTTCGAGGCGGACTGAGAGGGGGCCTGAGCGTCATTAATGGACATTTTTCTAAGAATAATGCCCATGACATGAGATGTAAACTCTAGCTGAAGGCCTTCTCTAGCCGATCCAGCGCTTCTTCGAGCAGTTCGCGGGAGGTGGCGAAGTTCAAACGCGCGTGGTGCTCGCCGCCCGTACCGAAGGTCACGCCCTCGTTGAGAGCCACCTTGGCGTGCTCGCGAACCCACGCTGCGGGCTTCGGGTCATCACCAATAGCGGTCTCGGAAAAGTCCAACCACAGCAGGTAGGTGGCCTGCGGGTGGGAAGTCTTTAGGCCCGGCACGCGCTTGGGCAGCTCCTCCACCAGCCAGTCGCGGGTCTTCTTCAGGTACGCGATCTCCTCGTCGAGGAACTCCCCGCCGTCGCGGTAGGCGGCCTCCGCCGCTAGAACGCCCAGCGTGCCGGTGCCGTCCTTGGCCACACCGGTCAGCGAATTCCAGCGCTCCACGTCCGCGGAGTTGGACAAGATTACCTGCGCGCACTTCAGACCCGCGGTATTCCACGCCTTGGAGGTAGCGGTGACGGTGATGACGCGGTCGGACAAGGCACCCAACGGGATGTGGCGGCCTTCGTAGACCAGCGGGGCATGGATCTCATCAGAGAGAATGCGGGCATCATACTTATCCGCCAGTTCCACGAGCCCCCGCAGCCAGTCCTCGTCGAAGACGATGCCCAGCGGGTTATAGGGGTGGGAGAGGAGGATAGAGCCGGCGCCGGCCTGAAAGGCGCGCTCGATATCGTCTAGCTCCAGCGAGGTCTCTATCTTTTCGCGCCCCGCGGTCTCCGGCAGCTCCAACAGCGGCGGGTAAGACGGAACCGGTACGGCCACCGCGCCCTCAGTAAAGTACTGCACCCCGAGCAGCAGCCCGCGCACGACGTCCCCAATCCAGAAGACGTGCTGTGGGCGCCAGCCGTAGCGCGATTCATAGAAATCCGCCAGGGCCGCGTTGAGCTCGGAGGCCTTGGGGGCTGGGGTGTAGCCGAAGGATTCGGCGTCGACAGCCTCCTGTATTGCTTCCTTCACCGCGGGGGCGGTGAGGAAGTCCGATTCAGCGATCCACAGGGGAATGATGTCCTCGTCATAGACGGTCCACTTGCGGGTGCCGCGGGCACTAAGTTCTTTCAGGCTAGGGAAATGCATGCGCCCCACCTTACTCGTCGGTGGGCTGCACAAATCCGTATTTTTTCAGCCGCTGGCGGTCGGCGGCGGAGGCGGATTGGGTCAAACGCAGCAGCTCGGCGTAGATGCCGCCGGACTGTGCCAGCTCGGCCGGAGAACCAATCTCGGAGATGCGGCCGTGGTCGAGGGTGATGATGGTGTCCACGTCCGCGATGGTGGACAGGCGGTGCGCGATGATGAGCGTGGTGCGGTCCTTCATGAGCTCGTCCAGACCGGCCTGGACGGCGCGCTCGGCCTTGGTGTCCAGCGCCGAGGTGGCCTCGTCGAGCACGAGGATGGGGGCGTCCTTCAGCATGGCGCGCGCCACGGCCACGCGCTGCTTCTGCCCGCCGGAGAGCTTGAGGCCGCGCTCACCGATGACGGTGTCATAACCATCGGGGAATTCCTCGATGAAGTCGTGCGCATTGGCGCGCTTGGCGACGTTCACGATCTCCTCCATCGTCGCCCCCGGCTTGCCATATGCGATGTTTTCCTTGATGGTGCCGGAAAAGAGATAGGACTCCTGGAAGACCACGCCGACTGAGGCGCGCAGGCGCTCGGCGGTAAGCTCCGCGGCGTCGTGTCCGAGCACCGTCAGCTTTCCCTCCGTGGGCTGGTACAGGCCCAGCAGCAGGTTGACCAAGGTGGACTTGCCGCCGCCGGATTCGCCGACAAGCGCGACCTTATGGCCCTCTTGGGCGGCGAAGGAAATATCGGCGACGACCGGCTTTTCCGACTCATAGGAGAAGGACACGTCCTCGAAGGCAAAGACCGGGCCTTGCGTTGGGCGCAGCGGCTCGGCCGGGGTGAGGTCCAGCTCGGGAACGTCGGAGGCGTCAGCGGCGGCGACCAGCTGCGGGTTTACCGTCGGCTCCGGGGTCTCCTCCATGACCTTGAAATAGTCCTTGGAGCCGGCAATGGCGCGCTGGCTGACATCCACGATCCAGCTCATCATGAACACCGGCTGCTTGGCCATGTTCACCAGCTGCAGGAGCATGACCATGTCACCGATGGAGAAGTGGCCCTCCAAGGTGCGCCAGAAGATCAGGCCATAGATCCCTAAGAAGATCAGCGCCATGGCCGCGCCACGCGCGGTATCCATGGAATGCCACCAGTGCGATTGCGGCTTCGTCGTATCCACCACCGTGCGGTAGCGCGAACCGAAGGAGGCCAACTCGCGGGCCTCAGCGACGAAGGACTTGGTCACCTTCACCTGGCCGATGACCTCCGCGAAGCGCCCATTGGCCACGTCGATGTTTTCGTTCTTGATCCCCTCATACTTCTGCCAGCGCTCCGAGGTCAGCGCGGTGAGCCACATATAGATGGGGAAGAGCGCTGCCAGCAAGATGGCCAGCGGCCAGTAGTACACCGCGGTGATGACCAACACCGCCGCGGCCTGGATCAGCATGACGAAAAAGTTATTGGAGAAGGATTGCAGGAACTGCGTGATATTCGCAATCGAGCGGTCCAAACGCGCAATGATGGTGCCGGTGACCTGGTTGTCGTAATAGCCCTGCGGCACGGAGAGCAGCTTGGCAAAGTAGCGCGTGGACAGAATCTGGCGCAGGCGTGCCACCATGACGTCGCCGATATAGCCGCCGATGTTTTTCACCACGTTGCCCAGCGCATCCGCCACAAAGAGTGCGACGACCCACCAGAGGATGGTGCGCAGCGGGCCTCCTGCGACGACGGTGTCGGTGGCCTCGCGGAGGATGAAGGGAGTCAGCAGCGAGAGAATCGCGGTGACTGACGCGGTGATTAGGACGCCGAGATAGAACGGCCACAGCGCAGATGCGCTGCGGACGATGCGGAGAATAGAGTTCATCGTCGGCCGATGTTACGCCCTTAATAGGAATATCCAACCCGTCGACTAAGGTAAGGGAGAAACCGAAGTCGTGATGGAAAAGGATTCGCGGTGAAGAAGTACCTCCCCCTAGCGTGTGCCCCGCTGTGCCTGGTTGCCCTCTCAGGCTGCAGCATCCTCCAGCCGCCGGACACGGGCCCGCAGGACAACATCGTGGTGTCCAGCTCGGAGCCGCCGACCTTTGAGGCTAAAGACGTGGACGCCGAAGAGGTGACCTCTAACCTGGCGGCACCTGTCAAGGACAAGGGACTCAACGTGGAGTATGAGCTGCAGGGCCTGTACTCCGGCGGCGGTGGAACGGTGCTCACGGTGAAGATCCACAACCTCAACGAGGTGCCCATGCCTGCCGACGCCCTCCCGGAACCCACCCTCGAGCGCGCCGATGGCAACGGCGGCTGGGCCACCGTGGATCCGATTGCTTATGACCCGGCCGTCAACACGGACTTGCCCGCGCCGGGCTTGGACCACCCGCTGGGGGCAGGCGCGTCCACCAACCTCCAGTATGTCTATGACGTTGCCCCCGGCAACCTGTGGAACGCGCGCTTTAACATCGGCAACGTGCGCTTTGTAGGAGACCTCAATCTATGACGGAACTCGTCGTTCTAGCCTCGCCCGAGGGCAAGCCCGCAGGCGTAGCTGAGAAGGCCGCCGTCCACACCGCGGATACTCCGCTGCACTTTGCTTTCTCCGCCTGGGTGGTGCGCGGAGGCGAGCTGTTGCTGACCCGCCGCGCACTGTCCAAGCTGACCTGGCCTGGTGTGTGGACCAATTCCTTCTGCGGACACCCCGGGCCGGATGAGCCGACTGCCGACGCCGTCGTGCGCCGCGCCCAGTTCGAACTTGGCCTCAGCGGCACCCCTCACTTAGTGCTGCCGAACTTTTCCTACCGCGCCGTGGATTCCTCCGGCGTGGTGGAAAACGAAATCTGCCCGGTCTATCTCTTTGAGACCACCGACGAACCCACGCCTAACCCGGATGAGGTGGACTCCTTCGCGTGGGTCCCGGTGCGCGATGTCCTCGCTGCCGCCGATGCCACGCCATTCGCCTTTAGCCCGTGGATGGTTGAGGAGCTGGCCCACGAGCCGTTGCGCGAGGCCCTGTTGGCCTAAAGCAGGCTGCCATCCTGGGCGAAGGCCGCCGAGATATAATCCAGGCTGGAATAGGCCACGCGGTTTTCGCCGTTATCCAGGTTGTATTCCCAGATGGCGTGCTCGGGGCGGTAGGCCTCGAAACCGGGCTCGCCGGTGCGCACGAAGTCCCGCAGCCACTGTGCTAGCTCCGTGTCCCCAAAGAGCGGGCGCAGCTCCTCGCAGTGCAAGGCCGGGCCCGAGGAGCGGGTGAACTCCACCATCCAGGTCTTACCTGGTGCCTTCTCCGCCACCTCTGCCGCCCAGCGGCGGATGATGGCATCACCCACCAACCGGCCCATAGGGCGGTCCTTATCCATGTGCTGTGCCACCTGATACCACGGCTTGAAACCATTGCGGGGAAATCCAAAGCGCGGGGCCACATAGCGCAGGATGAGGCTGCGGAAAGGGGAGCGATCGATCTTCTGCGTGGCCGGGATGTTGTAGAACTCGTCGCGGGTGCTGGCGAGGATGAGGGGGACGTCGGCAAGCTGCCCACACTCCAGTGGGGTAGGGCCCAGCGCCATATCGAGGCTGTACTTCTTGCGGAACTTGGCGTAGCCGGCCGCGAGCTCCTCTTGGCTCATCGCCGCGAGGGAGGAGCGCGTGATGGGCTTCTTCATCACCTGGCGCAGCGTGGCCTTGCGCTCCTCGAAGCTCTCCCGAGGGAAGCCCGGGGAGAGCGCCACGGCGCGGCGAAAAGCCCCGCGGTAGTGGTCGCGCCGACACAGCCAGAGAACGGCATTGGCGCCGGCGGACTGGCCCACGACGGTGACGTTGGTGGGATCGCCGCCGAAGGACTCGATGTTGCGCTGAATCCATTCCAAGCCCAGCTGTAGGTCCTCGATGGCGCGGTAGTGGTTGGGCTCATCATCGCGGAAACGGGCCAGGCCCGGCAGCCCCACGCGGTAGTCCAGCTGCACGTGGACGATGCCCGCCTCCGCGGTCGGCGTACCCTCCGCCCGGGGGTCCTCGTGGGAGCCGTGCTCGTAGCGGCCGCCGTGGATGTAGACCAGCGTGGGGGCTAGGGCGGCGGTGCGTTTGCCGGGCGCGGGGGCGGTGATGGTCAGCGCGACCTTCTCCGGATGCGGTTCGCGCGCGTCCTGGTCACGCGGCGGGGCGGGCTCGGGGTTATCGAAATCTCCCGGGATGTGGGAGTACTCGATGGAGTGGAAATGGGCCACGTCCCCATCGAGGTAGCCGGTGATGGTGCCCGCGGGGCAGGTGACGTCGAAAGGTGCACTGCTCATGGACAACAGGCTACCCTGAGGGCATGGAATGGCTCGTGCAGGCGCCAGTGTGGGCGCAGATGGCGGTACTCGCCGTGACCGCAGTGCCGGCCGCGACCGTCATGGGGTGGGTGCTGATGTGGGTTATCGACCGTGTGAATTCGTGGCTAGCACCCGCGACTAGGATGAAGAAACATGACTGACGATGATCACCGCGAAGGCCTGTGGGACCCCGAGCGCCCGCAGCCTCCCCACCGCAAACGCGCACTGCCCAAGTCCCGAGTGAGCGTGACCCTCTGGCTGATGATCGCGCTCATCGTCGTGGTGGCCATCGTCGGAGTCGTCGTTTAGCGCCCGGCACCCGGCCTCGTGGCGACCTGGGCGAGGCGCTGGTAGAGCTCCTGCTTTGGCAGATCCTCCAACAACACCGGCTTGCCGGCGGTATCGCACAGCGGGATGCACCAGTTGGGGTACTGGTCCTTCGTCGTGCCCGGCTGGTTTTGGGCGCGCACGTCACCGACCATGTCCACCAGGTTGGTCACCGTCAGCGCCGACGGGGTTCCCGCGATGTAGCGGTGCAGGGCAACGAGCATGTCCTCTTCGCTCTCGCGGTTGTCCAACATGCCATAGGCCTGCAGGTTGTCCTTGACCTTTTCCTGCCACGCGCGGTCCTCGGCTTCTTCTTCCGCCACTGGGCGGGTCAGCAGACCCAAGCGGGCGCGCAGCGCGATGTGGTCCCCGCGCAGGAAGGCGAGCGTTGGCGGCAGATCGTGCGTGCCCACCGAGGACATCGCCATCTGGCGGTACTGATCCTGCGGGCGCGGGGTGGGGCCGTCCTCGGCGTGCTCGAACCAGATGATCGTGGTGCCCAGCACGCCCATATCGCGCAGAGCGTTTTGGACCCACGGCTCCAGGGTGCCCAGGTCCTCGCCCACGAGGACCGCGCCAGCGCGCTCAGCCTCGAGCGCCAAGATGCCGAGCATGGCCTCCCAGTCATAGGACACGTAGGTGCCGTTGAGCGGGGTGGAGTGGCGCGGGATCCAGTACAGGCGGAACAGGCCGAGCACGTGGTCAACGCGCAGGCCGCCAGCATTGCCCAGCATCGTTCGCAACAAGTCACGCCACGGCTGGTAGCCGGATTCCGCCAGGCGGACCGGGTGCCACGGCGGCTGAGACCAGTCCTGGCCCTGCTGGTTGTAATCATCCGGCGGGGCGCCCACCGAACACTGCGGGGCGAGGTATTCCGCCAGATTGACGGCGTCGGCACCGGCGGGGTGGATGCCCACGGCCATATCGGTGATAAGCCCGATGCTCATGCCGGCGTCGAGCGCGCGGCGCTGGGCGGCATCCAGTTGCTCATCGCAAAGGAACTGCAGCCAGGAATAGAACTCGGCCAACTCGCTGACGTCGAGGCTCAGCGCGTGGCGGCGACCGCTGTGCCGTTCGAGCTCGGTCTCGGCACACCACAGCGCGAAGTTGCGCAGGCCGCGGCCCTCGCGGCGCTGGTATTCGCTAAAGGCGGTGCGGCGCTCCGGGGTCATCCCCTTGTTGAAGAGCTCCTGGAGGACCTGCAGCTTGGCCTCGAAGATGGAATCACGATCAATCTCTTCTGCAGACAGGTTGCGCTCGCGGAACTCGGCGGCCAGCTCGGCCACGTCATCCTGGAGTTCCGGGCTGAGTAGTTTCAGCTCCGGGACGTCCTCGATGCGGATATAGATCGGATTGATGAATCGCCGCGTGGTGGGCAGGTAGGGCGAGTCTTCCACCGGCGGAATCGGCTCGCCAGCATGCAGCGGATTAATAAGGAGGAAGTCGTAGTCCGGCGCCAGCAGTTCCGCCAGCTCTGCCAAGTCACCGAAATCACCCATGCCCCAGGACTTCTCGGAACGCACTGAGTACAGCTGCGCCATCGCACCCGCCGCGGGGCGCTCAAGGTAGCGATCCGCCGTGCTCAGGTGGTTCGGCACGACGATGAGCGGGCACTCGTGCTCTCCGATGCCGGGAGAGGACAGGAGCAGCTTATGGAATCCGAGAGGCAGGTCGCCGGGGACGTGGAAGCTTGCCTCGCCCCACATGGTTCCGGAGACGTCGGCAGCCGGGGCATCGTTGGGGTCCTGGTAGGTCGGGCGGGTCTCGCCACTTTCCAATTCGATGGTGACGGCGACCGGATCCCCGTCGTGGACGTGGACGGCGAAGGACTTTTCGGCGCCTTCGCGGGCCACCACGCAGGGCGGCACCGGGCGGGAAGCCCGAGCGAGGTAGTCCTCGAAGAGGGCTTGGGTTAGCTCCTCATCGTCCGGACGGTCGGAGATAGAGACGCCGAGTGCGCGCAGCGTGTAGGTGATTGTCTCCTCGCTGACGTACACAGGCTGTCCGTTCTGGGCGGTGTACTCGCAGGCCACACCGTGGCGTTGGGCAAGTTCTTGAAGCAGATCACGGGTAGTCACATCCCCCAATTGTGCCACGCCCTCCCCACGCGCGTAATAAATCAGGTTGGTAGAGTGGGCTGGAATTTAGTTTTTGTGGGAAAGGACACAACTGTGACTTTGAATGAAGCGCACACCAAAGCGGAATTCGAGATCAAGGACGGCGAAACGTGCCTTACCGCCATGATGGCTACGGCGCACGCCCGCCCACATGGCGTGCTGTTTACCCGCCCGGCGAATTACGAGTGGGTCAACGTCACCGCCAAGGAATTCGTCGAGGAAGTCTACGCGGTGGCCAAGGGGCTCATCGCCTTCGGCGTGGAGCAGGGTGACCGCGTGGCGCTCATTTCCACCACCCGCTATGAGTGGTCCCTGCTGGACTACGCCATCTGGGCCGCCGGTGCGGTTTCCGTTCCGGTGTACCCCTCGTCGTCGATGTCCCAGGTTCAGTGGATCATCGAAGACTCCGGCGCAATCCTCGCCATCACGGAAACCCGCGAGCACTCCGAACTAGTAAAGCACCTGAAGCTGCAGGAGGACGGCACCCCGCAGCTGCACGGTTCCCCCTCCCAGCTGCGCCGTGTTCTGGAAATCAACTCTTCGGCCGTCGATACGCTGAAGTTTGAGGGACGCGACATCAGCGACGACACCGTCAACCAGCGCATCGAAGCTACGCACACTGACGACGTCGCCTCCCTGGTGTACACCTCCGGCACCACCGGGCGCCCCAAGGGTTGCATGCTGACCCACCGCAACTGGCTGGCGGAAGCACGCGGGTTGCTGACCAACCCGATTGGCGCCATCGCAGTGCCGGGTGCACATGTCCTGACCTTCCTGCCGCTAGCACACGTCTTCAGCCGCGCGGTGTCGCTGGCCGTCACCATCGGTGGTGCGTCCCAGAACCACTGGGCGGACTTCAGCACCATCACCGTTGAGTTCGCTCGTTCCCGCCCGAACCTGATTCTTGGCGTGCCGCGCGTGTTTGAAAAGGTACGCAACGGTGCGTCCGCCAAGGCGCATGGTTCCTCCGCGTTCAAGGGCGCGATCTTCGACAGCGCGGAGAAAGTCGCCATCGAATACTCCAAGGCGCTGGATACCCCGGAGGGCCCCAACCGAGTTCTCAAGGCCAAGCACAAGGCCTTTGACAAGCTGGTCTATTCCGCCATCCGCCAGGCAATGGGCGGCGAGGTCAAGTACTGCATCTCCGGTGGTTCGGCCATCTCGCAGGATCTGTTGCACTGGTACCGCGGCATCGGCGTGACCATCTATGAGGGCTATGGCCTTACGGAGACCGCAGCGGCCGCCGCCGTGGACTTCGTGGATCAGTCCATCGGCACCGTCGGCCCGCCGCTGGGCGGAACGACGATGCGCATTAACGAGGACGGCGAGATCCTGATCAAGGGCGATATCGTCTTCAAGGGCTACTGGCAGAACCCGGAAGCCACCGAGAATGCCCTGCAGGATGGCTGGTACAACACCGGCGACCTCGGTGAGATCAACGAAGAAGGCAAGCTCGTTATCACCGGCCGCAAGAAGGACCTCATTGTGACTGCGGGCGGCAAGAATGTCTCGCCCGGCCCGATGGAAGATATCCTGCGTTCCCACCCGCTGATCTCCCAGGCCATGGTGGTTGGCGACGGCAAGCCCTTCGTCGGCGTGCTGCTCACCCTGGATGAGGACGCGCTCAAGCGCTGGAAGGCGGACCACAACATCGCCGCGACCAAGGGCATGCGCGAGGTAGCTGCGGATCCGGCGCTGCGCGCGGATATTCAGGACGCCATCAACCAGGTCAACGCCACCGTCTCCCACGCGGAGGGTATTAAGAAGTTCGTCATCCTGGATCAGGACCTCACCGAGGAAAGCAACGAGCTCACCCCAACCCTGAAGGTCAAGCGTTACGTGGTGGCCCAGCGCTATGCGGCTGACATTGAGCGCCTCTACGCCGGCAAGAAATAAGGCTGGACGGAGTCTGTGAATTCCTTCGGAGTGTCGCGCAGCCGAATGCGAGGATCTCTAATAGAGTCAGCGGGGTCAGAAAAACTCTAAACCTCAACTAGAGGTTCTCACGGGAAGGGCGGCCTATGCACAAGATCGCAGCCGAGCTGCGCCACCGTGAGCTGACCCAAGAAATCTATAACATCGGCGATGAAGTCGTCGACTACATCGAGCACCTCATCGAGGCCATCGAGGACTGGGACGATGAACTCTCCCTCGACTGCTTGGCCGAGCTGGGGGATATCGTCGAAGACGCCCGCGTGGATTCCGGGCGCTGCGTCGGCGAGCTCATCGGCCTGCGCCAGGCGCTGGTCTCCGGCCTGAAGTCCGGCACCATCTCGGCTGCCTCCTCCGGCGACAATGACGTCGAGGAACCGAAGCAGCTCACCGCCCGCGCACTCGCTGAGGGCCTGCCTATCTCCGGCCCGCCCGTCGTGGTCTCCGAGCTGGCAGAAACCCTGCGCGGCCGTACCGCCGCGGTGGCTGCCTACCTGCGCGAGCTGGTGGAGTACGTGCTGGCGCAAACCGACGCGGTGGCCCGCAACCTCGACGTGGTCTCCCTGCCGAACCTGTACAAGCGCGCGGGAGAATCCTCTCTTATTGCCGTGCAGGCCTGGCGCCACACCGTCGTCGAGGCGCACCCCGCCTTCGTGCGCACCATGCGCGGGCACAATCCGCCGCCCTTCCTCGAGGAGCGCGCGCGTATCGACGCCGTCGTCGCCCGCGTCCGGGCTAAGCGCCAGAAGCAGGCCGCCACGACCGCTTAAGGAGCCGCATCACAGACTTCCTTGTTGCCAACACACAAGGACAAAAGGAAAGCGCCACCGAGATTCCCTCTCTCGGTGGCGCTTTTCGTTGCTTAGGCGTGCCACGCCAAGCTTTCCGTGTCACTTCTTACGTTTAAACCGTTTTAGGTTTAAACCCCCGGGTTCTTGGCGGCCGGCGCGGCCTGGTCTAGCTGCTCCGTAATCTGCGGCCACAGCTGGCCCATGATGTCATCCCAGGTCAGGATCCACACCGTCTTGTCCTTGGTGGGTTTGCCCACCATGACGAGCTGCTCGTTGCGGGCGCGCATCTGATCCAGAGTCTTCTGCACGGTGGAGGAGGAACTCACCGCCAACGCGGGGCGGGAGAATTCCAGCACCGGGGTTTCCGGATCCGCCAGCAGGGTATCGCGGACGTGGACGATGCGCGGAATGCGCGAGGCGCGCGGGTAGACAAGCACGCGCATGATGGACTTGTGTACGACGAGGTCGTGCAGCTCAGCCACCGTGGCATCGGAAGACAGAGGCAAGATTTCCGAGCCGTGCTCGCGGGCCAACTGTGCGGCGGTGGAGGCTTCCAGCTCGATGACGCCGGTGATCTGGTTCGCGGAGTCGTCGTCAAGCGTGCCCGTCTGCCGCGAGTGCTCGACGAGGTGGCGCAGGGTCTCCGCGTCATAGCCAGCCGCACCGGCGCGGTCGACGGGTTCCTCGCCGGTCATGAGCACCAGCTTGTTCGCCATCTTGTTGATCCAGATCAGCAGCGGGCGGAAGAGCCAGATGAAGCCGCGGGCAGGAACCGCAATGAGCTGCAGGGCCGTCTCCGGGTGGGCGATGGCCCAGGACTTCGGCGCCATCTCGCCGATGACCAGGTGCAGGAAGGTCACGACGAAAAGCGCAAGGAGGAAGGAGACGACGTCAGCAACGCCCAGCGGCAAGCCGAGGGCCTCCAGCGGGCTCATGAGCAGGTGATGGACCCACGGCTTGGTCACGGCACCGAGGACGAAGGTTGCGGCGGTAATGCCCAGCTGGGCGCCGGCCAACATGATGGTCAGCTCGTTGAGCGAGCGAAGGCCCGCGCGCGAGGCAGCGGAGGATTCCGCGGTTTCCTCCAGACGGTTGCGGCGCGCACCCATGAGGGAGAACTCGATGACCACGAAGAAGCCGGAAGCAGCAATGATGAGAATGGTGATGAGGAGGTTGAACCACCAAGTATCAGTCATTAGTCATCGTCTCCTTCCGGGAATTCCTCCACCAGCTCTAGGGCTAGGACGGAGGGCACGTGGCGGTCGATTTCCTCGACGCGCACGTTGAGCGTGCGGGTGGGGGCTTCATCGCCGTCGACCCAGTCTTCAGGCTCTGCCTCCAGCTCGATGGCGAGCTCTTCGCCTTCCTCCGGCAACGTGCCGGAGTGCGCGATGAGCAGGCCGGCGACGGTTTCGAAATCACCCTCCGGCAGGTCGTGGCCGATGGCGCGCTCGACCTCGTCGATGGGTGTGTCACCGTCGACGATCCAGTGCGTCTCGTCCTGCTCGGTGATCTCCTCGGTCTCTTCGAGGTCGTGCTCATCGGTGACATCGCCGAGGATCTCCTCGGCCAAGTCCTCCATGGTCACAATGCCCACGAAGCCGCCGTATTCGTCGATGACGCAGGCGAGTTTTTCGTCGGCGTCGCGAAGCTCCGTGACGACGTCAGGAAGCGGCATGAGCTCCGGAACCACCACGGGTTCCTTCATGATTTCGCGGGCCGGGGTGGCCGCGGGCAGCTCCGTGCCCAGCACGTCGTAGAGGTGTACCACGCCGATGGGATTGTGCTCATCGTCGATGATGGGGTAGCGGGTGTGGTTCTCCGACATCATCTCGCGGACCTCACCGATGGTGGTCTCTGGCTCGATGACATCCACGCGCGAGCGCGGAATCATGGCGTGTCCCACGTCGTGTTCGGGGAAGTCGAGGAGGCGGTCGAGCACCAGGTAGGTGTCCTCATCCAAGTCGCCGGCCTCGTGGGAGGCATCCACGATGGATTCCAGGTCATCGGTGGTGGCAGAAGAATCGACATCCTCCACCGGTTCGATGCCGAAGACCTTGAGGATGGCGTTGGAGGAATACTCGAAGAAGTGGACCAGCCAGCCGAAGATCTTGAGGTACCACATCGTGGACGCGGACAGCCGCAGCGCTGACTTCATGGGGGCGGCGATGGTGTAGTTCTTCGGGAAGAGCTCGGCAAAGAGCATCGTGAGAACCGTCGACACGGCCAGCGCGGTCACCGTACCGATGGCAACGGACACGCCTGTGGGCACGCCGACGCCGCCGAGCAGCTGGCCTAGGCCTTGGCCCACGAGGGGCTCGGCCACATAACCAATAAGCAGGCCTGTAATCGTGATGCCCAGCTGTGCACCGGAGAGCATGAAGGAGGTTTTCTGCGTGATCTTGAGCGCGCGCTCCGCTGGTTTATCCCCAGTCGCAGCGCGTTGGCGCAGCTGCGTGCGGTCCACGGACATGAAGGCGAATTCTTGCGCGACGAAGTACGCGTTGGCCACGATAATGAGAGCGATGACGGCGAAACCCGCCACAATCATCAGGATGGCAGATAACACGGCTTACCCCACCGCCTTAAGGAGGCGGCGGGGACATCGACTCGGAGGTTCCACGAAAAAGGGGGCCTTTCTTCACTATCGGGATTGCAAATCTGCACTATAGACTACCGCTTTAACGGCGCTGTCGGTTATTTTGTTCCCCATGGATCCCTTCGGTCTTTATATTCACGTTCCCTTCTGTGCCTCGCGCTGTGGCTACTGCGATTTCAACACCTATACCCCGGGTGAGCTGGGAGGGGATCTGACCAGCGATTATCTGACTGCTCTGGAGAAAGAACTGGAGATGGCGGCGGCCCAGGTTAGCCGTGAGGCCGAAACAGTTTTTATCGGCGGCGGTACGCCGAGCTTGCTGGGGGCCGAGGGGCTGGGCCGTGTGTTGAATCGGGTGCGCGACACCTTCGGGCTGGCCCCGGGCGCGGAGGTCACCACGGAATCCAACCCGGAATCAACCTCGCCGGAGTACTTCGCCGGGCTTCTCGACGCCGGCTTCACCCGCCTCTCCCTTGGCATGCAGTCCGCCTCACCGGGCGTGCTCGCCGTGCTCGAGCGTGCCCACACCCCGGGCCGCGCCTTCGATGCTGCGCGCGAAGCTATCGCCGCGGGCTTCGAGCACGTCAACCTGGACATGATTTATGGCACGCCGACAGAAGAAGATGCGGACGTGGCCCTGACCTTGGAACGCGCCCTGGAGACCGGGGTGGACCACATCAGTGCGTATTCGCTCATTGTGGAGGACGGCACGCGCATGGCCCGCAAGGTATCGAAGGGCCTGCTTCCGGCCCCGGACGAGGACGTGCTGGCCCGGCGCTACGAGATGATCTCCTCCGCCCTCGAGGCCGAAGGCTTTGAGTGGTACGAGGTCTCCAACTGGGCCAAGCCGGGCGGGGAGTGCCAGCACAACCGCATCTACTGGGTGGACGGCAATTGGTGGGGCGCGGGCCCGGGCGCGCATTCGCACCTAGGCAACGAGCGCTTCTTCAACGTGAAGAACCCGCGGACCTATATCAAGGCTGTCAGCGAGGGGGAGCTTCCCATCAAGGAGCGCGAGCAGCTCAGCGCCGCCGATCGCCACACCGAGCGCATCATGCTGGGACTGCGCCTGCGCGAGGGCATCCCTGCGTCCTGGCTCGCGCCGGCCGCCGAGCCCGTCGCCGCGCGCTTCATCGAGCGCGGCCTGCTCGAGCGCGCCGGCGACCACCTCCGCGTGACCAAGGCGGGACGCCTGCTCGCGGATGGGATCATCACCGACCTCCTTGTCGCCGAAGATACCGCCGAAGGCACCGCTCGCTAGGGGCTTGCCCCGCCTGCGGGCCGACCTCCGGATCCGCATCAGCTGGCTCATTAGCGGCCGTACCCTGCTCGTGACCTGTCCTCAGCCTTCCGCACATGGTTCCAGTGGAAAGGTTCTAGTCATAAGGTTTGTTTGGGGGCAAACAAACCTTCCTTAGGCTGCTAGAAGGTTCGTTTGGGGGCAAGTAAACCGTATGACCTGAACCATCTGAGTAGAACCAGCTGTGTGATGCAACCGCGAAGCTGCGAAGAAGTGGCTAGGCCTGTGATGTCTAGCGACTTTTTGGACACGGAGTCCAGGATGTTTTTGGACGGGATGTCTAGTGGCTTTTTGGACGTTTGCGGCGGTGGAATAGCCGGATGGCTATTCCATTGCATAAGCGTAGAAAGGTCGCAGATTTCGATCCCGTTCGTGACGGC
>OFLL01000135.1_pt1 | contig 32181 bp, 26 predicted proteins | sample 1540861 | NCBI WGS metagenome assembly OFLL01 (sample SAMEA4413039, study PRJEB24355) | metagenome | biome: human; feature: gut; material: faeces | place: United Kingdom | collected 2010 | reverse complement strand
AAGAAAAGGGTGGCTCGGACGCTCCTAAATCCACACGAAAAGTCCCTTAGTGCGACACGCCGCAAATCCACACGAAAACAACACGTTTTGTCGTTTAGGCCCGAAATGTCCCTTAAGCCCCCTAAAGCGGGTCAAGGAGCCAACGCAAAAGGCGCCCAGCGTTTCCGCCGAGCGCCTTCCACTTATGCTGTGGAGCATAGGAGAATCGAACTCCTGACCTTCTGCTTGCAAAGCAGATGCTCTACCAATTGAGCTAATGCCCCATTGTTCCGTGGTGGGCCTAGCTGGAATCGAACCAGCGACCTCATCGTTATCAGCGATGCGCTCTAACCGACTGAGCTATAGGCCCTTGACCGGAACGAGTAGTTACTCTACATAGGACCGGCGATCTATTACAAATCGCCTGGTCATATGTAGTTTTTCTCGGTGATATTCGCTAGTTATGCGGTTCGTCTTGCAGTCGAATCTTGAATCCGCCGAATACGTCCACGATGGCGTTATAGATTACCGCCATGATGGGCGCCAGGATGGTCATCAGCACAGCGATGATGGCACCAAACAGAGCGGCCGCAGAGACGACCAATCCGAAGGAGACCTCAAAGCCGCCGCCAACACCGCCGACGAGGCTATTGAAGGAATCCCAGATGCCCGCCTGGTCAAGGCCGACGTACAACAAGCACACGGCAATGAGCCAGGCAACGAGGCCGACGAGGGACATGGCCAAGCCAACGCGGAACGCCGACATGGGCGAAATCCGGGCTAGGTGAAGCTCTCGTCCAATCATGGGTTACTCCTCGTCCTTATCGGCATCCTTGCTGTCAGCTTCGTCCTGCTGGGAGTCTTCCCCAAGCTTGAGGTGCTCAGGCTTGACGTCCTCCACGGACTTCTCGCCCTTGGCTACTGCCTGGGCGTCTTCCTCACCATCATCCTCAACGTTGCGGTCAATGGCCAGCAGCTCGACGTCGTCAGCCAGGTTGACCAAACGCACGCCCATGGTGGCGCGGGAGCTCGGGCGAATCTGGTTTACCTCAGTGCGCACCACGCCGCCGGCGGAGGTGATGGCGAAGATCTCGTCGTCCTCGTCCACAGCGATAGCCGCAATGAGCTTGCCGCGCTTCGGGGTGTACTTGAAGGTCATCACGCCGAGGCCGCCGCGGCCCTGCGGGGTGTACTCTTCGATGGCCGTGCGCTTGCCGTAGCCGCCGGAGGTGGCAACCAGGAGGAACTGACCGTCGTTGACCACAGACATGGACAGCAGCTGGTCATCGCCGCGGAAGCGCATACCCTTCACGCCGGCGGTAGCGCGGCCCATCGGGCGGAGCTGGTCGTCGTCGGCAGTAAAGCGGATGGCCTGGCCCTGCTCAGAGGTGAGCAGGATGTCATCGCCCTCGTTGACCAGCTGGGCGCCGATCAGCGCATCGCCCTCGTTGAGGTTGATGGCGATGAGCCCAGCGGAACGTGCGGACTCGTAGTCGGTGAGGCGGGACTTCTTCACGCGGCCCTGCTGGGTAGCAAGGACCAGGTAAGGAGCGTCCTCATAGGACTGAATCTGGATGACCTGGGCGATCTTCTCCTCCGGCTGGAACTCCAGCAGGTTGGCCACATGCTGGCCGCGGGCGGTGCGGCCGGCCTCCGGAAGCTCGTAGGCCTTGAGGCGGTAGACGCGGCCGAAGTTGGTGAAGAACAGGATCCAGTCGTGCGTGGAGCAGACGAAGAAGTTCTTGACAATATCGTCCTGCTTGAGCTCCGCGCCGCGCACGCCCTTACCACCGCGCTTCTGTGCCTTGTAGGCATCCACCTTGGTGCGCTTGGCGTAACCGGTAGCGGTGATGGTGACAACGACATTCTCGCGGGCAATGAGGTCTTCATCGGACACGTCACCGGAAGCGGCGACGATCTGGGTACGGCGCTCATCGCCGTACTTTTCGACGATCTCCTCCAGCTCATCGTGGACGATCTGACGCTGGCGCTCCTCGCGGGCCAGGATGTCCTTGAGGTCCGCGATGATCTCCTCGATCTCCGCCAACTCATCAATGATCTTTTGACGTTCCAGGGCAGCCAGGCGGCGCAAACGCATGGCCAGGATGGCATCGGCCTGGATCTCGTCGACGCCGAGAAGCTGCATCAGGCCGTCACGTGCCTCCTCCACCGTCGGGGAACGGCGGATCAGCGCGATGACCTCATCGAGCATGTCGAGCGCCTTAACCAAGCCGCGCAAGATGTGGGCGCGCTTCTCCGCCTCATCCAGGCGGAACTGGGTACGGCGGACGATGACCTCGATCTGGTGAGCAACGTAGTAGCCCAGCATCTGATCGAGGCGCAGGGTGCGCGGCACGCCATCGACGATGGAGAGCATGTTCGCGCCGAAGGAGGTCTGCAGCTGAGAGTGCTTGTACAGGTTATTGAGCACCACGCGAGCCACGGCGTCACGCTTGAGGGTGACCACGATGCGCATACCCACGCGGTCAGAGGACTCGTCCTCGATCTTGGCGATTCCGGCGATCTTGCCGTTGACCACGGACTCCGCGATGTTGGAGATCATGTTATCCGGGTTGACCTGGTAGGGCAGCTCAGTGATCACGATGGTCTGACGGTTGCCCACCTCCTCAATGGAGGTCACACCACGCATACGGATGGAGCCGCGGCCGGTGGTGTAGGCATCCTTGATGCCTTGGTCGCCCACAATGAGGCCCGCAGTCGGGAAATCTGGACCCTTGACGCGCTCCATGCACGCAGCCAAGGCTTCTTCCTCAGAAGCATTCGGGTTATCCAGCAGCCAATAAATAGCCTCCGCCAACTCGTTGAGGTTGTGCGGCGGGATATTGGTGGCCATACCGACGGCGATACCGCCGGAGCCGTTCATCAGCAGGTTCGGAACGCGGGAGGGCAGGATAGTCGGCTCCTGCGTCTTGCCATCGTAGTTCGGCGCAAAGTCGACGGTGTTTTCGCGGATATCACGCACCATCTCCATGGCCAGCGGCGTCATACGGCACTCGGTATAACGCATAGCTGCCGGGCCGTCATTACCGCGGGAGCCGAAGTTACCCTGGCCGTCGACCAGCGGGTAGCGCATGTTCCACGGCTGGGCTAGGCGCACGAGGGTGTCGTAGATAGCGGAGTCACCGTGCGGGTGGAACTGGCCCATCGTGTCCGAGACCGGGCGGGCGGACTTTACGTAGCCGCGATCCGGGCGGTAGCCGGAGTCATACATGGCGTAGAGGATGCGGCGGTGGACAGGCTTAAGACCGTCACGCACCTCTGGCAGGGCGCGGCCGACAATGACGGACATGGCGTAGTCGATGTAGCTCGACTCCATCTCCTCATTGATGTCAATTGGTTGGATGCGATCGAAAAGATCACCGTTATTGTCGCTCATAACGCCCTATCCTACCTTCTAGGGCCGTATAAGGCCGTTTGTGGCACAGCTGTGGTATCACCGTGATACCATGTCCTCTATGGCTATGACGCTGCGCCTGACCCCGGACCAAGACCATGCGCTGACCTTGTTGGCTTCCGCGCAAGGAACCTCCAAGCACGAGGCGGTGGTCCGCGCCGTTGTTGCGGCGGCTGCGCGAACCCTCACCGATGCCGCCGTACAGGACACCGCGCGCCGGCTGCTGCCTGGGCGTTCAGAATTAGAAGCGGAGATCCGCCAGGCCCGAGGCGCACGCCAGTGAACGTGGAACAACTGCTCCTCATCGCCCGTGAGTTTTGTCGAGCCCATCGGGTACGGATTAGTAATTTCGCCGCACTAGCCGCCGCGGCCGCCGCGAGCACGGCCACCATTGAGGGAATTGCCGTTCATGGCAACCGCGATGCGGCGGCGGAATCACTGGAGACAGTCTTGCGTTCTGTCCCCGCGCTCAGCGGAAAGAATGAAGAATTCGCGCGATTTTGCGCCGAGGTCTATCTTTCTGTTGCAGAAGTTATGTAAGTTAAACATGATATAGAAGTCTCTATTCCCTTGTAGGAAGGAATCCCCCTATGCCCTCGAAGTCTTTGAAGAAGTTCCTCGCCGCCGGTGTCGTGGCTACCACCCTCGCCACCGCCGCAACGCCGGCTGCGAGCGCTAAGACCGCCGACAATGACTGGCAGAACAACCTCAACCCCGACTTCGAGCAGGGCGAAGCCGGCTCCTCCCTCACCGGCTCCACCCCGATCGACATGACGCTCATCATCGGCGGTAGCATCGCCGCCGCAGCGGCACTGCTCAAGCTAGTAGTGGATAACGTCCCGGCACTGCGCGCCCAGGTAGACGAGTTTGCCGCCCAGATCGGGATGGCCGGCTCCTCCGGTTCTTCTGAGAACAGCCGCCTCTACGAAGGTGGCCTCGACTTCGACCTCGAGCGCCTGGCCCGCACCAATGGCTTCCCGGAGATTGCTGACCAGCTCGCCGCGCTCAAGGCGGGATCCACCGCACCGGCACAGTAAGCTCGCCTGTATGACAAACCTCACCCAGCTTCTCCAATCCCCTACCCGCAACGCCGTAGTGGCGGACTTGGCCACGGCCGCCGATGACACCGTCTCTTCGCTCTCCGGCATTTCCGGAATGGCCTTCAAAGGCGCTTTAGGCGCTGCCAAGAAGGCAGATTCTAAGGTCTTGTCCAAGGGAATCAACCACATGCTTCCGGAACTACTCAATAGCCTGGATTCCTACTGGAAGGAATTCGAAGGCTCTGAGCAGTCCGACTTCGGCACCTACCTGGAAGGGCGCAGCGCTGAGATTACCGCCGCCATCATGGCAACCGCGGACAAGGCCGCGGAGAATGTGAACGCGCCTGGCATCGCCCGCACCTACAAGTCCCTGCGTGGCAAGGCCTCCTCGATTCTGGAGCCCAACGTCGCGACCATCGGCAGCGTTCTGCAGCGCCATATGACTACTGTTTAAGCGCCTGCTTAACGACGAAATAAGACCAGCACCTCATATGAGGTGCTGGTCTTTGCGGGTTTTGACCTAGCGTTTAGACGTCGAGGAAGCGTACGTCCTTCGCGCGGCGGGTAATGAAGGAGCGGCGAGCAGACACGTCATCACCCATGAGGATGGAGAAGAGCTCGTCGGCGCGCTGGGCGTCCTCCAAATCCACACGGCGAAGCACGCGGGTGGTCGGATCCAGGGTGGTCTCCCACAACTCGGAGGCGTTCATCTCACCCAGACCCTTGTAGCGCTGGATGCCGTCATCCTTGTTGATCTTGCGTCCCTGCTCCAGGCCCTCAGCAAGCAGCTTGTCACGCTCGGCGTCGGAGAAGGCGTAGCCCGGCTGGCCCTTGCCCCACTTCAGCTTGTACAGCGGCGGGTTAGCCAGGAAGACGTGGCCATCCTCAACCAGCTGCGGCATGAAACGGAAGAGCAGGGTCAGCAGCAGCGTAGCGATGTGTTGGCCGTCCACGTCAGCATCGGCCATGAGCACGATCTTGTCATAGCGCAGCTTGGAAATGTCGAATTCTTCGTGGATGCCGGTGCCCAGGGCCGTGATGATGGCCTGAACCTCAGCGTTCTTGAGCACCTTGTCCATGCGGGCCTTTTCCACGTTGAGGATCTTGCCGCGCAGCGGCAGGATGGCCTGGAACATGGAATCGCGGCCGCCCTTGGCGGAACCACCTGCGGAGTCACCCTCCACGATGTAGAGCTCAGAAAGCTTCGAGTCCTTGGAACGGCAATCCGCCAACTTACCCGGAAGGCCACCGAGGTCACCGGCGGACTTGCGGCGTACCAATTCGCGCGCCTTTCGTGCCGCCACGCGGGCGTGCGCAGAGGACACGGCCTTGTTGATGATGACCTTGGCCTCAGCCGGGTTGGCATCGAACCAATCGTTGAGGTGCTCGTTAACGGAGCGCTGGACAAATCCTCGAATCTCCGAGTTACCCAGCTTCGTCTTGGTCTGGCCTTCGAACTGCGGATCACCAACCTTGACGGAAATGACGGCAGCAAGGCCTTCGCGGCAGTCTTCGCCGGAAAGGTTGCCATCCTTTTCCTTGAGGAGCTTGTGCTCCTTGGCATAGCGGTTCATCAGGGAGGTCAGCGCCGCGCGGAAGCCTTCCTCGTGCGTGCCGCCTTCGTGAGTGTTAATGGTGTTGGCGAAGGTGTGGACGGACTGCTTGTAGCCCTGGTTCCACTGCAGCGCGATTTCCACCTCATGGTCCTCACCCTTAACGTCGAAGGCAACGATGGTGGGGTGGATGGCGGTCTTGTTCTTGTTGAGGTGCTCAACATAGTCCTGCAGACCGTTTGGGTAGTGGTAGGTGACTTCCTTCTTCTTTTTCTTGGACGCCTGGTCTTCGTCACCGTCGGCAGCCTCAGTGGACTCCCCCTTCTCATCCAGGCTGCTCAGGCTCACTGGGGCATCGCCAGCCTCGGCGATCTCCTCTAGTTCGGCCTGCTCCTTAGAGATGGCGCGCTCATCGCGCAGCACGATGGTCAGGCCCTTGTTCAGGAAGGCCATCTCCTGCAGGCGGCGAGCGATCGTGTCGTAATTAAACTCGACGGTCTCAAAGATCTCCGGGTCCGGCCAGAAGCGGATGGTGGTTCCGGTACCGCGAGCATTATCGCCTTCCACGAGTTCATCCGGGATGGCATTGTTGAAGTTCTGGTACCAGTGCTTGCCGTCGCGCTTGATATCTGCCTCGACGCGGGTGGACAAAGCATTGACCACGGAGATACCCACGCCGTGGAGGCCGCCGGAAACGGCATAGGATTCGGAGTCGAACTTACCGCCGGCATGCAGCTGGGTCATGACCACCTGGACGGTGGGAACGCCAGAGGCGTGCATCTCCACCGGGATACCACGGCCGTTATCGATAACTTCGATGCCGCCGTCTTCGCGGAGGGTGACGATGACCTTGTCGGCAAAGCCCGCCATCGCCTCATCGACGGAGTTGTCAACGATCTCCCAGATCAGGTGGTGCAGGCCACGGGCACCGGTGGAACCGATGTACATGCCGGGGCGCTTACGGACGGCTTCGAGGCCCTCCAGAATTGTGATTGACCCCGCATCATATGCGTGTTGTTCAGCCACGGATTCGTGTTCTCCTTTTGGCTAGAGCTAAATCTAAGACTCTAGCCATTCTACACTGTGTCCCCCCACGCAAGGGCACTGCACGCCCGTGAGAGCCCCAAATTTGCGTGAATTTCGCGGTCACCCAAAATCAGCCGTACGTATCTTGCGAACCTTGCGGCTTGACCCATTGGCGGCCCTCATAGTTGCGGTGCTGCTTGGGGCCCTGAATGTGCAGCTTAACCACCACGTCCGGGCCGAGGCGATCTGCAATCTTCTGCAAAATGGGGCGCTGCAGGTAGCGCAACTCGGTGGCCCAGCTGGAAGAATCACACGCCACGTAGACAACCTGCTCTTTGATGGTGAGCGGTTGCGTGTGCGCGGCGATGCGCTCGCCGACGAGGTTTTCCCAATTACCCATGACCCAACCATGAGCCAATTCGTGTTCCCAGCCGCGTTTGCCAATCTCTCGTTGAATCTGTGCGCCGAGGCTAGGGATCTCGAGGCTGCGGCGCCGGCGGCGGCCATCGGGTCCGCTCGGCCGGCCACGCCGATACGGCGTTGGCTGTTGCTCCGAAGGAGTCGGCGTCAGGTTCATCTTGGGAGCCGGCTTGTTTAGCTTCGGCGGATTCTTGGAATTACTTCGCGTGCGCTCGAAGAGCGCCTTGACCGGATCGAAGTCCTGCTCAGTCATCCTCGTCACCGCCCGCCGTATACGGAGTGATCTCGGAGATTCGGCCCTCGTCGGTGTCGCGCACTGTGACCGTAAAGCGTTCAATGGGCTGCAAATTTCCAGGCAAATCCTCATCCACCGCCGCAGTAATGAGCACCTGCTCCGCACCCGCGGCGAGGTGAACGAGCTTTTCGCGCCTTTTCGCATCGAGCTCGGCGAAGACATCATCAAGGATGAGAATCGGATCAGTGCCGTCTTGGCGCAGCAGGTTGAACTCCGCCAGCCGCAAGGAGATGGCATAGGACCAGGTCTCGCCGTGGCTGGCAAAGCCCTTGGCGGGGCTCGTGCCAAGGTTGAGCACCAGATCGTCGCGGTGCGGGCCAACGAGCGAGATGCCGCGTTCGATCTCTCGTTGACGCTTCGTGGCAAGCTCGGTGAGCATCATGGCCTCGATAACCTCGCGGTCTGAGATGTCCACGGTGGATTTGTAGTCAATGGCGGCCGGTCGCGACTCCGGGGCGAGCCCGGCATAAGCGGCGGGAATGTGCTCGCGGAGTTCGTCGACAAGCGCTAGGCGTGCCTGAATCACCTGCGCGCCGAGGGAAGACAGCTGCGTATCCCACACGTCGAGAGTGGCCAGCGCCGAGGCACCGTCACTGTCGCTGTAGCCCCGGCGCAAGCTTGGCGACGCCGACTTCAACAAGGCATTGCGCTGCTTCAGGACCTTGTCATAATCAGCTTTCACTCCCGCCAGGCGTGGCGTGCGGGAGGCAATGATGTCATCCAAATACTGGCGGCGTGCTGCAGGTTCGCCGCGCACGAGGGACAAATCCTCCGGGGAAAACAACACGGTTTTCACCACGCCAAGTAACTCGCGCGGGGACTTCAGGCGCGTGCGGTTGATCTGCGCCTGGTTGGCCGCGTGGGGTTTGATGAGCAAGTGCGCGGTGAGCTCTCTGCCCTGGTTCACCGCGGTGGCGGAGATGCGGGCATTGTGCGCGCCGTGGCGCACGAGGGGGGCATCGTGGGCCACACGGTGCGAAGAAAGATGCGCGGTATACCCGATGGCCTCGACGATATTGGTCTTGCCGAAACCGTTGCGGCCGACAAACAGGGTGATCCCCGGTTTCAGCCTGAGGGTGAGCTCGGGCCAGGAGCGGAAGTCCCTGACATCGAGATCGCGAATGTACATACGGCCTAGCCTGGCAAGCGCACTGGCATCAGCAGGTAGGTGAAATGAGTCTCCGGAGTCGGGAACGAGCCGTCCTCGTTGGCCGCTGGTAGCTCCTCCGGCTCCGGAATCATGATCGCAGGCCGCGAAGGCTCGGTAAAGCCAAAGACCACGCGGTCCGTGTGGACCACGGCCAATCCATCCTTGAGGTAGGACGGGTTGAAGGCGATGACGAAGTCCTCACGGCCGTTGAAAGCACAAGGCAAGGACTCGCTGGCGCGGCCGGAATCAGCACCGGCTGCCAAGGTCACCTCGCCCTCGCGGAATTCCATGCGGATCTGCGCATTGCGATCCGTCAACAACGAGACGCGGCGAATGGCTTCCTGGAGCGGAGCAACCTCAATGCTGGCCATAGCGCTGTGGGTCTTGGGCAGCAAGGGTGCAACGTTGGGGAAATCCGCGTCCAGCATGCGGGTGGTGGTCTCGCGGTTATCCGCATGCAGGCCGAACAGGCCTTCCGCAGCGATGTTCTCACCAGTGCCCACGGCGATTTCAACCGGGATGTTGAGGTGCGTGTCCAAGGAACGGCCGGTCTCCTGCAACGTCTTGGCCGGGACGAGGAGCTTGGCCTGGACGTCAGGAGATACCGGCTCCCACTCGAAGGTGCGCATGGCCAGGCGGAAGCGGTCCGTTGCCGTCATTTCCACGTGAGAACCATTGATGTCAATGTGCACGCCGGTGAGCATCGGCAGCGTGTCATCCTTGCCGGCCGCGGCAACGACCTGGCTGATGGCTTCGACGAAGAGCTGCGGGTTAATGGTGCCGGTGACCTCCGGCAGGACAGGGAGTTGGGGGTAATCATCCAGCGGGATGAGCGGCAGCTCGAAGCGCGAAGAACCACAGGTCAACAGAACCTTGTTATCCTCCTGCGTCATCTCGATTTCCTTGTTGGGCAAGGAAGCAACGATGTCAGAGAGCAACTTACCGGCCACTGCGATGCGTCCCGGCTCATCCACCATGCCGGCGATGCGCACGCGGGTGGAAACCTCGTAGTCGAAGCCGGTGAATTCCAAACCATTGTCATCCGCGGTGATCAGCATGGCGCGCAGTACTGGTTGGGTGACCTTCGAAGGAAGGCTGCGCGCGACCCACGCTACGGCGTTAGCGAGATCATCTTTGGCAACGCGAAATGACACGGACTGCTCCATGATGGTGAGACGCTCCTCTAGTTGCGGATGGAAGATTCTTGCAAGCTCACTCCAACTTACAGGATCGGTGCCGAAGCACAGGATTTTGTCATTCACCTTCCGTGCTTTGCGATTCAAGCGCGCGACCGTGCAGGGCGCCGACGAATCACACACATCCTTTTTCTTCTTGGTTAGGGAGAAAACAAAATAGGAGTAGTAATAAGCGCTGTGGGATCTGTGGACAACCCGCTAAAAGCCAAGCTCTTCACGGTGAAACGATCTGTGAGTCAGGGTGTGGGATCACTGTGATCAAATGACAAGAAATGTGAGTAACTGGGTCGGGGTCAAAGTTATCCACAATTCATCCCCAGATCTGTCTGCGCTGATCACAGAGTTAATCACAAGGGCGATGACCCTTCTGATCTGCTGTGGAAGAAGAAAACGTGATAAGGATCTACAAATTACAACAATGAAATTACACAGCTGTGAATAACGGTGTGGATAACTTTTGGGTGGATAGCAAAGACGCCCCTACCCACGCCCGCGGGGAGGAAATTGCGGGAGGTGGGCAGGGGCGTCGCCAAGCGCTGCGTGGTGCTAGCGCTGGTTGTGGTTCTTCACGCGTTGGGTTAGGGCCTGGATCTCGTCGTACGTGTTGCGGTTCTCAGTCATCTCCTTACGGATCTTGCGGTCCGCATAGATGACGGTGGTGTGGTCCTTGCCGCCGAATTGATCACCAATCTTCGGCAGGGAAAGCTCTGTGAGCTCGCGGCACAGATACATGGCCAGCTGGCGGGCGTGGGCGACGGCGCGCTTCTTACCAGAACCGCGCAGGGTATCCACGTCGATGTCGAAGTAATCCGCTGTGACCTCGATGATGGCCGCCGCGGTGATCTGGCGATCCGCAGAGTCCGGGGCTAGATCATGCAGGGCAATCTCCGCCATCTCCAAACTGATCGGTTCATTGACCAGGGAAGAATACGCAGAAACACGGATGAGCGCGCCCTCCAGCTCGCGGATCGAGGATTCGAAGCGAGAGGCGATGAGCTCGAGGACCGAGCGATCGACGTCGGTGCCGTCCGCGGAGGCCTTCTTCATGAGGATGGCGATGCGCGTTTCCAGGTCTGGCGGCTGAATATCCGTAATCAGTCCTCCCTCGAAGCGTGTGCGCAGGCGATCCTCCAGCGTGGTCAGCTGTTTCGGAGGGCGATCGGAGGACAAAATGATCTGTTTATTGGCCTGGTGCAGCGCATTGAAGGTGTGGAAGAACTCCTCCTGCGTGGACTCCTTGCCCTCTAGAAACTGGATGTCATCGACCATGAGGATGTCCAGGTTGCGGTAGCGGCGCTTGAAGGATTCCTGGCGGTCATCACGCAGGGAATTGATGTAGTCGTTGGTAAATTCCTCCGAGGAAACGTACTTCACGCGCAGGCCCGGATGCAGGACCTGGGCGTAATTACCGGCCGCGTGCAGAAGGTGGGTTTTGCCCAAGCCGGAGCCGCCCCAAATGAAGAGAGGGTTATAGGCGCGGGCGGGGTTTTCGGCCACGGCCACGGCGGCGCCGTTGGCAAAACGGTTGGAGGACCCGATGACGAAGTTTTCAAAAGTGTGCTTCGGGTTGAGGGACTTTTCGCGGTTTGGGTTGTGCGCCGGTTCCTCGCGCGGGATGCGCGGCCCGGTTGCCTCGGGGTAGCCGCTCGGAACGCTGCTTTGCTGATCGCTGTAGTGCTGCGCCAACTCATCCAAGCTGGCCGGAGAATGCGCAGTGTCCCAGGAGCGCGGTTGATGGTGGCTTGGCGTCTCTGGCTGAGTAGGTGGCGTGGGCGGCATGGGCTGCTGGAAAGCCTGTGCCTGGTGCCCCATGCCGTGCTCGGGGGCCTCTGTTTGGATGGGGCGCTGGGGTGCGGGCGCTTCTGGCGCTTCTTCGTGAGCCGGCTGCGGCGGCGCCGCAATGGTCACGGCCAAAGAACAAGGGCGCCCCATATGCTGCGACAAGGTGCGGGTGATGTACTCCCCCAACTCGGCCTCGATGACATTCTTGGCGTTCTCGTGCGGAGCGGCGATCAGCGCATAGCCATCACCGATCATGATGGGCTCTACAAGTTGAAGATTGAGGCGCTGGCTATGGGAGAAATTAGGTACGTCCGAACTTGGTTGTTCGGACTGAGCCAGTAAATCACTGACCACAGCTTTCCAGCTGGCCCGGAGGGCTGCTTGCGGATCAGACAAAACGCCTACCTTCTGTGTAGTCACAGTTCACGCGGTGTCATCGGCCGGGGCCGGCCACACCTACTCGGTTCCCTGAAGAAGAGGCTTTGGGAGCTGAGTATTTACTGCGTGACTGTGGGTTGGGGATCGGGGATGGACGGATGGATGAGGAGAGATACAGGATGAGAAATCACATGAAGTTGTAATTTCCACCGAAGATTCCACACGATGTTTTGGTGTGTAACCTCGGAATCCACAAAGTTATCCACAAGTGTGGATAGGTGGTTTATCCACAGCCTATCTCATAGCTGTGGATAACTGTACATCGGCTCCTCAATGCAGTTAACCTGCATAAACAGCAAAAGTCTCAAGTCTTCATTGAGAGTTATCCACACCCTGTGGGTGACTGTGGAATTCGATTCCTCAGTTGTACCGCGTTATGGGGGCGCTGTCTAACGCACTTTTATGCGCGCTCGGCACGGTGGCGCCAAGCGCGGCGCAAGAACGGCGAGAGGGGGCACTTGTCGCGCAGCATGTGGGCAAAAAGTGGCGTTCTAGCTGCGGATAAAAACATCTTTGTAATTTCGGGGACACCCAGTGTGTCGATTTGTTTCGCGCACTATCTGTCACGTAACCTGTGATGGTCTATCGCAACAGTGCATGGTGCACATGTTGCATGTGGGAATGCCTCGCCACGCCTCACGGCGCTTCACGTGCGAAGCCACATCCCCACGTACACCATTCATCAGTGGATGTTTATGCCCACCGCCCTCACCGGCGTGTGGCTGTGCCATCCACCAACAACTTCAAGGAGTTAATCGTGGCAAAGGGTAAGCGTACCTTCCAGCCGAACAACCGTCGTCGCGCTCGTAAGCACGGCTTCCGTACCCGCATGAGCACCCGCGCCGGCCGCGCCATCGTCGCCGCTCGTCGCAAGAAGGGTCGCGCTAAGCTCACCGCTTAATTCATGCTTCCAGCCCAGCACAAGCTCACGTCCCCGAGGCAATTTCGGAGGACCATCAAGGGCGGGCGCCGGGCGGGCACGCGCACTGTCGTCGTGCATTTGCGCTTTAACGACGGTGAAGACGACATCGCGGCCACTGGGCCGCGGTTCGGCCTCATCGTGTCGAAGGCCGTCGGGAATGCCGTGGTTCGCCACCGCACCTCCCGGCGGCTTCGTCATGTGTGCATGTCCCTCATGCGCGATGGCGTCAACGGGACAGTATTGCCCGCCAATGTTGACATTGTTATCCGCGCCTTGCCCGCTAGCGGTAGTGCCACCAGTGAGCGCCTTGAGCGTGATATCCGCAAAGCACTAAGCACATGGGATATCTGAACTCTCAAGGAGAGGAGATTCCTGAAGCCCGCGGGTTCGGGAGAGTCCTAGTTCACGGGGTGCGCTTCTACCAAAAGCACTTGTCAGGCCTTAAGATGGTCTCCACCTGTCGTTTTGAACCGACGTGCAGTGCCTATGCTCTCGAAGCCATCTCCATCCATGGAGCCTTCAAGGGGACGGGCATGGCCCTCGCCAGGTTATGCAAGTGCGGTCCCTGGCACCCGGGCGGGTTTGATCCGGTACCGACCAAACAACAACTGAGGTAAACAACTCTCGTGCTTAATTTCATTTATTGGCCAATTTCAGCCGTCCTGTGGTTCTGGCATTGGCTCTTGAGCTTCGTCCTTGATTCCGCATGGGGCGGAACCTGGATCATCGCCATCGTTCTTCTGACATGGACGCTCAAGGCCATCATGGTCAAGCCGACCATCACGCAGCTGCGCTCTTCACGCAAGATGCAGGAGATCCAGCCACAAATTCAGGAACTGCGCACCAAGTACGCCAATGACCAGACCAAGGCTGCCCAAGAGATGCAGCGCATCTACAAGGAAGCTGGCGTGCGCCCCGTGGCGGGCTGCCTGCCGATGTTCGCGCAGATCCCCATGTTCATTGGTCTGTTCCACGTGCTGCGCTCCTTTGACCGCACTGTTGCCGTCGCCGGTGGCATCGGGCACCCGGCGGGTGAAGCAATGTCGGAGGAGATGAACGCCTCCATTGCGAACTACATCTTCGAACCTGAGCTGGTGAAGCAGTTCGTAGACGCCAAGATCTTCGGTGTCCCGCTCGTGGCGAACCTGTGCCTCAACTCCGGTCTGGAGATTGTTAAGGAAACCACCACCGCACAGGCGGCCTTCATCATCGTGCCGCTCATCGCCATCATTGCGACGCTGACCCACTTCAACGCCCGCATGACGCTGAACCGCCAGGAGGCGCGCCGCGCGGCCGGCAAGACCGCTACCCCGCAGGGTCAGAACGCGGAGATGATGCAGCAGCAGATGGCCATGATGAACAAGATGATGCTGTGGTTTATGCCGGCAATGCTGGTGTTCTCCGGCTTCATCTGGCCCATCGGCCTGCTCTTCTACATGCTGGCCAACACCGTGTGGACCTTCTTCCAAACCCGCATTGTTTACGCCAAGATGGACCGGGAGGAAGAAGAAGAGGCAGCCGCCAAGGCTGAGCTCAAGCGCACTTCTGCCCCGAAGCCGGGCGCACGCAAGAAGGATCACCGCTCTAAGAAGCAGCGCCGCAAGAACAACTAGAACGTAACCCAGGAGTTTTCACAGTGACTGAATCTGTGTCCGACACTGTGCCACTGGACCCGTCTGACGTCTTCGGATCGCGTCTGCCGCTCGCGCAGAAATACCACGATTCGCTGGCTACGGACGGGTCCACCCGTGGTTTTATAGGCCCCCGCGAGGTCCCGCGCCTGTGGGAGCGCCACCTCATTAACTGCGCCGTGGTCGCGGAGGTAATGCCGCAGGGCGCCACGCTTATCGACGTCGGCAGTGGCGCCGGCTTGCCCGGCATCCCGCTCGCCATCGCACGTCCCGACCTGAAGATCACTCTCATCGAACCTTTGCTGAAGCGCTTCACTTACCTCAACGAGGTCGTCGACCTGCTGGGCCTCGATAACGTCACCGTCATCCGCGGCCGCGCCGAGGAAGGCCCGGTGAAGAAGGCCGTTAAGGGTGCCGACATCGTGACCTCCCGCGCGGTGGCCCCGTTGGGCAAGCTGGCCAAGTGGTCCCTGCCGCTGGTTCGCAAGGGCGGAGAGATGATCGCTCTCAAGGGTTCCTCGGTGCACGAGGAGCTGGAGCGCGACGCAGCCGACATCAAGCGCGCCGGTGGCGGAAAAGCCGAGGTCATGACCATCCACGGCACCACCATTATCCGTGTCCCGCGCGTGAACTAAAGTAGACGGCATGACTCATCCTCGTCTTATCACCATCGCGAACCAGAAGGGTGGCGTGGGTAAAACCACCTCCGCCGTCAACCTTGCCGCCGCGCTCGCTGAGGCCGGCAAGAAGGTCCTGGTGATCGACTTGGACCCGCAGGGCAATGCCTCCACCGCGGTGGGCGCGGAGCACACCTCCGGCACCAAATCTAGCTATGAGGTTTTGTTGGGTGACTGCAGCGCGGAGGATGCGATGCAGCACTCTCCCGACGATGAAAACCTCTACTGCATTCCAGCCACCATCGACCTCGCCGGCGCGGAGATTGAAATGGTCTCCCTGGTTCGTCGCGAGTTTCGCCTCTATGACGCCCTACACAACGGCTTCCTCGAAGAGCATGGCTTTGAGTACGTTTTTATCGACTGCCCGCCTTCCCTGGGCCTGCTCACCATCAATGCGATGACGTGCGCAGAAGAAGTCATTATCCCCATCCAGTGCGAGTACTACGCCCTGGAGGGCGTGGGCCAGCTGCTGGGAAATATCTCCATGATCCGTGAGCACCTCAACGAGGATCTGCACATCTCCGGCGTGCTGCTCACCATGTTCGACGCCCGCACCAAGCTGGCAGAGCAGGTGGCCAATGAAGTGCGCGAGCAGTTCGGCGCCGTCGTCTTAGGCAACGTCATCCCGCGCTCCGTTCGCGTTTCGGAGGCGCCGGGTTATGGTAAGACGGTTATCGCTTATGACCCGTCGTCGACAGGCGCCCGCGCCTACGCCGCCGCCGCACGCGAGTTGGATAAGCGCGGGGACTACACGCCGCACCCCACCACGGGTGCCATTGGCGTGAGCCCAGAGATTTTCGCGGAATTGGAAGGATAGGACACCGTGGCATATAAGAAGGCAGACCACAAGCCGGAGCAGCGCCAGGGCGGTTTGGGCAAGGGCTTGGCCGCGCTCATCCCGTCCGGCCCGGGTGCGCCCTCCCGCAAGCCACGCTTGGGAGATTCCGCCGCAGATATCATTCTCGGTGCGTCCACCGGCGCTCCTAAGGATGCCGGCACGAAAAGGGTGCAGGGTGCGCCCACTATCCAGCAATCCTCGGGTTCGAAGAAGCGTCAGGCCAAGCCTTCGGTGATTGGTGCGACTTACCGCGAGATTTCCGTCGGTGACATCATGCCCAACCCGAAGCAGCCGCGTACTGTCTTCGACGAGGATGACCTGGCCGAGCTGGTCCACTCCATCAAGGAATTCGGTCTGTTGCAGCCGGTCGTGGTCCGGCCTTCCGAGGAGGGCGGCTTCGAGCTCATCATGGGTGAGCGCCGCTGGCGCGCCTCCTCCAAGGCGGGCCTGGCCACCATCCCGGCTATCGTCCGCGATACCAAGGATGATGACCTCCTGCGGGACGCTCTGCTGGAGAATATCCACCGCGTGCAGCTCAACCCGTTGGAAGAAGCACACGCCTATCAGCAGCTTCTTGAAGAATTTGGGGTTACCCAAAATGAGTTGGCTGACCGCATTGGTCGCTCGCGCCCGCAGGTGACCAACATGATCCGCCTGCTCAAGCTGCCGGTGGACGTGCAGAAGCGCGTTGCCGCGGGTACGTTATCGGGCGGTCACGCCCGCGCGTTGCTGGGTTTGCCGGATGCAGAGGCCATGGAGCTCATTGCCAATCGCGTCGTGGCCGAGGGCCTTTCTGTGCGAGCCACCGAGGAAGCCGTCACCCTGTACAAGCGCGATGGCAAGCCAGCCGAGCCAACCAAGAAGCCCGCTGCCCCGCAGCCGCAGTTCTTTACGGACTCCGCCGAGCGCTTGGCCGATCGCTTCGACACCAAGGTCACCGTCACCATGGGCAAGCGCAAGGGCAAGATGGTCGTCGAATTCGGTGACCAGGAGGATTTCGAGCGCATCCTAGCGCTCATTGAGGGCAAAGAAGGCAGCTAGCTCGCCATGCTCGTTCAGGCCGTCAAGGAAGGTGTTGCTATCAACCCCTTGGCGGCCCGATCTATTTTTTGGGAGCTGAAAACCACGGTCGCTGACCCTGCATTTGAAAAGGAGGCATGGATCAGCGCCACCCTGCTGCGCTGCGGCGAGTGCGGTTTTACCGTGGGCGATGAGGCCACGCTCCTCTTCTGCCCGCCTGAGCTTGCCCCCGGTGCGGCCAAGCTGCCCACTTCCCCCGTCTCGGAGGATGCGGTCCTGGTGACTTCGCTATTTGTAAAGCCGCACCGCGCGGCGAAGGGCTTGGAAGCAGTGCTTCTCGACGCCACCATCATGCACCTCACCTCACGCGAGGCTAGCGCCGTTGAGGCCTTTGGCTTTCGTGATGCCCGCCAGGCCGAAGAGCTCCTCCGCGAGAAACCCGCTCGCATAGGCCTATTACCTGTGGAGACGCTGGAGTCCGCCGGTTTCATGGTGGTGCGTGATCACCCTATTACCCCGCGCCTGCGCCTCGAGCTTCCCCCGGCCTTTGACCTGCTGACCGCAGCCGCGGTGGAGGACCTCCTCGCCCGCGCTTTGGCCTAATCCCTTTAGGAAGAGCGCTCGGCGCGCAGCAGCTCGTCGAAGCGGTAGGTGCCGGTCACGGCGGTGTCATCGTCCAAGAGGTAGAGGCGCTTGACGGAGACGACAATCGCTTCGGCGATGTCATCGCGGCGATCCGGGTTGGTCAGGATTGCCACGTCCCTGGGGCTGGTCAGGTAACCCAGCACCACCTGCACCACCGGCATCTGCGTCAGGCGTAACAACGCCCACGTGCGGCCGTGGTTGCGGCAGTTACCCAGCTCGGTGCGGGCAACGATCTCACGCTGGATGAAGCCGGAGAGCGTCTCGCCGATGAGGGAAGAGTTGCCGGATTCCGACCCAAAGTAGAAGGTGGCTACGCCGTTGGCTTTCTCCGTGGGGTATTCATCGCAGGCCAGTGAAATAACCAGGTCGGCGTCGAATGCATTGGCCATATCTGCGCGGTCACGAATCGATGGGTCATCGTTGCGCGGGCGGGAGATGATGGTCTCCATGCCGGCGGCGATCATGCGCCCGGCAACGCGCTCAGCCAAATCCCAGAGGATCTCCTCCTCCGTGATGTCACCAAAGCGTCCCCTGACCGTGTTGCCCTTGTTGAGGCCACCCAGGCTGGGGTCGATCACAACGCGCTTGCCGGCCAGCTTCGGCCCGGCGTTGCGCACGCGCTCGCGTTCCTGGATATTGTGCGCCGAGCCGCCAGTGATACGCCGACCCAGCAGGTTGAGGGCGTTAATGGTGGCGGGGCCACAGATCCCGTCACTGCGCAGGCCAGAGTTGAGTTGGTATTCCGCCAGCGCCGCGTAGGTGCGGGCACCGAAATGGCCATCGATGCGTTCTTGGTAGAAGCCAAGCTCCTGCAGTTGTTCTTGGAGCTGTGCTACGTCATCGCCCACCTGCACGTTGCCCGGTTCATAGGCCAGAACGCGGGCGCCCAGCGTGTAGGAAGCCTGGCGTAGCTCGCGCAGAGTGAGGTCATCAATATCGCCGCTAGGCACGATGCCGCGGGATTGCTGGAAGGCCTTGAGGACCTCAGCTAAATCGCTATCAAAGTGCTTATCGGCTTCGGAGTACTTTTGCTTCTTCCAGTCGGACAACGTCCCCTGGTAGTCAGTCATCAGGCCGAGGCGGGCAAGGGTTGCGCGTGCTTCGGCGACCCGAACGCTCTGGTCACCTACACGTAAAACGCGGTTCACACCTACCCCTTTCGTGATCAAGGAGGCGCACCGCAGTGCGCCATCAACGAGTTAAAGAATACCAGTTAGAGCTGTTTCTTTATCTGCGCCACGATGTCGGCCTTGGAACGCAGGCCGACGAACTCATCGACCTTCTCACCATTCTTGAAAATCAGCACGGATGGGATGGACATGATCTGGAACATGGCACCCAGGGTGCGCTCCTCGTCCACGTTGACCTTGACTACGGAGACGTCGTCACCGAGTTCTTCGGCCACCTCTTCGAGGATCGGGGACAACTTCTTGCACGGCCCACACCATTCAGCCCAGAAGTCCACGACGACGGGCTTGCCTGCCTCCACGACGTCCGCGCGGAAGGAATCAGTAGTGACGTTCTTAATGTTGCTCATGTGACTATTAACGGTTATCGGCGAGGAAATGTTCCGCATCAATGGCCGCGCGGCAGCCGGAGCCAGCCGCGGTGATGGCCTGCTGGTAGTGGTCATCCACCAAGTCGCCGCAGGCGAAGACACCGGGCAGCGAGGTCTTAGTCGAAGGCTGCTCCACGACAACGTAGCCAGCCTCATTGGTGGCCACCTGGCCCTCGAGGAAGCCGGAGCGCGGGTCATGGCCAATCGCCACAAACATGGCGGTGACATCGAGTTCGCTGGTTTCGCCGGTTAGGGCGTTCTTGACCTCCAGGCCGCCAACCTTGCCGTCCTTATCCAGGACGCGCTCAACGGTGGTATTGGTCAGCCACTTGATCTGTGGGTTCTCCTTGGCGCGCTCCAGCATGATCTTGGAGGCGCGGAAGTTCTCGGAGCGGTGGATGATCGTTACGGTTTCGGCGAACTTGGTGAGGAAGGTGGCCTCCTCCATGGCGGAATCGCCGCCGCCGACGACGGCAATGTTGTGGCCCTTGAAGAAGAAGCCATCGCAGGTGGCGCAGGCGGATACGCCGCGTCCAGCGAGCTCGGATTCACCCGGAATGCCCAGGTAGCGCGGCGCTGCACCGGTAGCGAGGATGACGGTGCGGGCCTCGAAGACCTCGTCACCGACGTGCAGCTTCTTTACCTCGCCCTCGAGTTCGACGGAATCGACAACCTCCATGCGCAGGTCCGCACCGAAGCGGATGGCCTGGGCGCGCATTTCTTCCATGAGCTCCGGGCCCATGATGCCCTTCTGGAAGCCCGGGTAGTTCTCCACCTCGGTGGTGTTCATGAGTTCGCCGCCGTATTCAAAGCCCTCGAAGACGATGGGATTGAGCTCGGCACGTGCTGCGTAGAGTGCTGCGGTGTAGCCGGCGGGGCCGGAGCCGACGATGGCGACATCGTGGATGGTCACAAAAAACTCCCTTGAGACGACAATTCTTGGACAGAATCTGATTCATGTTCGCGCACATCGCGCGAAAGATAGTGTGATTCTACTCGGCCTCAGTCTATCGCCGCACGCAGCACTTGCCGAGCCCGGGCTCGCCGCGACTTCACCGTGCCTGGCGCAACGCCCTGCACTTTGGCCACCGCATCGATGGGATAGCCTGCAACATCGGTCAGGTACAGCGCTTCTCGCTGGTCCTCGCGCAACGTCTCCATCGCTTGGGCCACCGTGATGCGTTCCGCCAAGTTCTCACTGGGATTGTGCGCGAGTGCGTAGTTGCGGTCATCCTCAATGATCTCCGCATCCAGGGAGGCGTTCTCTCGGTTGGAGCGATGGTTGAGGAAGTCATAGCCGGAGTTCATCACCAGCCTGTGCAGCCATGTGCTCAGCGTGGCATCGTGCCGGTAGGAGGCCATGTTGCAGCTGGCCTTGAGCAGTGCCTCCTGCACAATGTCCTGCGCATCATCATCGTTGCGCGTGTAGCGCCGCGCCATGGCCGTCAGGCGCGCACGGTGCTTCTCGACGATTGCCGAAAAGGCCTTAGCATCTCCGCCGATGAAGGCGTCGACGAGTTCACGATCGGTCGGCTGAGCTGACAAGAAGAATCCCCCCGGAAACTTGAGCAATGACACATGGGTCAACACAGTCCCTTGGCCGAAGCCGATGGTGTGTGATTGTCCCCCGTTAATGTGTTTGCGAGTTTACGGGAAGATTCTTCTGTCCGCTACGCGCCGCGTCTACTGCGCCGCACGCACGCGTTGCGCACGGCGCAGCGCATCCTGGCATTCCAGCAGCACGCGGCGCAGCGCCCGAGGGCGCTCGCTGCTCAGGAACTCGCTGGTGGCGGCGTCGGCCATCGCGACGTCTGGGTAGAGCCCGCGCACGAGGCGGTTGGCAATCTCGATGGGGTGCTCTTCCCAGAGCTTCGCCAGCGAATCGAAGTACTCCTGGGCAAAGGCCTCGGTGAGGTGGGCCGAGCGCGGCGCGTTGAACGCCGCGAGGAGGGAATCCACCTCCGCGTTGGAGTACTTGCCCGGCGTGCGCACGAGGTCGAAGACTTCGCGCTTGAGCTCGGCAGATGGGAAAGCGTGGGAGGCGCCCAGGTAGGCGGCGGCACCGGTGAGCGTGTTGTCGCGCTCCTTCTCAGCCTTCAGCTCCTCGGCGCTGACGGCATCGCGGGCGGCCAAGGCGCGGAGGATGGCCCAGCGGATATCGGGGTCGAGGGCGAGGCCGTCGAGGGAGCCGTCGTAAAGCGCGCGCAGGCGTTGCGTGCCGGATTCCTCCGGCGTGGCCGCGAGTGCCTGAATGGTGGCGCGTGCGAAGGTGAGCTGCGCATCGGAGCCTGCCGGTGCCTGCTGCAGTACCTCCCAGAGGCGCTCGGCATAATCAGCGCGGATCTCTTCGCGTTCTTCCTCGCCAACGAAGTGGTCGATGGCATATCCTGCATTGGCAAAGGCCGTGGTCAGAAGCGTGGGGTTGGACTCCGCCGGGGCGTGGTTGAGCACCGTGTCCAGGTAGGAGCGCACGGGCCACTCGCCATCGCGGGTGAGGTTCCACAGGGAGGTCCAGATGACCGCGCGGGAAAGCTCATCCGGAACTTCAGACAGGCGCGTGCGGATGGTCTCCAGGGAGGTCTCGTCGAAGCGGACCTTGGCGTAGGTGTGGTCGCCGTCGTTAAGCAGCAGCAACGCAGGTGCCTGAAGTCCCGATGCCTCATCGAGGATGGTGCGCTCGCCCTCCAGATCGACGTCGAGGGTGGCGTACTTGTTCAGGGAGTCATCGAAGAGTGCCACGTTGAGGCGGTGCGGGCGCGTGGTGTCCTCGGCCTCGACAGCGATGGCGAGCTCGTGGATCTTATCGCCGTCCGTGTGCAGCTCCGGGGTGAGCGTATCCGGGCCCCATGTGCGCAGCCAGGCTGTGGACCAAGCGTCGAGGTCGCGGTCGGTGTGCTTCTTCAGGGCCTTGAGCAGGTCCTCGAAGGTGGCGGCAGCAAAGGCGTGCTCCTGGAAGTAGTCGCGCGCGCCGGCGTAGAAGTTCTCCCGGCCCACGTAGTGCACCAGCTGCTTGAGCACCGCCGCACCCTTGGCATACGTAATGCCGTCGAAGTTCTGGCGCGCGGCATCCACGTCCGGGATCTCGGCCTTGATCGGGTGCGTGGTGGGCAGCTGATCCTGCAGGTAGGCCCAGTTCTTGCGCTGGCCGGCGAAGTTGACCCACGCCTCGGTGTATTCGGTGGCGTGCACCGAGGAATCCGCGCCCATGAACTCCGCGAAGGACTCCTTGAGCCACAGGTCATCCCACCACTGCGGGGTGACCAGGTCACCGAACCACATGTGAGACATCTCGTGCAGGATGGTATTCGTGCGCCCGGCATGCTGCGCGCGGGTGGCGGCGGAACGGAAGAGGTAGTGCTCCGTAAAGGTCACGAGGCCGGGGTTCTCCATGGCGCCCAGGTTGTATTCCGGAACGAAGATGGAATCATACTTGCCCCACGGATACGGGTAGCCAAAGTTGCTGTGGAAGAAGTCCATGCCTTGTGCTGTGACCTGCAGGATTTCATCATCCAGATACTCCGCCATGGAGGCGCGGGCAAAGGCGCGCAGCTCCACTTCCAAGGAGCCATCGGGTGCGGTCCAGGTGCTGTGCTTCTCGACGTACGGCCCAGCCGCAAACGCCGTCAGATACGTTGACAGCAGCGGGGTCGGCGCGAAGTGCGCTACTTCCCCGCTATCCGTCTTCTCGCGGCCGACCTCCGGCTGGTTGCTGAGCAGCTGCCAGCCTTCCGGGCCGGTGAGGTGCACCTCGTAGCTGGACTTGAGATCCGGCTGGTCAAAGCAGGGGAAGATGCGGCGGGCATCGGATGGCTCGAGGTGCGAGTAGAGGTACGTAGTGTCATCGGCCTGGTCGTGCATGCGGTGCAGGCCCTGGCCGGTGCGGGAGTAATAGGAGGAGCCGGTGATCTCCACGGTGAGTTCCTCCCCCACTGGAAGGTTGCTCAGGTAGACCCGTCCACCGTCGAAGGTGTTCTCCACCTCCTTGCCGTTGACGCGCACTGCGTGCACGGCCTTGCCCAAGTAATCCACGAAGGTCTCAGGCTCGGCGGTGGTGAAGCTAATGCGCGAGGTGACCTCGTAGGAGTCGGCGTCGGTTGGCGCGCTCGTGACGTCGAGGTGCAGCTCGTAGGTGCTCAAACGCAGCGCGGCGCTGCGGGCGGTGGCTTCTGCATGAGTGAGGTTTGCGGTAGTCATGCGCTACATCTTAAACGTCGCTGCGGTGCGTATCACAGGTAAGCTGCTCAAAGTTGTTTCAAACAACTCCACAACAACTAATAAACAACTATTGGCTAATATGACAGCTTCTGACGCAGATTTATTCTTAAAAGTGCAGGCCACAGCGTTTCGCGAGTTGTTGAGGAGTTGTTTTAGAGTTGTTTATTACTCGGTTGTGGCGCCTTAGTCGTCAAAAAGTTGTTGCCCGTAGTGCCGAAATGGGCACTACGGGCAACAACTAAAAACTACTTCTCAAGGCGAGGTATCACGCCTGACGGCCTACTGCTTGATGGCAGAGACCTCGAGCTCGATCTTGATCTCCTCGGAGACGAGCACGCCGCCGGTCTTCAGCGGAGCGTTGAAGTCGATGCCGAAGTCGGTGCGGTTAATGGAGGTCTTAGCCTCGAAGCCAAGGCGGGTGTTGCCGAAGGGATCCTCGGCCACGCCGGTCTCTTCTACCTTGAAATCGACGGACTTGGTGGTGCCCTTGATGGTGAGGTCACCGGTGACGGTGCCCTCACCCTTGTCGTTAACGTCGAACTTGGTCGCGGTGAAGGTCATCTCTGGGAACTTCTCAACATCGAAGAAGTCCTCATTCTTCACGTGTGCATCGCGGTCGGCGTTCTTGGTATCGATGGATGCCGTCTTTACCGTGGCGGTGGCGGCGGAGTCAGTAATGTTCTCCCCTACGGTCAGGGTGCCTTCGAACTCGTTGAAATTGCCGCGCACCTTGGTGATCATGGCGTGGCGAGCTACAAAGCCGATAGTGGTGTGTGCCGGGTCCAGTGCGTACGTTCCTGCGGTGATAGTCATGGTTTCCTCGTTTCTTCTAGGTTTCTCTAGGTTGTTGATGTGACAACAATAATTATACGCTCCTTCACTCAGCTGTCAAGGGAAGAAATCGCAAGAACACTAAAGCCCCAGACCTGCTACCCGAAACCTGCAGGTGGGCGTCGTCATGCGCGTGGTGTGTCTGAGTCAGCGAGCAGTTTCGGGATCGAGGTCTGGGGAAATGCGTGAGGTGTTGGGTTAGTTGGTCGGGATGCCCACCAGGGTGGCCTCCTTCAGTGTCACGGAGCCGGATTTGGGCATGTCGGTGAAGACGATGAGGGCGCCGTCGAAGGCCACGGGCTTCTCCTTGAGCTCGATGTCTTGGCGCGCGTTGGTTAGCGTGCCGTGTGCGAGCTCGGTGAGCTTGCCGGAGTCAGGATCCGTGGGGTCAAAATCCTTGGTATTAACGCCATAGACTTCGTACTTGGCGCCGGTGGACTTGCTCTGCTGAAGCGGAAGCGCTCGGAGTTGCGTGGGCTTGTCAATGCTGAGCAGGAGTCCAGTGTCTGCCTTCTTCGTGGACCATGAACCTGATACTTCCTTGCCCTCCGGAACGGAGGTGGTCTTGACGTCCTTCAGGAGCACCGGCGGCACGTTGGGGAATGAGGTTTCAGTCGTCGATTCGCTCTTCGTCACCACTGGGGAAGTCTTTTCATTACCCACATGGGACAGGATCCACACGCTGAGCGCGGCCATCGCCACGACGAAGAGGGTGGCCAGCGCGCCTAGGACGATGATGCCGGAGCCAGAATAGCCGCGGCCGCCGAAGCCCGGTGCGGGGCTCGGGTCCTCCTTGCGCGGGGTCTCCTCGACTGGAATCTGGAGGGTCTCCTCGCCGTCGTCGCCATCGCCGGCGAAGGCCGCCAAGCGGTTGGCGATGTCCTCGAGATCGGAGTCTTGGCCCTCCTCGGCGTCGGCAGCAATCTCCTGTAGCACCTCCGGTGCCGGACTGGTGGATTCCACGAGGAGTGAGATGGCGGAGGCCAGCGCCGAGCGGTCAGTCTCCTCATCGTTGCTGTGCAACACCGCGGGGAAGGCCAGGGTGGCAATGCCCTCAGTGGAAATGCGGATGCGGTTGCGGTTCTCAATTCCCAGCACGAGGCCCGCCGCATGGGCGGCAGCCGTGGTGCGCACCAGCGGGACCAAGGCGTGGGCGACGGCGCGCGGATCGAGGTCTTCATCCTCCGACACCGTCTTCAGGGAGGTGCCCTCCACCCAGTCCGCCACGACGAGGCAGCCCTGGCGGTAAGACAGGATGTCGATGTTCTCCGCCATGGCATCCAGTTCCATCTCAGCCAGGCGGCGCGTGGCGCGGGAGACCTCCGCGGAGCGGCGGGCGGCTACCGCCGGGGTGGCCGGTGCCATCGGAGCCTCGCCCGTGGTGTCCACGAATGTCAGCGATACAAGGCGGCCGGTGGCCTGCTCGCGCGCCTTCCAGAAGCGGGTACCCGCGGCGGAGCCGTAGTCCTTGAGGAGGCGGAAGCGGCCATCGGAGACCGGGGCGCCCGGCACCAGGCGTGGACCGCGGACGATACCGGCAGACATCGGCGGCGGTACCGGCGAGGAGTTGAAGGCATCCACGCTGAAGATCGGCTGGATCTCCAGCTGCTCTGGGGCCTCGACCTCGATGGCCTCGGCATGCTCGATCTTGATGATGCGGGACATGCCGGGGATGCGCTGCAGCTGGCGGCCAAGGTTGATGACTTCCGGCAAGCCCGAGCGCGAAAGCACGATGCCGGTGACAGCCACGAAGATGAGGCCCGCCACGGCAAGCTTCAGCAGGTACACGAACGGCGGCACTTGCTCCGGGAGCACGAGGTTGATGACGTAATTGATGACGAAGGCCACCACGAGGCCCACGAGGGAGGCCAGCACTGACCAGATAGTCGTCGCGATAACCGCGCGACCGCCCAGGCTGCCCAGCTTTCGCTTGAGCAGGAAGCCGCCGATCACCGCGCCGGCCACGAAGCCGAAGCCATTGGCAGTGCCCAGAAGGACGACCACGCGGTCGGGGGAATCCGCCACGTGTGGGGCAAGCAGGGAGAGCACCGACTTGGTGAGCGTGATGCCGGCGATGATAAACGTCGGCGTCCACGCTTCTTCGCGGGCGTAGAAGACGCGCAGGTGCAGCAGCACGAGGGCGTATGGGATGAGGGTAAAGGCAGAGAAGCTCAGCGTGAGGCCGAGTACCTCGGCCGCCTTGGCGTTGAAGGCGCCGTATTGGAAAAGGCCGCGGGCGATCGGGATGCCGAATCCCGTCATGAAGATGACGATGGGAATCAGGGCGATAAACGTCAGCTTCGTGCCCAGCGTGAGATCCCGGACCACGGCCTTGACGTCACCGTCCGCGGCGTTGCGGGACAAGCGCGGCATAATTGCGGTGAGCAGCGTGACGCCAATGACGCCATAGGGTACCTGCAGGAGAAGCCATGCCTGCTGGTAGATAAACGGCGCTTCTTTGTCCGCATGGGCCGCCACGCGGGAAGTGATGACGTAACCCAGCTGGGAAACCGCCACGTAGGCCACGATGGCCATGGCCATGCCGCCGAACTGCTTGAGGCGGTCATCTAGGCCCCACAGCGGCTTGAGGTTAATGCCCGCCTTCTTGAGATAAGGGAAAAGGATGAGGCATTGCACCACCACACCGGCCGTGGTGCCTAGGGCTAGGAGCAGCACGTGCCGGTCCGTGATCGGCGAAGGCGCATCGGGATGCAAGCTGCCCGGCAGCAGCTGGTAGGCCACGAGCACCGTAATCGAGATGATGTTATTGACCACCGGTGCCCACGCGCCTGGCCCAAAGATGCTCTTGGTGTTGAGCACCGCTTGGAAGAGCGCGAAAAGCCCGTAGAAGAAGATCTGCGGCAGCAGCAAGTAGGCAAAGGAGGTGGCCTGCACGGCATTGACCTCGCCGTCCTCCGGCAACATCATGCGCGTTAACTGCGGGGCAAAGATGCAGGAAAGCACCGTGATCGTGGCCAGCAGGGAGAAGGCCAGCGTGAAGAGGCGCCGGACAAAGTCCTCGCCACGGTCAGCGTCTTCCTTTTCCGCGCGCACCAACACGGGCACGACGAGCGAAGTCAGCACCGCGCCCAGCACGATCTCCGTGATGAGGTTGGGCAGCTGGTTCGCCGTGGTGAAGGCGGAGGAAATAGCCGGGCCGAGCGACGAGCCGATGAGCACGTTGCGGATGAATCCCGTGATGCGGGAAATCATCGTCGCAATGGCCATGGAGCCGGTTGCGCGAACGACGGCGCCGTCGGAGTTCTTTTCGCCGGAGGGCTCACTCGAGGCAGCGGCTGCCTTGCCCTTCAGTCCCGAGCGGTCCTCGAGTTCGTCGTCGACAGCAACGACGCCACTCGGCGCGCGCTTTTCCGGTACCGGCGCCGGCGGCGAAGGCGTGACAATGCGTCGGCGGGCACCAGACTTAGGTTCATGTGTCATTGAGAAAACTATCCGTGAGACTTCTTTTTCTTCCGCTTACCCAGACGGAACAGGGCAGCTAGGATGAGGGCGAGCGCGGCGATTGCGCCGACTCCATAGACGCTAACGATACCGGCACGCGTCTGCACCGTGATATCGATTGGATCCGATATGAGGTGCTCAGATGGTGTTGCAAGCCATAGGCGCAACGACATCTGGTCAACGTTGCTGGGCAGGTCAGCGGTCATGGACACGGTAATAGATCCCTTGGCTGGGATGTGAATCAAGTCCTGCGTGTTCAACGTGGCGCCGTCGGGGGCGTCGTAGGCTAGGTGGGCGTCGACAGGCAGCGGCAGGCCGTTCTCCGCCACGATGAGCAGCGGTGATGACTCCGAAACGCGGGTAAAGACGTTGCCCGGCGGGATGAGCGCCACGGAGGCGCGAAGCTCGCGGAGCATATCCGCGTTTTTCTCCAGCCGGGCGCGGCTCTGCTCCACCGAGGATGGAAAACCGTGGAGGCTGGAGCGGTCGGTAGCGCTGAGCGCCGTGAGGAGATCGCGGCGCAGGGGTGCCGTGAAGTTATAGCGCGTCATGGCGATACCGGGATCATTGACCATGATGGACATCAGCTCATCGGTATAGCGCGCCTGCTGCGTCACCTGTGTGATCTCGGCGTCGTGGAAGGCTGCGGGATCTGGGTAGGGACTTCCGGGGTTGCCGCTGCCGGGCTCGATGGGCAGCGCGGCAACGGGACGGGGCTCGAGGCGCCCGGAATTGAGCAGGCGCTGCGCTGCTTCCATCACCGCGCGCGCGGCGGCGGGGTCCTGGAAGTTCGGCAGCTTGGCCACGGTCTCCTCTTGCGCGGACGCCACGCTTATCGACGCCCCCGCCGTCAACGCCCTCGCCTGCTCCGAATCCATCGAAAAGTCGTAGCGCAGCTCCGGGTTGGAGTACCCAGTGGTCTGCGGCTTGGAACCGGTCTGGGCCAACAGTGCTCCGAGGGAGGCATCAAAGGTGGCGGCCTTGCCGGCCCACTCGGAATTATCCGCCACCAGCAGCGGGACGGGCATCGCGTGCTCGCTTGTCCCTGAGGCCGGTGCGGTCAGTGGCGTGCTGAGCGGGGCGCCGAGGACGCGCTCGATGGTGTCAGCGCCCTGCTCGACGGCCTCGTGGGTGAGCCACTCGTTTCCTACCTGGGCCACGGCATCGGTGTCTGCGTTAGCCCACGGCATGAGCATGCGGCAGTCCACCTTCTTCAGTTTCTCCAGCCACGCGGCGGCGTCTTGGGCGCCCGCGCCCGGCTTGCCGCGATCGGAATCGGCGCTGCTAAACCAGGAATCGCGCAGGCGCGTGGGGTGTTTGGCAGTAGAGGGGCGGGTCTCGTTGACGGTGTAGCCGGCGGACATGCGGTCAGCGGCGTCGACAAGCGCGGGGTCCAGGGCCACGCAGCCTGAACCGTGCAGATCATGCTGCAGGTAGGCGTCGAGCAGCTGATCGAGGCGCCCGCCCGGTGAGAGCTGTTCAGCGAGCTGCTCGCTTTCTAAGATGAGCTCCTCGCCGCCGGTATCTCCCGGCACGACGTCGACCTGGGCGGTCACGGGATAGATCAGTGAGAACTCGTGTTTGCTGTCGTCTTCTGCGTCGGGCGTCGGATCCTGATTTTCGCCCCTGAAATCCAGGATTGTCCGCTCTTCCGCAAAGCTCGTGGCCTGACCGTCGCGGGTGCCGGTGAGCGTAAATAGCAGTGGGTAGGCGCCGGGATCGGTGATGGCCAGCGTGGAGTCATCTCCCAACGCGGTGGGGACCTCCACGGTTACGTCGCGGCTCTCCCCCGGCTCCAGTGCTCCTGCGCCGAGCGAAGTCCCATAATAAGGAAAGGATCCCGCAGCGAGCTCTTGGCGGGCCTCCGTCGTGGAGTTCACAGCATTGCTGCGCCGGGAGGTTATCTGCAAGTCATCAACGGCGCTATCCGTCGGGTTGTGGATGCGCAGCTGGACTTTAAGCGTCTCCCCTACTCGCGCCTCCGTCGCGCTGAGCAAGCTGAGTTCGAGCTCATCGGGGCCGCGGGAGCCGAGCCAATAGTGGGAGTCGTTGCTCTCGGCGTCGGGAGTTTGTGCCTGGGCCACGGGGACGGCGCAGCCCACCGCCAGCGCCGTGATGGCAACCGCTGCGCGCCAACTCACCGCGGAGTCGCCTTTCCTGCGGCAGCTTCCTTTCGCGCGAGATCAGGGAGGAGGTCGTGGGCGATGCGGGCCAGCTTGCGCTCGTCCGCATAGGCAAGGTGCTCGATGAGCTCGGAGACCGGGATCCAGGAGACCTCGGTGACCTCCGGGTCCTCGTCATTCATGATGCCGTCCACGAAACGCAGCAGGTGGTGGTGCACGGTCTTGTGAATGCGCACGCCATCGGAGACGAACCAATAATCAATCATGCCCAGGTCCGCGAAGACCTTGCCGTGGATTCCGGTCTCCTCCCATACTTCGCGCTCGGCGGTGAGTTCCTTGGCCTCGCCGTTTTCCACATGGCCCTTGGGCATGGACCACAGCAGGCGCCCGCGGCGGTCCAACCTGCCGATGAGCGCCACATAGATCTGGGACAGGTCCACGTTGCCGTCTTCGTCGACGGCCTCCGCCAATCCGGACACGACGAGTCCGCCTGCGGACGTCTCATCCCGCGTGGTCATGCGGTTGGTGGACGTGCGCTGGGGGCGTCCCGTGCGGTGGTTCCGGTGGCCCGCGCCCCGCCGGCGGCGGCGCTTGGACCCTGGCGTGTTCTTAGTCATCCCTGCTAATCGTAGTAGACTTCGATCCGTGAATTTTCAGGACACTCAGCTAATCGGCGTTCTTGCTCGCGCGGACGCCACCGTCGCCCAGCTCAGTGGCCTCCTCAGTGGCCTGGTGGAACGCTTCGCGCTTCACGACGCCCCCCTCTACCTCGTCGGCGGCTCCGTCCGCGATGCCCTGCTCGGCCGCCTGGGCAATGATCTCGACTTCACCACCCCGGCCCGGCCCGACGTGGTGTATTCGATTCTGGAGGAGTGGGCGGAAACCGTGTGGGATACCGGCATCGACTTCGGTACTGTCTCGGCGGCTTATAAGGGCCAGCAGATTGAGATCACCACCTTCCGCTCTGATAGCTACGACGGCGATTCCCGCAACCCCGAGGTGGTCTACGGCGACACGCTCGAGGGCGATCTCGTGCGCCGCGATTTCAAGGTCAACGCCATGGCCATCGAGCTGCGCCCGGACGGTACCCGCGAATTCCACGATCCGATGGGCGGACTCGATGACCTGGCGAATCGCATCCTCGATACCCCGGATGCGCCGGAGATTTCCTTCCACGATGATCCTCTTCGCATGCTCCGCGCTGCGCGATTCGCGGCGCAGTTGGAGTTTGACGTCGCCCAGCGCGTGCGCGATGCCATGAAGGACATGGCCGCTGAAATCCAGCGCATCACCGTGGAGCGCGTGCAGGTGGAGCTCAACAAGCTCATCTGCGGTGTCGCGCCGTGGAAGGGTATTGACCTGCTCGTTGACTCAGGTATTGCGGACTATGTGTTTCCGGAGATCCCGGCATTGCGCATGGCCCCCGACGAGCACGCGCAGCACAAGGACGTGTACGCGCACTCGCTCACCGTGTTGCGCCAGGCCATGGAGCAGGAAGAGGACGGTCCCGACCTGATCCTGCGGTGGGCTGCCCTGCTCCATGACATTGGCAAGCCGGATACCCGCGACACTACTGACGGCAAGGTCAGCTTCCACCACCACGAGGTCGTGGGTGCGAAGCTCACCCGCAAGCGCCTGCGCAAGCTGAAATTCCCCAAGGCCACGACCGAAGATATCGGCCAGCTGGTCTACCTGCACATGCGTTTCCACGGTTTCGGCGATGGCCAGTGGACCGATTCCGCCGTGCGCCGCTATGTCACCGATGCCGGCGATCTTCTCCCGCGCCTGCACAAACTTGTGCGAGCCGATTGCACCACCCGCAATGAGCGCAAGGCCCGCCGTCTCCAGCGCACGTACGATCAGCTGGAGGAACGCATCGCGGATATCGCGGCTAAGGAAGACCTCGCCCGTGTGCGCCCAGACCTCGACGGCAACGAGATCATGGAGATCCTCGGCCTTGAACCC
>OFLL01000134.1_pt1 | contig 32357 bp, 39 predicted proteins | sample 1540861 | NCBI WGS metagenome assembly OFLL01 (sample SAMEA4413039, study PRJEB24355) | metagenome | biome: human; feature: gut; material: faeces | place: United Kingdom | collected 2010 | reverse complement strand
TTTTGAGGAAGGAGGATAAAAAGATGGATTCGCAAAAATTTATTGATAAATGTAAAGAAATTGTTTTAAATTATGCCAACGAACACTTAGACAAATCAGATCAAAAAGAAATTGTTTTAAATTATGCCAACGAACACCTAGACAAATCAGATCAAAAAGATATTACTGAAAAAGATGTCTTTGTTGTTTGGAGTTGCAAAACATTACAAAATAACAAAGTGCTATTAAGTACAACTTTGCTTGATGGGATGTATTATGAGTTAACACTGAACGGCGACAAGCAAGAAATTTATTTTGATGCATACAAAAAATGGGAAAACAAGGCAATTAAAGTCTAGCGAAAGTTAGGCTTTTTCTTTTGTCCGAAATGACACTAAACTAGCGCAATGCTGGGCTTAATTGAATGGTGGGGCGCAATAAATAAATCTAAAGCAATGCGGGGCGATTAGTCGAATCGTGGGGCGAAAGGAGAAACAAAATGAAAACAAAAAAATTATTACCAATGAATTTGCAGATGTTTGCTGATGGTGGGGGAAATGAACCAGAGTTTACTATTGATGATTTTAAAGCATTTGTCGAATCGAATGAAGATGCACAGAAATTCATTCAATCTCAATCACAAAGTGCTGCAGATAAGCAGTTGGAAGCGTGGAAACAGAACAATCTAGACAAGTTAAAACAGGAAGCTGTGAAGCAATATGAAGAAGCTAAAAAGAATAAAACACCAGAACAGCTAGAACTTGAGAAATTAAAAGCTGAGTTTGAAGCAGAGAAAGCTAAGAGCCGTTCGAATGAAAATAAAGCTTTTGTAGCTGAACAAATTGCAGGATTAGAGCTTGATAAAGAGTTGAAAGATTCAGTTTCCCAGTTCATGTTGAACACTTTAGTTAGTTCAGATACAGAATTCACACAGAAAGCTGTAGAAGCGTTCACAGGCGTTTTAGGAACAATCAACGAGAAGCATGCAGAAGCCATCAAAAACATGGAAATGGGTAAAGCTTTTGGTAATAAGCAGCAACAAACTAATGCGACTGATGGTAATCAGTCAACGCAACCGATTGAAAATCCTAAAGAAGCATTAGGTCAAAAATTACAAGCATTTAATTAGGAGGAATTTATAAATGAAAAAAACTACAGTAAATAATCTAGAATACTTAGATATTTCACAAGAGGTAAATGCATTACAACGTCCGTCAACACCGTTTCTAAGCTGGTTATTAGGAGCTGGTAAAACTAGCCCAGCAACTTCTACGGAGATCAAATGGCGTGAATCAGAACTTGATGGAGAAGATTCATCTGCACAATTAGAAGGCGGAGAATACAAAGATGCAGATTCAGGGCGTAAATGGTTCAATAACTACACTGAAATTTTCCGTAAATCTACTTCTGTTTCAGGTACATTAGATGCTATCAATGTAAATGGCGTAGGTAGTGAATTAGCTAATCAAGTCTCTCAACGTGCATTAGAAATGAAGTTAGATTTGAACAAAAAGCTATTAATTGGTGTAAAAGCTGATGAAAATGGTACTAAAGGACGACAAATGGCTGGTGTAATTAACTTAATCAACTCTGATAACTTAGTTAAAACGTCTGCAGCTGATGCGGTGACACGTAAAGATGTAGATAAAATGTTTAAAGTCATGTTTGACAAAGGCTATGCAGGTGAAAAACTATGTCTAGTTTCGACTGATATGGTTGATTTAATGACCGACGAAGTTGATAAAACAGGTACTAAAGTGTTTAACTTTGGGGATCAGGTCGCTTTTGGATTGCAACTAGGAAAAATTGTTTCAAATTATGGATCAGGTACAGCTTTAATTGAGCCATCATTACCAAGTGGAACAATGATTGCTTTAGACACAAACTATGTGGAACTACGCCCGTTGCGAGAATGGCGCGCAGAGGAATTGGCTAAAACAACTGATTCAAAACGTATTGGTTTAGTCGGCGAATATTCTATCGAATACAACGCTTCAAATTCAGGAGCTATCTTAAACCTTGCAACTGCAGCACCAGGTGAATAATTAAAAGTAAAGGAGAATAATTATGGTTAAAAAATCAGAGGTCAAAGAAGAAGTAATCGAAGAGACAAAAGAAGTAACTGAAGAAGTGAAACCTGAAACAAAAACATTCAAAGTTTTAAAAAATAAAAATTTCGTTGGTTTTGTTCATCCTGAAACACGTAAATTTATTACAGCAATTGACGGAAAAATCGAAGTGAGTGTATCTGATAAAAAAGCTATTGCAATTTTAGAAGAAGCTGCAGATTTAACAGAAATTTAGGTGATTATATGACAGACGAACAAAAAAAAGTAATTATAGAAAAAGTTTCAAAAATGCTACCTAATGTTTCAAAAGAGCGTATTTCGTCTGTCTTAGACCTAGTTCTTTTGGAAATCGGATCTTACAATACATGTAAGATTGAAATTGATTGGGATTTACTTACCTCGCTTGTAATTGAAATTCTATATCAGTCACTTAAAAGTGAAACGGAACAAGCTGTAACTAGCATTAAGCGCGGTGATACATCTATTAGCTATGCAACTACGCAGCAGAGTATAACAGCGTTGCTTGGCAATTACAGTGACACTATTAAACGTTTAATTGGCTGTGATAGTGGGGTGTTTTTCTATTGAATGAAGCGGATATTTTGGCAATGACCTATCTTGATACTTGTGTTATTGAAAGAATGGGTGATATCGAAAATCCTGAAACAGGTATTACGGAACAAGGTTATTCACCAATTCATGATGGGAAGTTAAAATGCGCACTGTCTCAAAGTGGTCTGGGTAGCGCTGGAAGCTTACCAGTTGTTGAAAACAAAGGGAACTTTAATATCACTTACGAAGATCAAAAATTATTCTTAATGCCAGATGTAGATGTGAAAAAGGCCGACAGAATCACTGTCATCCAAAGTACAGGTCAAAAGCATATTTTATTTGCAAAGAAACCCTTTAACTATCCAAGCCACATCGAAGTGACATTGACAGGAAGTGCAATCGATGAGTAAAAGTGATTTTAGAATGACCTCGAATGCTGACAAAGTTATTGCAAATTTGAAGAAAATGACACCAATTGCTGAAAAAGAAGGTATTGCGATGGTCAATGATTCCTTAGCGAAGATTTATCAGTTAATTGTACCTATTACGCCGATTAAAACAGGTGATTTAAGACGTGGATACAGAATCATTAAAGCTAGAAAAACATCAAGTGGTAGAATCGTTGGCGCCTTAATTAACAATGAAAAATATTTCAAATATGTTAATGACGGACACAGAACGAAGAATGGTGGATTTGTAAAAGGGCGATTCATGTTGCAAAAGTCTTATAAATTAGCTCATGCAACTTATATTCCAAAACGGTTTAAACAAATGGCGATTGTCATCGCTAAGAAAGGATAGGGTATGTACGATAAACTTTTAAAAATGCTTACTAGCAAAATAAAACAGTTCTCGGATGCACCTATCTATCTTGATGATGTGATGCAATCGTCAGAACCGTTTTATTTTGTTTTAAGCGTAGAAGAAAGCATGACTGATAATGTTGGCCAAAATGTTCAGAATAAAGCATATAACGTTGATATTGCGTTAGTTGATAGTAAGATAAATAAACAATTAGTAACAAGTCTGACAGAAAGCTGTGGGGCTTTTTTTAATGTCTTAAATCTAGATGGAAACGAACTATTTCCAGAAGATTATCAAGCATTTAAAACAGATGGAATTCAACATATTAATTTTAATGTTGCTTTTCCTCAATTAATCGAATGGAGTGAAGAATAGATGGCAGTGAAAAAAAATGTAAGTGTCATTTCTGTGGAGAAACCAACATGGTTCCCGCTAACAGACGACACAGGCACTTTCCCAATTTACGGAGAGCCAACAACAATCGGGACTGCAGTAAGCATTAAACCAGATGTTACAACAGAAACAACGTCTGACTATGGCGATAGTGTAGTTCAAGATCAGTACGTTGCATTTGGTGGTGCAGAAGTTACTTTGGAAACAAATGGATATCAAAATGAAGTTTTAGCTGAAATTACGGGTGGTGAAAAATTGAAAGGCGGTGTTTTACGGTCCGGAGATGATATTGCTCCAGATGGAGCATTTGCTTATCGCCGTCGTAAATCAAACGGTAAATATCGCTACACAATTTTTTATAAAGGAAAATTTGCATTGACTTCTGATGAATCATCAACTCTAGAAGGTAGTTCAGTATCTTACACTCATCCAGAATGGACAGGTTCATTTGTTGATATTCCTGGTGTCGGATACATGTATTCAGTCGATGAAGACGATGAAGGTGTTGACTTAGATATGATCAAAAATTGGTTTACTACGGTTACTAATCCACGTGAAGAGTCTACAAATCCTGTCAGTAGTGTAACTTTAGATAAAACGGAATTAGTTCTAACGGTTGGTGAAACTGCAACTCTAACGCCAACAATTGCACCTGAAAACGCAACAAACAAAAACTATTCATTCAAATCAAATGATACTTCAATTGCAACAGTAACACCTGTGCAAGGAAAAGTTACAGCAGTAGCAGCAGGAACCACAAATATTGTTGTCACTACTGAAGATGGCAACCATACAGCTGAATGCAGCGTAACAGTTAATGCATAATAAAATTTAAGGACGGCCAAGTGTCGTCCTATTTATATGGAGGAATTAAAAAATGGCAAGTAAATTACAAACGACAATTAAACTTTATTTGAAAGATGAAGAAGGCAATTTCACCACTAAACAATTTAAATCTGCTGAAATGTTACCAGGATCTGTTATGGAAGATGCAACAGAATTACAAGTAGAACTAGAAGAAATCGTCAAAACAAACGACATGGAGGAAATTCGGCCTGTTTTGCGTAAGTGTTATGACTTTATCGCAAAAGTTATTTTTGAAGGTCAATTTACGGGCCAAGAATTTCTTGACGGAATGGATGCACGTGAAATCTTAAAAATTACGGGGCAACTATTAGGGTCTGTTTCTAGCGGTTATGATGCCGTTTATTCTGACCAGAAAAAAAAGTAACAGATCTCCTTTATCATCCTCATTTTAAATTTAGCCCTCAATACCGAGAGGCAGAGTTAAAAATTGCACTGCTTGAAAATGGGTGGACACTAAACGAAATTGAGAATACAGACTTGAACGAACTTATGAAACTTTATGCGTTCAGAGATGCTGTTAAAGAATTTGAAGAACTTAAATTCCTTGATGAACACACAATGTTCTAGAAGGGAGGGGGTACTTATTGAACAATGAAGATTTAGTCTTAAAAATGATACTAGATGAATCAGGATTCTCCCAAGGTCTAAATTCGGCAGTAAAAAAGTTGCAAGGTTTTGATGGAGAGGTTGACAGAACAGGACAAAAAGGCGGCCGCTCTCTTGGATCTATTTGGACGTCATTTGTTGGTAACTTTTTAGCCAGCGGAGCAACTAAAATTATTTCAAAAGGAATTGGGCTGATTACCAGCAACATCGATGGGGCCATTAATCGCGTGGATACGTTAAATAACGCAAACCGTGTATTTGAAAATATGGGTTTTTCAGCTGGTGAAACATCAAAGACAATGGATAGCTTAAAGAAGAGTATCCAAGGGTTACCTACACCTTTAGACAGCGCAATTAAAGGTGTTCAATTAATTGCTTCGTCTACAAATGACTTAGGAAAATCAGAACAGATTTTCGCAGCTTTAAATAATGGTATCCTCGGCTTTGGTGGGTCTGCAGAGATGGTAGACAATGCTATTATCCAGCTGTCCCAATCGTTCTCAAATGGTAAAGTAGATGCGCAAACTTGGAACTCAATGATTAACAGTGGTTTGGGTCCAGCGTTGAATGCTTTAGCGAAGCAAATGGGGTTAACTGCTGGTCAGATGAAAGAAGGTCTCTCTGATGGTTCAATTTCAGTTGAAGAATTTCAAGACTCTCTAATTAAATTGAATAAAGAAGGCGGAGGAGGTCTTAAATCATTAGAACAGATTGCTAAAGACTCTACTGCAGGTATTAAAACCGGATTGGCTAACATGAAAACTGCGATCGTTCGTGGCGTGTCCAATGTTGTAACTAAAATTGACGAAGGCTTAAAGGGTGCAGGTTTTGGAAGTATTAGTGAAATTATCGCGGACAAAGGCGCAAAGATGGAAGCGGCTTTATCTAAGTTTGCTGAAATGATTCCGCCAATGATAAAAACAGTCAAAACATTGTACGACACATTAAAACCTTATGCGCCACTACTTGCGGGTTTAGCGGGTAGCATCGGGACATTAATGCTTGCTAAAAAAGTAAGTGCAGCATTTACAGCTTGGCAAAAAGCAACGGAAGGACTATCAATTGCGCAAGCGATACTTAATTCAACAATGTTAGCAAATCCTTTTGTCGCTATTCTAGCCGCGGTTGTAGGGTTAGTCACAGCGTTTATTTATCTTTGGAAAACTAATGAAGGTTTTAGAGATGCTGTTAAAAATATTTGGAAAAATATACAGGAGGTCATTTCAAGCGCTGCTGATGCAGTAGTAAAAGCTTGGGATTCGACAATGGAATTTTTCAGCAACATGTGGGATGGCACAAAAGAAGCTTTTTCAAATGCTGGTACATGGATGAAAGAAGCACCTGGAAATGCAGCCGACTGGGTTAAAAATAAATGGAATGGTACTAAAGAATTCTTTAGTGGACTTTGGGATTCAACAAAAGAAGGCTCAAAAAACACATGGGAAAATATCAAGCAGGGTGCTGCTGATAGTGCTAAAAGCGTTGGCGAAAGTTTTAAAAATGGCTTTGATAATGCGAAAGATTGGTTTAAGGGTATTGGAAAATCAATATCAGATGTTTTCACAACAGCATTTGATTTTGTTTGGAAATATATTGGTCCGTATGTAACAGGAATCAAAAATGCGTTTAAAATGGTTGTTAACGCTATGAAAGCGAACATTGAAAATGTCAAAATGATCGCTGAAAATGTCGTTACCATTCTAAAAAATGTTCTGTTAGCTCCAATACTTTTCATCACATCAATGATTACAGGTGGGTGGGAAGAAGCAAAAGAGAACATGATTGCCGTTTGGGATAATATTGCTGAAGCAGCTCAAACAATATGGTTTGGCATTAAAAATATCTTTTATAACACCGTCACAGCTATTTCCTATTCAGTCACTTCTATTTTTAATGGATTGATGTTGACAATTAAAAAGATTTGGATTGATGTGAAGTTATTTTTCACCTTACTTTGGATTGACATCAAATATGGAGCAATCAACGTTTGGATTGAAATTAAATATTCTATCATCGAAACGTGGATAAATATTAAATTTGAAGCAATTAGAATATGGGAAAGTTTGAAAACTTGGTTCTTCGAAACAGTAGAAAACATTAAAAATGGTGTGATCGATGGCTGGAACAACCTAAAACAAGGAACCATTGATACATTTAATGCAACTGTTCAATGGTCAAAAGATACATGGTCCAATTTCAAACAGTGGATTGTTGATACGGCGGTTGGAATAAAAGATGGTGTTGTCCAAACCTGGTATAGAATTAGAAATGGCACAATAGATACCTTCAACAACATGGTGCAATGTGCTAAAAACGCATGGAATAATCTCACAAGAAGTGTCAGTGATACAGTGTCGAATGTAAAACAAACTTTTGAAGATTTAAAACATGTTGATTTATTTGAAATTGGTAAAAACATCATTCAAGGATTGATTAATGGTATCGGATCTATGATTAACGCAGTGGGGGAAAAAATTCAAGAAGTAGCTGGTAATATCAAAGAAAAAATCAAAGGGGCTTTAGATATTCATTCTCCTTCGCGCTGGATGCGAGATATGATTGGTAAAAATATCGTGTTGGGTGTTGTGGATGGCATTGACCAAGAAAAAGGAGCTTTGGATAAATCGGTTAAAAATATGGCTGATTTACCTACAGAATTACCGGATTTTTCTGTCACAGGTAGATATGCTAATCAACAGGAATCACAAAGATCTAAATCAGATAAGAACAACAGCAATGCAACGACTACCGTTGGTGGTGATACCTTTAACATTAATTTACAAGCAATGGGTGAATTAGATGATAAGCAATTAATGAGCATGGCTCAAAAATTAGTTAAATACATTCAAGTTGTCAAAAATAGAGATAGCGATGCAGTAGGAGGTGCTTTTGGTGGAATTTAAAAGAGGTCAGTTTTTTCTTAATGGAAAACATAGCTCTGAATTCAATGTGTTTATGAGAGAAAGACCTGAACGACTTTCTGCGGGACGTGTAGTAGAGCTTAGGGAGCGAATGGGTAATGATTCAATAGCTGTTGATTTTGAGTATTATAAAAATGTAGAACGCACCATTACATGCTATGCGAAAGCAAGAAATTTACAAGAAGTTTCTTTCTTAGAAGATGAAATCTCGTTCTGGCTTGATATGGGAAACTACTCAGACTTTATCGTCTATTTTGATGAACATTACATTTATCAAGCCATCGTAACAAGTCCACCAAAGTTTACAGGAACAAGAAAAACAGGGGTTTTAATTCCTTTTGAGTTTACTGTAAGTATCCGACCTTTCAAAAAAAATCGTATTGGCCAATATTGGACAAGTAATCCTAAACAATTAATAAACACAGAAAAATATCCTTCAGAACCTACTATTCAGATTTTGGGTTCTGGGGATATTTCTTTTTTCATCAATAATCAGGAATACGCATTAAAAACTATAGATGGAGATATCATTATTGATTCAGAAAAACAAGAAGCTTATCGAAAATCAGGTGGAGCGTTTGAAATCTTGGATCATAAAACACTTTTCAAAGATTACCCAATTTTAAAAAGTGGAGAAAATAATTTTCGCTGGACTGGAAAAGTGACAGAGTTTAAAGTTCAGCCTAATTGGAGGCGAAAAGTTTGATTCCAGTTATTTTTAAACCTGGAGAAAAAGATTTTACAACAAACGGCTTAGGACGTCTTATTGATGCGACACGTTGCGAAATCACTGAAGAAGCAAACGGAAAATATGAACTAGAAATGGACTATCCAGCGATTAGCAGATTTAGTGATTATTTTGAAAATGGCTATCAGATTAAAGCAAAGCCGAATGACTTAGAAGAATACCACATTTTCGAGATCAAACAAACGTTTAAAGATACGTTTACTAATAGTATTGTCATTTATGCTCAATCTCGTACTTATAAACTAGGAAACAGACAAGTGAGGCTAGTAACAGTTGATAATCGTAATGGTGCAGAAGCTATGAGATTAATCGAACAGAACATGGACGAACCATGCGATATCAAACTTTATTCTGATATTAACACAGCTTCTAGTACGGTATTCGAAGCTAGAAACGTACTTAATTGTATTGCTGGTGAACAAGGTTCTTTGCTTCAATACTGGGGAGGAGAAATCAAACGAGAACCTTTTAAATTATCTTTGTTAAGACGTAGAGGACGAGATAACGTTGGAACTGTTCGTTATGGTAAAGATTTAAAAGGATTAACCATTAAATTTGATTGGCAATCAATTGTTACTAAAGTTTTACCATTTGCAGAGCTTCAAAGTGGTGCAGACGGAACTTCTCAACGGATTTATGGAGATGCGGTTAAGAGTGAATATATCAACAAATATCCAGATGTTTACGCTCAATACGTTCAGTTCACTGAAGATCAAGGAGTAAAAGATTTATCCAGCTTAAATAAAGTGGCAGGTAAATACTTCACTACATTATATCCAGGAAGTGATAAGCCTAAAGTTTCTATTGAACTAGAAATTGAGAAACTCACAGATTCAGAAGAAGCAAAAGAATTTGCGAAAATGAGGAACTATAATTTATTCGATACGTTCACTGTGTATCACAAGTTTTATGATATTGACATTCAAACAAAAGTTACAGGGATTGTCTATGATGCTTTAGCAGAAAAAACAATAAAGATTACTGCTGGAGATATCCAAGTTGCTTTTTATAAACAGCAAAGTCAAGATTTTCAAGAAGCAATTAAAACTTTAACAAAAAAAGGCTACATGAGTAATTTTATTGATTACATTACCGATTTAATTAATGGTGTAAAAGGTGGTAGTATTCTTCAATATCCTAAAAATAGGCCGCATACACTTTATTTTATGGATACAGATTCCACAGATACCGCGAAGAATGTTATCGCTATTAACAATCAGGGCATCGGATTTTCAACTACTGGGTGGAAAGGTCCATTTAGAAACGCTTGGACCATTGATGGTATTTTAAATGCCGACTTTATCAGAGCTGGTAAAATTAGATCTGATATTTTTGAGACATCATTCAATGCATATGGAGATATTTTGCGTTTAGTTAACGGCGCTCTGCAAGCTTGGAATGGGAAAACGAAAATAATGGAATTGACTAAGCAAGGATTAGAATTCTGGAATGGCAATAGCCACATTGGCTCAATAGGAACAAAAGGGAATCCTTTTCCAGACTTGAGAGATGTTAATGGAAATCTTGTAGTATCTGATGGCAATTCGTTACTACTGGTCGCAGATAACCCTCAGAAAATTATTGGATTATCTAATCAATCAGGAGCAGGTCATTTAATTACTGGTCTAACACAGTTCTTTGTTGGAAATAATTTTAACTTCTTTGGACCAAAAGGAAGCAAATCAACTATAACAGTTGATAGGTTGATTGTCGGAGGTAAAGAAGTAATACCTGGTGATGGATCAGGCGGCAATGATGGTGACGTACCACCAGAGCTAACAACCGAAAAAGAAAAAAATGCTTGGGCGGTTTGGCAGTTCTTAAAATCAAAAGGCTACAGCGAACAAGCAGCCGCCGGGATTTTAGGAAACATGGATCAAGAATCTGGAATTATGCCCGACATTGATGAAGGTGGCGGAGGTCCTGGTTATGGTCTAGTTCAATGGACGTCGCCAATCGCTGGTGAAAGTGGCCGTGCTTATGTGCAACGATTATTGGCTCAAGCTGGTATCAGTGGCGACTATCGAAATATTACCACGCAGCTGAAATTATTAGATTGGCATATGCATAATGGTCAATATATTCCTTCCGCGGCTTATCCATATTCCGTTGCAGAGTTCAAAGCACTAACAGATATTGGCACGGCAACGATGACATTTGAAGCGAACTTTGAACGCCCAGCGGTCACACATCCAGAACGAATTCCGATGGCTCAATATTGGTACAACTTGCTGAAAGACTTGAAACCTAGCAAGCCAACTTGGATGAACCCTGTTCGTTCAACTTATACGATTACTCAAGAATGGGACCAGATCGGCTGGGGAACGAACGTTATTCACGGCGGTATAGATATTGCTTCAGTGCCAGCAGGCACGAGCCCCCCTGTTTATGTGGCACGTAGCGGCACAGTTGAAACTGTCACTTATGATGGAACTGGTGGAAACTATGTTGTTGTTAAACATGATGATGGTTATTGGACCTATTATGGTCATTTGGATTCAGTTGATTTAGTTGTTGGTGAAAAAGTGACTACTAATAGTCGTGTTGGGATAATGGGTTCCACTGGACTTGCTAAAGGTATTCATCTCCATTTTGAAGTATGGAAAGGCGGACAGTGGCAACGAATCAATCCGCGTGATGTTATTAATTTTTAGAAAGGAGCAAATAAATGGTTAAATGGCAAGCGACACTAAGCACCACGGAGCCATACAATTACATTGGTATACAAAATGTACGGCAAGGGAACCGAAATACCGAAGTTTTAGAAGCTATATTAGTTGAAAATGCTTTGCCACTTGATTTAACAGGTTGCGAAGTATTTTTTGAATCAGTTATTGATAAAAAGTATCCGATTCAACGAGCAGCAAAAATTGTGAATGCCAAAAAAGGGATTATCCAGTATACCTTTGATGAATACTCTATGCAGTCATTGCACAGACAGGAAGCATACTTCAGTATTCATAAAGGCGACAATCTAATTGGCTCAACGCAGAACTTTTCTTACTTTGTTGTGAATGCTGTTTCTAAAACAGAAGGTGAAATGGGTTCGTATTGGCAATCAATAGAAGATTTGATTGCTGATATGACCGCTTTTATCAATGAAAATAAAGGCGATTTCACAGCGTGGATGAACGCTAGAAAAGAAGAGTTTGAAAAATGGCGTAAAAATCAGCAAGATACGTTTGAGGCTTGGCGAAACGGCCAAGAATCAGATTATCTAATGTGGTTCGAATCAATCAAAGATATTTTAAAGACTGTTGATCCAGGCGGCACAATGTTAGCCGAATTAATGGATGCACGTGTAGACATACAAGGAGTGCGCCACAATTCACTTTCAGAGCGTTTATTGGCTGATATGGATTATTTGTATCAGAGATTAGAGGAACGCTTATTTACATTAAAACATGGCAATGTAAGTACACTGGAAATTCTTCAAGATGATTCATTTTCAACCAATCATCGAGTGAAAGTAATCGGTAATGTTAACCGTCCGATGAAAGATGGCGCATTGATTATTGCTAAAATTGATGATGAAAAACAAAACACGTTTAGAATTGAGGGTGTTAGTAAATGATTGAATCAAAAAGAATGATGGAAACAGATGAAAAAGGCGTTAAACGTCAGTTTTTTCCGATGACACACGTATCAGCAATCATTGGATTATCAGAAATAATGGACGGGCAATCGATGGTTTCATCTGTTAACGGAAGATCAGGTCCAGTAATTATTACACGTGCAGATTTAGATTTACCTAAAGATGGTGTGATGATATCTCAAGAAGAATATTCAAAAATCACACAAATCATCGCAGATTATGAAGCAGGTAAACTAGGTGGTTCTAGTTTGGAATTTGAAAAAGTAAAAGGAGATGAAGAATCAAATGCCTGATTTATATGTAGTTAAAAAAGACGGCGTAGCTATTGATGTACAAACTAGTACAACTGGTGTTGTTGGATTAAATGAATTTGTGGATGCAAAACTTGGTGATGCTGGAGCAGGTACTGTTTCATCTGTAAATGGTCATACAGGCGAAGTCATATTGAATGCTGCTGACGTAAAAGCGTTGCCTGACACTACTGTTATTCCAACACTACCAAGTAATGCTACTGCTGAAAAAGACGGTTTAATGTCTAAAGCTGATAAAGCAAAACTGGATGCATTGCCAGTTTTCACATTTGAAAAGGTGGGTGAAGTTTAATGGATATTGTTCAATTAATGGAAAACAATGAGCCAAAAGCAATGGCAACTGTGGTAGAAGCTGTCGATGGATTAGAAAACTATCCAACTAAAGCAGATGCCGACAAATCATATCAAAAGATTATTCAAGGATCACCGCTATGGACCGGTGTGTGGTATGGCGGAGCTTCCGGAAGTGGCACAACACCATCAAAGCCACTTTCGCAGTGCCAAAATGGTTGGATTTTGCAATGGCAGGAAATGAGTTCAACAGGACAAGCCAATGACGCAGTTTTTCAATTCCAGTACGTGCCAAAAAATCACATCTCTAATGGTGGGAGTGGTGGAACTGTGTTTAATTTAAACGCGTATAATGGCAAAAATCCTCAAACAAAATATTTGTATATAAAAGATGCAAAAATCACTGGTCATGATTTAAATGCACCTGACGGAACAGCTGCTGGATCGGGAAATAAAATGTATATTTTGACAAAAATTTTCGAATATTAGGAGGGTTAAAATGAAAATATGGATTGATAATGTAAAAGGGTTTTTGCAAGGTTATTCACTAGTAGAACAACCGAAAACAATTGAAGTTGAAGTAAATGAAGATTTTTCTGACTTCTTCAATTATCGATGGGATGGAACGAGTTTAATTTACGATCCTGACAACGTCCCAGAACCTGCCCCAACACCACCAACGGAATTGGAACTTTTACAAAAACAGAATGCTGAACTAATGAAGCAAGTTTCTCAGCAAAATCAAGTTATTCAACAAACTCAAAGAATGACTGGTGAATTGATGAAACAAGTAGCTGAACTTACGAAAGGGGCGGAATAAGATGAAAACGAATGTTTTTCCAGGTTTCGATAATATTAAACAGTTGTATGATTGGAATTGTTATACAAAACAGGATTTAGTTGATTACGTGAATATGAATTGTTTAACCGAAGAAGAATACACAAAAATTTGTGGGGAACCGTTTAGCGAAAGCTAGACGGTTTTTTGTTACAGGAATGGAGACGATAACTTGAAAGATGAGCCTTTAATTGAAATCGTCGATCGTTTGGCACGGATTGAAACAAAGTTGGATAATCATGAACAATTAAGAGAGAAAGCAGACATAGCGCTCTCAATGGCCAAAAACAATGAAGGCGATATTGCGGAAATAAAAGAGAATCAAAAGTGGACATGGCGAACAATTGCGGGAATCGGGGTTTCTGTTGCTGTTTACTTAATAACGAAATACTTAGGAGGAATTTGAAAATGATACTACCAGACAAGTATTATAAAATCATCAAATGGGGAGTACTCACTGTACTGCCTGCTAGTTCTGTTTTAGTAGCAACGTTAGGCAAAGCCTATGGTTGGCAACAAACAGATATGGCTGTTTTAACTATCAATGCTATTGCAACTTTTTTAGGAGTAGTAACAGGTGTGTCAGCATATAATTTAAAAGACAAGGAGTAAGCGAATGAAAAAGAAAATTTTAGTTGGAGCGTTAATCGCTCTACTTTTTATGCCTTTAAATGTCTTTGCTGCTAAAGGCGATCAAGGTGTTGATTGGGCCATTTATCAAGGTGAACAAGGTCGTTTTGGCTATGCGCATGATAAATTCGCTATCGCTCAAATTGGTGGCTACAACGCTAGTGGTATTTACGAGCAGTATACTTATAAAACGCAAGTAGCAAGTGCCATTGCTCAAGGAAAACGAGCGCACACTTATATCTGGTACGATACGTTCGGTAGCATGGACATTGCCAAAACGACAATGGATTATTTCTTGCCACGCATTCAAACGCCTAAAAATTCCATCGTTGCATTAGATTTTGAACATGGCGCTAGTTCTGATGTAAACGCAAATACAGAAACGATTTTGTATGGTATGCGCCGTATCAAACAAGCAGGGTATACGCCAATGTATTACAGCTATAAACCTTTTACGTTGCAATACGTGGACTATCAGCGAATTATTAAAGAGTTTCCTAATTCCTTATGGATTGCTGCCTATCCCAGTTATGAGGTAACGCCAGAACCATTGTATAACTATTTCCCTAGTATGGATGGTATTGGAATATGGCAATTTACATCCACTTATATTGCTGGTGGGTTAGATGGTAACGTAGACTTAACAGGAATTACGGATAATGGCTACACAGATACAGATAAGCCAGAAACGGACACACCAGCAACAGATGCAGGGGAAGAAATCGAAAAAACACCCAATTCCGATGTTAAAGTCGGCGACACGGTTAAAGTGAAATTTAGTGTTGATGCTTGGGCAACTGGCGAAGCTATTCCAGATTGGGTAAAAGGAAGCAGCTATAAAGTACAAGAAGTAACTGGAAGCAGAGTATTGCTAGAAGGCATCTTGTCATGGATTAGTAAAGGCGATATTGAATTATTGCCAGATGCAACAGTTGTCCCTGATAAGCAACCAGAAGCAACCCATGTGGTACAATACGGTGAAACGTTATCCAGCATTGCTTATCAATATGGAACAGACTATCAAACGTTGGCGGCATTAAATAGATTGGCTAATCCAAATCTTATTTATCCTAGTCAAGTTTTGAAAGTCAATGGATCAGCAGTAAGCAACGTTTACACGATTCAATACGGTGACACATTATCAAGCATTGCAGTTAAGCTTGGCACGACTTATCAAGAGTTAGCACAACAAAACGGTTTAGATAATCCTAACGTGATTTATCCAGGACAAACGTTGAACTATTGATAGTTTTAATATAAAATAAGGATACACTTATTAAATTTCTCTTGAGTCGCCTTTCTAAGGTGGCTCTTTTTTTGTTTAAGCACGATATACAGTGTGTAGTTTGATTTTATCTTTACAAAAACACAATATATTGTATTTTAGTCTGAGATGATGTATAATCTTTGTTTAATATTTTTGTTGACGATTTGTTTTTCAAATGGTATATTGTGATTAATAGAACCCCGCACACCTCTTAACAATGTGTCCCAAGCGGGGACGTTTTTTTAAGGAGAAATATATGCTGTACGATAGACCAGCGAAAAATACAGAGGAACAGTTGCAAATCTTAAAAGATAGAGGTTTACGTGTGGAAAACGACGACTTTGCTGTAAATGCTCTACGTAATATAGGGTATTTCAGATTTAAAGGATATTGTTTAGCGCATTACGAACAAAAAGATGTTTTTAACTCTAACATATCATTCAATGCTATATACAATAGTTACAGATTTGATGAGAGAATAAGGTTAATACTATTTCAAATTATTGAACATGTAGAAGTAGAATTGAAGTCAGTAATCTCTCAAGAGTTTGCCTTAAAAACTGGACCGCTAGGTCATTATGATAATAAAAATTTTAAAGATAAGTACAGACATAAGTCATGGTTAAATAGATTTGAAACTTTAGTAGAGCAATCAGCGAAGCGCAGAGAACTTTACGCAGGACATTACATTAAAAAATACGAAAGTGAATTTCCAGTATGGGTTGCGACAGAAATTTCAGATTTTGGATCTTTATCAAAATTGTATTCTAATATGAATTCTGATATTCAGAAGGATATTGCAAAAAAATATTATAGTGTAGGCTATAAGTATCTAGAAAATTGGATATATCTATTGTCAGTAATGCGAAATATATGCGCTCATAATGGTAGAGTATATGATAGAAATATTCCTATAAATGCTAAATTTCCTAAAAAACATAGAGAATTATCTACTAATAAAGTATTTGCAGCTATTTATATCTGTAGCAAGTTATGTTTAGATCGTGAATATTTCAATATGTTTATGAATAGCCTATCAAGATTAATAGACCTATACGAGACTATTGAGTTGGATAAAATTGGATTTCCTGTAGGCTGGGAAACATATCTTAAATAGAATATATTTGGTTTATAGTGACTCAGGACCATTAGCTCAGTTGGTTAGAGCAAACGGCTCATAACCGTTCGGTCACAGGTTCGAGTCCTGTATGGTCCATAGTAAAACACCTGCCTCTTTTTCTTACGAGAGGTGGGTGTTTTTTGTTATGTGAATATTTTTTTGTTGAAAAATAGAACAAACGTTCGTATAATGTTTCTGATAGGAGAGTGTATCAGATGGTGAGACGAACGAAAAAAGAGTTTAAACCGTATAACGAATATGTAGATAGACCTTTCGAATTAAAGTGGCCCACAGCTTTTCCATTGGGTGAATTAACAGAAGCAATTAAAAACACAGACGAATACCATGCTCGCAATATTGATAGACTGCCGCAGCAATCACAGCGACAAATAGAATATTTTTTAGATCGCTCTATTAAGCAAAATAAAGTTTTAGAAATCCAATTAAATTCTTTAGATGAATATGAACGAGTTAAGCCCCACGTTTTCGGTGTATTTCGTGGAATGGCAGAATTTGACGTTGTATTGATTGGAGAAAACGAGGTCGATTTTTATGATATTAGAAACATTCAGATTCATAACTTCACGAAATGGAGCGAAGAGCATATACCTGAAGAAAATCCATTTGAGGAAGAAACAGAACGTTGCGAAACAATAGATGAATTTGTGGACGAATATTTCGATGATGAGTGGATAGAATAATTAAAAATGTAAAAGCTCTACTTCTCAATCATGGTGAGTAGAGCTTTTTTTGTTTATTCAGTATAATTTATATATCTATTCGCTTGCCTTTTTTTATTTTTTGATGTAGATTTTATCTTGTTGTTATAGTCTATTTTGCTAATTTAAATTAAAATGATATTACGCAAACCCTTGTGAGTTCTAGTCTGTCTAAATGTGGTGTTGTAGAAAAAATACACCGTGAAACTAAATAATTTAGTTAGACAGAGCCTAGAATCCTTGTTGTGTAAGGGTCTAGGCTTTTTATCTATTGATTCATTACATGTTCATTTGTAGATGGAATGTAGAGGGAGGATTACCCAAGTTTGGCTGAAGGGGACGGTCTCGAAAACCGTTAGGCGAGTAACATCGTGCAAGGGTTCGAATCCCTTATCCTCCGTACCGAGAAGCAGTTGAGTTATTAGTTGCAAATAAAACGACAGAGACGTACACTTAAAGTAGAAAAATACTTAAGAAGAGGTGTCTATTATGTCAAACTATGAAGAAAAAGAAGCGCAAGCATTAGCAAAAATTGCAGACATTTTGAATAAATTGGATGCAAGTTTAGAAGAGTTGGACTCGCTAGATGAGGATACAAAAAAACATAGTATGAAGAAATGGATTGTTGAAAAAAAAGCCATTCATGAGATTAAAAAAATTGCACACGAAGCTGGTAAGTATGATAAGTATGATGAAAAAGAATTAGAAAAAGAAATGGATCTGTTGGAAAAGTTTATGTAAAAAAGTGCTAGCTTTTGTTCAACAGTTATTTAATTTTGAGCCTAGAATTAATCGTTTTGATTTTTTCTAGGCTTATTTTTTATGAAGTAAGCAAATCGTATCGGGAGAGGTATTGAATTAAGAAATAAAGCATGTATTGATTCAGAAAAAAAGTTGTAGTAAAATGTTCGTCACAACTACTTTTCTTATAATTTCATAGAAGGAAAAGTTGGAATAATGAATTGAGAAGAGTCGATTTTTAGGAGATGATTTTAGGTGACTTTTTATCAATTATTGCAGTTAGATCCATTTATTTTAAAACAAAAAATTCATCAAGCGGACACTAAAAAACAGCGGAGATATTTTTGGCGCGCCTTGTTAATAAGGGATATCTTATTAGTTTCGTTTGCGATTTTATGGGTGTCGACGATTACTTTTTTCTTTGGAAAAGCTGTAGCGCCTTTTTCAATTGTATTATTTTGTTTGCTGTTGAGTATCCGTTTCGTCTCATATGGCTACAGGGAAAAACAGGCCTTGCTTAGTTTAGGAATCGTGTTAACAATTCTAGGTGTTAGTCCACTAATTTCACTGATTTCTGTATCATTTTTACAATGGGGTCTTCATTTTATCTGCTTGCTGGCATTGTTTTTCTTAACTGGTAAAAACCCTAAAATGGGTAATCCTGGCTTGTATACGTTCTCCTACTTATATTTAGTTGGCACGGTTCACTATCAATCGTTTCAGCAATTAGAACAAACTTTCTTTGTATTAGTGTTTGCTTATCTACTTTTAGCTTTTGTTTATCATGTGAAACATAAAAAGTTGGATCAGGAGATTACTTTTATACAGATGGTTAAAGAAAATGGTTTTTTTAATCAAAGAAATATTTGGTTTGGTTATTACGCTTTAGGCATTAGCTTATTACTTTTTATAGGAACGCACCTTCAGATTGACCGCTTTATGTGGGCAACATTTGCTAGTTCGTCATTATTTTCTGGGTATGATACGTTTAAATTGTCTGAACGAGCCAAAGAACGAATAATAGGGGTCGTTATTGGTTCTCTAGTATCGGCTATCTTGTTATTTTATATACCAACGAACCTACTTGGTATTTTAGGAGGACTTTGTTTAGGCTTATGCACATCTTATAAAAGTAAAACGATTTTTAATTGTGTTGGTGCTATCATGGCAGCTTCTATGATATTTGGGTTAGAAACAAGTCTTTACTTAAGAATTTTGTTAAATATGTTGGGGCTAGCTTACGGTTTGCTTTATCATTTTGTCTTTGTAAAAACTATGTCCTATTGCAATCGCAAAGAGTGGCTGAAATTGTCTGAATAAAAGGAGCCTAACATTCTTTCTTGAAAGAATGTTAGGCTCCTTTTATTTTTAAATAGAATCATTGACTATATTTTTTGTAAATAAGAGTTTAAAAATGGCAGAAGCTGGTTACTAATTTGGCTACCAAATGGCTACACAGGATAGTATAGGTAAGGATAGTATAGGTGAGTATAAAGTAGGATATAAACAAATGAATTTAGTGAACACAAGTTACGTAGTAAAATTGTATTTTTGGAAGATAAGTAGAAGTAACTTCATATTGGGAATTTATTGGGAAATTTTAGTATAGTCAACATGATAAATTAGTAGTATAAAGAATCGCTAAAAATGAATTATCAATGCTATAGATGCTTGTTTATATAGCTAAGTTTTAAAAAATAGAATGTTCAATATCTTTAAATCAAGTTAAGTATATTTAAGTGGAAAAACAGAATCGCTTAAATCTAAGAAAAAGAATAAGTTTTGTCATTATAGATCGCTTAAGGAGTGGTCTATTTTTGTATATAAAATAATCTAGGAGGTGGACAGTTATTGATAAATGGGAAAAAAAGGAGGGGTAGAAACGAATAAGTTAGATTTTGAAAATGAATGTGATCAAAAATAAGAGTAGATGGATAAAAGGAATACATGGAGGATGAACATACTATTTCTATTATCTGTAAAAGTTCTACAAATAAAATATTAAGTGGTTAGAGGAGAGGTACAATGAAAGCTGGAATAAAAAAACATATTCGACAATTATTATGGGATTATCAACATATTGAAAAAAAATTACAAGAGTACGAGGATGTTATGTTAATGAATCGTAATCCTTTTTTAGAATACCCTGTAGAGCAACCAACTGAAAAAATAACTATCAGTCAAATTGCATTTCATAAATTATTTTTACAAACGGTAGAAGATATCTTAGCTGATTCTACAAGGGATGTACAGGATATCTTTTTAGTGAAATATAAAAATGGTTATCCATATAAAAAGAATGAATTTGTTGCTTGTGAGACGTTTTTGAGCGAGTCTACAATTGCTAGACGAGATACAGAATTTATCCATGAAATTGCTTATCGACTGGGTTGGTACGAAATTTGACAAAACGAAACAGGTCAATTCAACTATACTAGGTTTATGAACATATGTTCGCCGTGGACGCACGGAATAATGATTTAAGGAGGTAAATATAAGTGGTAAAAACAATTGGAGAAGTACGTAGTTACCTAGATAGTCTTATTGGAACAATAACTATTGATAAGTCAGACCGTTCTCTTGATGGCCAATGCGTAAGTTTAATTAAGAATTTACTAGAATTTCTCGGAGCACCTAATCCATATGCTGCAAGAGGACATGCAAAAGATATTCCGTCTACGTATGTTCCTCAAGGTATTGCGAAAACAGGCTTAGGAACACTAAATATAGCAGTTAATCGCTATGGCGGTAGCGGATACGGACACGTTTGGGTAAAAATTGGTTCTGATAGTTGGCAAGCAAATTGGGCTGGCAGACCCGTAAAGAAAAATGTTGGTGAAGATTCTATTACAGACATTTTAAATTTAGATCAATGGATTTCAACAGGTAGTAATCCGGTTGATGAAGAAAAAGCTACGACCTTAGGATCAAATGGGGAAGCGCTAATTAAAAAATTTGAAGATTGTCGACTTACAGCCTATGATCTTGGCGATGGTATGATTACTATTGGTTGGGGGCACGCTGAACCAAAAGGGCAAACAAGATTAATCCCAGGAGTAACTAGATGGTCACAAGTGCAAGCAGATAGTCAGTTTTGGAAAGATATAAAAGTTTATGAAAGTGCAGTAAATAGCTACTTTATCCGTTCTTTTAATCAAAATCAATTTGACGCAATGGTAAGTTTTACTTATAACAATGGTACGGGAGTATTTGCAAATTGGAATTGGGATAGAAATGCTTCTAATAGCTATATCACTGAATCATTTGCAAATTATATTAATAAAGGAACTGAATATGAGGAAGGATTGCGGCGACGTCGTCAAGAAGAAATTAACTTATTTAATAAACCAGTGAGTAATGAAGATTCTAGTTCGATACTAAATACAGAGGAGGAAGATGAAATGATTAAATTAACAGTTGTAGAAGGACTATATAAGGGAACAAAAGGCTATCTATATAATGGTCGATTTATCGTAGGTGGAAATACGGGAGACTATAACATTGTTTATCAAAAATTAAGATTGATGGAATCACAAGGTAAAATTAAACCAATCAATGATGATATTAATACTGCTGAATACGAAAAATTAATTAACATTTTCCCATCTTACAAAAATTCTAAATAATTGAGTAAAACAATCTTGATAAAGTTATTTAAGTTCTATTCAACAAATTTACTTAAGTTGTAATTTAAGTTTTTTTAAGCACAATATCTTGTGCGCGCTGGCTTATTATTCAATTTTTTTATGGTCGATGTATTTTCTAAATAGTATATTGTAATTAATAGACGGCAATGCCTCCATATCCGAAAGCACAGTTATGCTCGGATATGGGGGCTCTTTTTTTTTGAGGAAAAAGAATGGATGAACTATCGTATTTAAGTTGACAAGCATAGTTTGACTCATTTTTTTCCGTAGGTAAGTGTGATGTAAATAAACTTGAACATATTAATTACTAAAGATTAAAGGAGTTTACTAGACTAATATCTAAAATAAAAAAAGACGTTGCCCTGATTGGCGAAAATGAAGTCGATTTCTAGGACATAATACAATTCAGATTTATAATTTCGCTAGGAGAAGTGAAGAATATATATCTGAAGAAAATTCATTTGAAAGAGAAGCTGAATAGTGTGAAACGGTAGCTGAATTTTCTGATGATAATAGAACTGCTATATTATAGTAGTTTCGAAAACAAAAGAATATAGGAATAGAATAAAATGGTCAATTTTGAATGCATAGTCTGTAAAAGAAATTTTAAGATTATTTAACTGAGCAAAATACAATGCCATTAAAATCTTGAATAAAATTAAGGTGCACACAAATACAAAAAAATGATTGGTACATAGTAAACGTAAATATCAGTAACAAAAATCCAAATGATTAGAAAATTTTTTAGAACGAAGTAAAATGGTTCACTAAATAATTGACTGGTTGGAAAAACGTTTGGAATAATGATTAAAGCCCTTTTTTAGATAAATGAATGACTAGACTAAAATCATATAGTTACTATATCTCGAAAAGTTATACTATTAATAAATGAAAAATACTAATTCACTGTACAAAATGAATATTTTTTTGATTGAAAAATATCATTTAAGTAGTTTGAAATATATAAATAACTTATCTTTACTTAATTTTTGTCCAGCGTATCTCTCAACCCCAGCCAACCACTCGCTGATAACAAGTACCAAAACGGCATAAACTGGATTAGATAGCGAGAGCGGCCGCCTTCAAAGAGCAATAAATACAGAATAGCTCCAATGAAAGCTAATTTTAAAATCGCGTAGTTATTTTTTGAATCTTTTAGAGGGATACTGAACAATAGACCTAGTAATGTGAGTAAATAGAAAAAATGCATATAAATTCGTAGATAGTTACTTTTTTGATTTTGCGGATAATACAGTGACCGCAAGTGTTCTTGCCAACGATTTTTAGAAGGTGTTTCTGGGATTAAATCACCGCCATCCCAACCCCAGTCAAAATCACCATTGGCAGTATTATGACGATTTTTTTGAGCAAGAAAACGGAGATAACCGAAGAATCCTTTATTTTTTAAACGGTCTTGAATCATTTTTATGGTATAAGCTTTTTTGGCTTCTTGTGTAGGCAACTGATTTACTGCTTGTGTATCTGCATCATTGTAACCGCCAATTCCAGTCAAACCCATCATTACAAAAAGTGTCCAAGGTTTGGCTTGTTCTTTATCGATTTCCGTAATCGTTTGTTTTTCCACAAAAAATTGAAAACTATAATATGCGCTGGCGAAACCAGTCAGTAAAAAGAGAGCAACCACGGTTAATTTTACGATAGACTGTTTGTTCCGATTTACTAAAAGAAGTTGCAGCACTTTTATACAACTAAATGCAATAAAAAAGATAATAGACGAAGGTTTCATTAAAAAACACCAAGCTAAGCCAATTCCAATAAACAGTAATAAACAATATTTTACGAAGGGAGGGGAAACCTGGTCAAAAAGGCTATATGCAAAAAAGACTAGGTTGATGAACAATAAGACGGCCGTATCTGTATAAGGCGTGAGTAACCATGGAGACAATCCGAAAGAAAGAAAAAATAAACTGTAAGCAACGAAGGCCGTTAATGGATTAAAGACACGTTTAGAGGCATGATAAAAGAGAAATAAACTGCTATTAATAAACAAGCAATTAACCACTTGCCAACTAAACCAAGTATTGCTCCAGCTCCCTGTTACATCAATGAAACGCAAAAATTTATTCAGGTAATACATCATGAAAAAGAAAAATTCGTTATTGGGGTTTAAAGAAAGTACGATTTTTGAATAATCCCTATTTTCAGTGGTAATACTATGAAAGTTGTCAAAAACATCCCAACCAATCGGCACAGTAATCTGCCTCAGGAGTAAAAGTTGTAGTAAAAATAAACTGATCAAACTACCAATAATAACCACACGATCATGGGTTTTTATTAAGTGCCAGAGCGCTTGAATCTTAGTGTAAAGAAATTTTTTGTTTTTATAAATAATCAACAATAGAATAATTAATAGAGGAAGTAAAACAAGCAAGTGCTTAGGCTTTTCCCAAAGAATTTTTACCAGCGAATAGGGAGAGTTAATTGCGCCGTAAAAGACAAATAAAATAAAAAAAGTAAAAATATAATTTTCTAGATTCAGAATCCGTTTAAAAGTAGCCATATTTTCTCCTTCCATTTTTTTAGCTAGACTAGTTCTTATTTTATCATAAAGATTTTAAAATAAGAAAAAAGCCCTTCTTTTAAAAGAAAGGCTTAAAACTTTTCCTTACTTCACTTCTTTGTAACGGAAGAAGAAGCGTAAGACGCTATTTTGGCTAGTTGTTGTTAGTTTATCTGTTGGTAAGACTGTTAGTAAGAAGAAAAACAGACTAATCACAAGAGTGAAAAATAAGAAGACGGGACTGCCACCTGTTATCACAGTATCTGTTTGAACTTCATATTTAAAAGTTGACATAACAGAGAAAACTTGTGTATAGCTACAGGCAATAGAAAGTAGATATAAAACAAGCACGCCCCAACCTGTCATCCCAGCATCACGATAACGACGTACACACATTGCCCACGTTGGTAATAATAAAGCTAACCATAAAACAAGTGCAAAAAGCATCAACGGTAATAAGTTCCCAAAATCATAGGTTTCAAAATATTCAGCTGCTAAAATTGCTGACACGGCTTTGCCGACAATGGCAATATAAAAAATAAGTGCTAAAATGCTTAATACCAGTGTCATCCACCAATAACCAGCACGTGTGGTCCGACCTTTAAAATCAACATATCCACGAAAATAATCTTTAAAAGCTTGTCCAAATGTTACTTTGCCTTTTTCCTCAATTTTAACCATAAAAACACCCCTTTGTATTTAATAAAATGATTATAACGGAAAGTAATAAAATAGGAAAATGCGAATTCGCATATTTTGTGATTTTTTTGATAAATCATATAAAGAGCAGGTTTTATCAAAAAACGGTAAAATAAGAGAAGATATTTTATAATGGAGGAATCATGAATGAAAATCAGTATTAGACATCGCTACATAGCAAAAATTCCAGCATTAGAAGTGACAACAGAAGATCAAAAAAACGAAGCATTACCTCTAATTGTTTACTATCATGGTTGGCAATCGGCAAAAGAATTATCTTTAACACAAGCAAGAAAATTAGCACACGAGGGGTTTCGGGTCATTTTACCAGATGCCATGAACCACGGAGAAAGAAAAACAGGACCTATTTCCACGATTCCTTCGATTACATTTTGGAGTAGCATTCAATATAATTTGATTGAATTTCCAGTAATTATCCATCATTTTCATAAATTAGGGTTGATTAAAGAAAATTGGATTGGCGTGGGTGGTGTATCCATGGGCGGTATTACTACCAGCGCTCTTATGACCCAACATCCTGAGATTCAAGCTGCTGCTTGCTTAATGGGAACACCCTATCCGGCGCGCTATATTCAGCGAGTGATTCAACGGGCGAAAGAATTTGCTATTTTTGTGCCTAAAGACTTGCCACTGTTGCTAAGTTGGGTGCATCAATACGATTTATCACAAACGCCAGAAAGACTACAAGAACGACCGATGCTGTTTTGGCATGGAACGGAAGATGAAAAAATTCCTTATGAAGACATGGCTGATTTTGAACAATTAGTGTCTGGGAAAACGTATGCGAGAAATACGCAATTTATAACGGAAATCGGTGAGCGGCATTTAGTGAAAGGAGAAACAATGGATTTGGTTGTTGACTTTTTTAAAGAAGCGTCAAAAACGTTAGAAAAATAACGGGATTTTTCAAAGAGAAAAGGGGAATCAGCTTGTTTTTTAAGAGCACTTTCTATAAACTTAACAGAAAAGGGGTTGAAGGTGTACATGGAGAAAAACAAGTTGAGAAAAGTGGGCTTAACTGCCCTAGAATGGCTAAAACAACATCCAGAAATTAAACAACATAAAGAATCAAGTCTCTATGAACAGTTGTTTGCTAGTCAGCAATGGCAACAAGCACAAACAATCGGAATGATTCGGTCGTTACCGCTAGAATTATCAACACAGCCAATTTTCGAGCGGGCCATGCAAGAGGGCAAGCAAGTGGCGGTGCCGCGAACATTTAAAGGAGGCAAAATGCACTTTTATCAAGTCTTTCCAGAGACGGTTTATGACACCAGTGCATTTGGCGTGGAAGAACCTCCGTTAACAGCGGCAGAAATAACAGCTACAGCGATTGATTTATTGATTGTGCCAGGGATTGTTTTCAATCGTGCTGGCTATCGAATAGGCTTCGGCGGTGGTTTTTATGATCGTTATTTGGAACATTTTTCGGGCCATGCATGTAGTTTAGTTTTCAGTGAACAACTCCATGAACAATGGCAACCAGAAGCGTTTGATCAGCCAATCGAACAATTATTTATACAATAGGAGGAATGGAATGAATTATCAAACAGAAATGAAATTGAAACGGCTAAAAAATCAGCCGTTCATTACGTATGCCCTTTTAGGTATTTCAATCATTGTTTTCCTTGGATTGGAATTAACTGGAGGATCAGAAAATATTTTAAACTTAGTTAATTGGGGGGCAATGGTTCGTCCACTGGTAGCTCAAAATCATGAATACTGGCGGTTTATCACGCCAATGTTTCTTCACATTGGGTTTATGCATATTATTTTGAATATGGTTACTCTTTATTATATCGGCGCACAGGTTGAGGCAATTTATGGGCATTGGCGCTATTTGGGAATTTATTTATTGAGTGGGATTGCTGGAAATATCGCCAGTTTTGCCTTTGGGACACCCAACAGTGTCTCAGCGGGTGCTAGTACAGCGCTTTTTGGTTTGTTCGGCGCATTTGTTATTTTAGGACGCCATTTTAGAGACAATCCAGCGATTATGTATATGGTGCAACGCTATTCAATGTTTATTGTGATTAATTTGTTATTTAACTTGTTTAGTAGCTCTGTAGATATGATGGGTCATGTTGGCGGTCTAATCGGTGGACTATTAGTCGCGACGGCTTTTGCTGTTCCAAATCGTCAAGAAGCATTTAATAAGCACGAGCGAATTATGGCCACGTTAATTTTTATTTTTCTTGTCGTAATTTGTCTGTTATTGGGTTTTAAAAAATACGGTTTACCTGTATAATAAGGAAGTGTTTTCGTATGGAAACGTTATATGATGTACAACAACTTTTTAAACAGTTTGGGATGTATATTTATGTCGGTGCACGGATTTATGATATTGAGTTAATGATGATTGAATTAAAAAAATTGTATGAAGGTCAATTGGTAGACCGAGATACGTATTTACAGGCCCGGCATATTTTGCAAAGAGAGCATCGAATAGAAGAATCTAGAGGGAAGCAGAAAGGAATCGACTAAATGGATAAGAAGATTATTGGGATTGATTTAGGTGGAACGACCATCAAATTTGCTATTTTAACAACCGATGGCGTTGTTCAACAAAAATGGAGTATTGAAACGAATATTTTAGAAGATGGCAAGCATATTGTGCCATCAATTATTGAAAGTATTCGTCACCGTATAGATCTTTATAATATGAAAAAAGAAGATTTTGTGGGAATTGGTATGGGAACACCAGGAAGTGTCGACATTGAAAAAGGAACTGTTGTAGGTGCCTATAATTTAAACTGGACGACTGTACAGCCTGTCAAAGAACAAATTGAATCTGCTTTAGGAATTCCGTTTGCCTTAGATAATGATGCCAATGTTGCCGCTTTAGGTGAGCGTTGGAAGGGCGCGGGGGAAAACAATCCCGACGTGATTTTTATTACTTTAGGAACAGGTGTCGGCGGAGGCATTGTTGCAGCGGGAGAATTGCTCCACGGTGTTGCTGGCTGCGCTGGTGAAGTTGGGCATGTGACGGTTGATCCTAACGGCTTTGACTGTACCTGTGGGAAACGTGGCTGTTTAGAAACTGTTTCTAGTGCCACTGGTGTCGTTCGTGTTGCACGTCATTTATCAGAAGAGTTTGCAGGTGAGTCTGAACTGAAACAAGCGATTGATGATGGACAAGATGTTTCAAGTAAAGACGTTTTTGAATTTGCTGAAAAAGGCGATCATTTTGCATTAATGGTTGTGGATCGTGTTTGTTTCTATTTAGGCTTAGCCACAGGAAACTTAGGTAACACGTTAAATCCAGATAGCGTGGTTATCGGTGGAGGTGTTTCTGCAGCAGGAGAATTTTTACGTAGTCGTGTCGAAAAATATTTCCAAGAATTTACCTTCCCGCAAGTTCGAAATAGTACAAAAATCAAATTAGCAGAGCTAGGTAATGAGGCCGGCGTCATTGGTGCCGCTTCACTAGCATTACAATTTTCAAAAGAGAAATAGAGAGGGCTTTTTAGAATGAGTATTTTATGGGTAATCAATGGCATTTTGCTAGTTATTGTACTAGCGATGGTATTCAATGAATTATATTTGAAAATTATGGTGAAACGTTCAGCAAAAATGCTGACGGAAGAAGAATTTAAAGAAACAATGCGTAAAGCACAAGTGATTGACGTTCGTGAGAAAGATACATTTGATGCTGGGCATATTTTAGGGGCGCGCAGCATGCCATACAGCATGTTAAAAACAACAATTGGTTCTCTTCGTAAGGATCAACCTGTTTATCTTTATGATCAGAAGAAAGCTTTAAGTATCCGAGCAGCTAATCTATTACGCAAAAATGGCTATACTGATATTTATATTTTAAAAGGCGGCTATGATGGCTGGACTGGGAAAGTGAAAAAGAGAAATAGTTAATAACAAAAAGAGTTGGTCTTCATTGAGACCAACTCTTTTTATATAGGAAAGCTTAATAGAGATGTTGCTTTTTGTCAGTCCTCACTTTTTGAGCTACAATAAAGAGAAGAGGTGAAGGCAGATGATTCAAATCAAGCGAGCATATGAAGCACCGACAGAGCAAGATGGCTACCGTGTTTTAGTTGACCGTATTTGGCCACGAGGAAAATCCAAGGAATCTGAAAAGTTAGATGAATGGCTCAAAGAAGTGGCCCCAAGTACAGAGCTACGGAAATGGTTTAATCATGAAGCAAATAAATATCCCGAGTTTAAACAAAAATACCAAGAAGAATTGAAACATGAGCCAACTGCCACAGCGTTTAAGCAGTTACAGACGATTGTAAAAAATCAGCCAGTAGTCACGCTGGTCTATGGGGCGAAAGATACAGTGCATAATCAAGCGGTTGTCTTAAAAGAATTATTAGAAAAATAGAGTAGGTGATTGGATGAAAATTGCAATTGTAGGTGCTGGACCCAGAGGCTTATCAGCTGCAGAACGAGTCATTGAATGGGCTCGTAAAACGGAAATAAATGTTCAGCTCACGTTGTTTGATCCATACGGTCCAGGTGGGAAAATTTGGCGAGCAGAGCAACCTAATTATTTATTAATGAACACCGTGATTAGTCAAGTCACTTTATTTACAGATGAATCTTTTAGTGGCGAAGGACCAATTGTCAAGGGCCCCACTCTCTATGAATGGACCCAAACAGAAGCTGCGCAGTACATTCAACAGCAACAACCCTATAATTATCTTGAGTTGTTGAAAGAATGTCATCGCCTTGGACCGAATGATCACTGCTCGAGGGCTTTTTATGGCATGTACCAAAAATGGTTTTATACGTATTTAGCCACGAGGTGTAACGAACAAACATCGCTGACGTTTTTTAAAGAGCCAGTAACTGCTGTGCGGGCAGGAGAGGATAACTATTATGTGTATACTCAATCCATTGAGTTTACGGCAGACAAAGTAATTTTAGCTTTGGGTCACCAAGAAAATGAATTAACGACTGTTGAACAAGAGCTTGCGGACTACGCCAAGGAGCATCGTTTGTTTTATTCTTCTCCTAAAAATGCGGCGGATGCTTTATTGGCACTTGCCAATATACCTGCAAAACAACCCGTTGTGTTAAAAGGCTTAGGTTTGGCATTTTTTGACTATTTATCTGCCTTGACGATTGGCCGCGGGGGTGTTTTTTCTCGTCAAAATGGCCGCTTACGTTATGAACCTTCTGGAAGAGAGCCCATTATTATTGCTGGTTCTGGTCGCGGTTTTCCTTCTCATCCTCGAGGGAATAATCAAAAAGGCTACGGGGAAACCTATCAGCCTGTTTTTTTAACCGAAACGTATTTAGCTGAATGTCGTAAAAAAGGACAGGTTACAGGTGCAGAGTTTTTTGGGTATTTAAAAAAAGAAGTGGAATATGTGTATTACACTTGCTTAATCGAAGAAAAATATCCGCATCTTTCTAAAGAGGCCTTTCAACAGCTGTTTATTCAAACCAAGGGAGCGCCGGAAAGCTTAGCCCACTTTGAAAAACAAGATTGGTTTGATTGGCAAGCGTTAGAACATCCTGAAACAAAGAAAACCACTCATGAAAGTTTTCGTTCGTTTTTACTAAAGTATTTAAAATGGGATATTCAAGAAGCAGAGAAAGGCAATCTTAGCGGTCCTTTGACCACTGCTTTAGACAGTTTAAAAGATTTAAGAGATCAGATTCGCTTTGTTTTGGATGAAGGATTATTAACGAATGACGAGAGTCAAAAGTGGTTGTGGCATTGGTTTACCCCGTTGAATACCTTTTTGTCAGTGGGACCTTCTGTTGAAAGAACAGAAGAGCTACAGGCGTTAGTTGAACTGGGATTAGTCACGATTCTGGGGCCAGAAATGCGTGTCGAAATGAAAGCGGGTCAATTTATTACTTATGCTAATTTGTTTCCGGAAAATCGGTATAATAGTCACTTTTTAATTGAAGCACGCATTCCCAAAGTTAATAATGAAAAAAGTTTGAATCCTTTAACGAGGCAGTTGTTAGCCGATAAGCTAGCTACGCTCCATCAACTGGCATTAGCTGATGGTCAAATAGTCAAAACAGGTGCACTCTTGATTCTACCTGCCACGAATCAAGTCATCACAAAAGATGGACAGGTGGCGACAGGCCTTTTTAGTTGTGGTATTCCAACAGAAGGTATTCATTGGTTAACAGCCGCTGCAGCTCGTCCTGGTGTGGATCCTTGGAATATGCGCGATATGGATCGGATTGCTACTACTATTTTTAATAGTTAAGAAAAATAGTCAGCTCCTTTGGTAAAAAAGAAAGCATAACAAGTGGTCATCCATCAAAGCGATGGATGACCACTTGTTATGCTTAAGAGAATCAACAGAGCCAGAAGCGCTTCTGTTGATTTCTTGGCGTTAGATTTTTTATCTCAACGTCACAGCTATTTTTTAACGTGCAATACGTTTACGCATCGCTTTTTTACGGTTTTCTTCAATCATATCTTCTTTTTCTTCAATTGGATCAATGACTGTTTTTTTAATAGTTGTAGCCACACCGGCTAAAGCAGCAACTGTGATAGCAGTACCGACTAACATACCTGATACAAATTTTTTCATCGTTCATTCCTTCTTTCAAATTGTATTTGTTTCTATTATGACGGAAAAAAGCAAAAAAATCCAATAGTTACAATGATTTTTCATAAACTCTACGACTAATTTAGAGATTTGTTAAAATTTACCAAATCTTTTCTGTATTTTTATAGGAAAAATGAATAAGGAGAAATGGCCAAATTAAATCCTGTTTACAAAATGAAATAATTCAGAAGTAAACCTTATTTAATGGTACAATAGAAAAAGAAATTAGGGAGTAAAAGGAGCGTATTTATGTCTATTTTAGTATTAGGCGGCGCAGGCTACATTGGCTCACATGCCGTTGATCAATTAATTTCAAAAGGATATGCCGTTGTTGTTGTTGATAATTTATTAACGGGGCATCGTTCAGCAGTTCATGAACAAGCGACTTTCTATGAAGGCGATATTCGTGATAAAGCTTTTTTACGTAGTGTCTTTGAAAAGGAATCAATTGAAGGGGTGTTGCACTTTGCGGCCAA
>OFLL01000132.1_pt1 | contig 32847 bp, 31 predicted proteins | sample 1540861 | NCBI WGS metagenome assembly OFLL01 (sample SAMEA4413039, study PRJEB24355) | metagenome | biome: human; feature: gut; material: faeces | place: United Kingdom | collected 2010 | reverse complement strand
GCCCTTTTAGGGCTGGCCAGTAAGGAAGGCTTATAGCCGCAGAACAAACCACCCGTTCACACGGGTGGTTTTGATTTCTCTTTATACAATACAAATAAAAGTGGCTCTCAAATGGCACAGGCTTTAATAGGATCTATGTCAAATTGTACTGATGAGTTCAATATAGGAAGTTAAGCAACTATAGATTGTTTAACTTCTTTTTTTGGTATTACATTAATGATAATGACTATATTATCTGGGGTTATGTATTTGTTTAAACTTTTCTAATAAAATATTTGTAAAAGTTCTATTTTATTGTGCTTTATAGCAAGTCGATTCAATTTATCTATCTTAATGCCAATATGGATATTTTAATATTTACAATTTATTACATTATTAGTCACAGGATGTAATTAGTAATATTTTAAAATTAACATGACATTGATTAGTGAGTAGATTTTCAAATTTACTTTATTCCTTTTGTGGTTTGTTATATTTAGATTAAATTAGTCAACTAATCATTGTTAAAGTTAATTTTCTATAATATGATGAGTTTAATGTTCAAATTGGAGGTCGTTTATGAGTAACGCAAAGAATGCTGATAATAAGCAGTTTTTCAGTAAGATTTTAAATTCTATTGGTGCTGGTGTTGTTATTGCACTTGTTCCGAATGCTTTATTAGGTGAAGTATTAAAAATATTTAAAAGTGGTAATGAAATTTTAGAATTAACGTATCAGTTAGTGATACTAATTCAATCATTTATGGCATTTATTATTGGGGTTTTAGCTGCTCATCAATTTAAATTTAATGGCGCAGGTGCTGCTATAGTAGGTACATCAGCTATGATTGGTTCAGGTGCTGTTGTATATAGCAATAATAGTTTTATGTTAAAAGGTATAGGTGACATTATAAATACGAGTTTGGTTGTTATTATTGCATGTCTTATATATATGGTATTACAAAACAAACTTGGATCTTTTGAATTAATTATATTACCAGTTTTAGTACCTATCGTTAGTGGGGGTATCGGTCTAATCACATTACCTTACATTCGAAAAATTACTCAAGCAATTGGAAATGTAATTCATTCTTTTACAGACTTAAATCCGTTGTTAATGTCTATACTTATTAGTGTGGCATTTTCATTATTAATGGTAACACCAATATCGTTAGTAGCGATTGCAACTGCGATTAGTTTAAACGGACTAGGAAGTGGAGCAGCAAACCTAGGTATAGTGGCTGCCTGTGTTACTTTCTTATTTGGCTCATTGCGTGTCAATTCTATTGGTGTAAATGCAGTTTTACTCATAGGAGCTGCAAAAATGATGATCCCAGTTTACTTGAAAAATTTAATTATTTCGATACCATTGACTATAAATGGAATAATTACTGGAATCATTGCTTACGTTCTTCAGGTTAAAGGAACACCATTGTCTGCTGGATTTGGATACACAGGATTAGTTGGCCCAATAAATGCATTTAACCGAATGTCAGGTGATCCAACAATGAATATTATTTTATTAGCACTTGGTTATTTTGTCATACCATTTGTATCGGCATATATTGTTCATGAATTGTGTAAAAAATTCATTCCTATATATTCTAATGATATTTATAAATTTGAAGTTCCAAAACAATAATTTATAGCTTGATGACAAGAATAAGTTTTAATATATGATAAATATAGGCGTTACTGTCAATAAGATATTGATAGTAGCGCTTTTTTTGATTGATTTTATAATGAAAGAATTGTTCGCGTATAATAGACGATTTTTTAAGTACAGTCTTTTAAAAAGAAGCTTTTCTTTATATTGATAAAAATACATTTATAAAACACTATTGCATCAAAATGTATTAATATGTATAATTATGAATATTAATTAGGGAGGGCTGTATAAATGAAGTGTTTAATTAGGTTTATATTAGTATTAGGGTTGTTAATTAGCAGTGCTATGGTGTATATCAATCCCACAGCACATGCTGAACAAGATCAAACATGGGAGAAGATTAAAGAACGCGGTGAACTTAGAGTGGGTCTTTCTGCAGATTATGCACCAATGGAATTTGAGCATACAGTTAATGGTAAGACTGAGTATGCAGGTGTAGATATTGATTTAGCTAAAAAAATTGCGAAAGATAATAATTTAAAATTAAAAATCGTCAATATGTCATTTGATAGTTTGTTAGGAGCTCTTAAAACTGGAAAAATTGATATTATTATTTCCGGAATGACTTCAACGCCTGAACGTAAGAAGCAAGTTGATTTTTCAGATTCATATATGATGACTAAAAATATCATGCTTGTAAAGAAAGATAAAGTTAATGAATATAAAGATATCAAAGACTTTAATAATAAAAAAGTAGGGGCACAAAAGGGAACTGAACAAGAAAAAATCGCTCAAACCGAAATTGAAAATGCATCTATTACTTCATTAAGCCGTTTACCAGACGTTATATTAGCTCTGAAAAGTGGAAAGGTTGAAGGTGCTGTAGTTGAAAAACCTGTAGCAGAAGCATATTTAAAACAAAATCCTAAATTAGGAATTTCCAATGTGAAATTTAATGAAGAAGAAAAAGATACAGTGATAGCAGTGCCAAAAGATTCACCAAAATTATTGTCACAAATTAATAAAACGATTAAAGAGGTTAAAGATAAAGGATTAATCGATAAATATATGACTAATGCTGCAAATGCGATGAATGATGACAGTGGTTTTATTTCTAAGTATGGTAGTTTTTTCTTGAAAGGAATTAAGATTACAATATTAATTTCACTTATCGGTGTTGCATTAGGTTCTATTTTAGGTGCATTCGTTGCGTTAATGAAATTAAGTAAAATAAAAATTATTTCATGGATTGCTTCTATCTATATCGAAATATTAAGAGGAACACCAATGTTAGTTCAAGTATTTATCGTATTCTTTGGTATAACTGCTGCATTAGGACTAGACATTTCAGCTCTTGTTTGTGGAACAATTGCATTAGTTATTAATTCTTCAGCTTACATTGCTGAAATTATTCGTGCAGGTATAAATGCTGTTGATAAAGGCCAAATGGAAGCCGCACGTAGTCTAGGTTTGAATTATAGACAAACGATGAAAAGTGTAATTATGCCACAAGCAATTAAAAATATTTTACCAGCTTTAGGTAATGAATTTGTCACTTTAATTAAAGAATCATCTATTGTGTCAACAATTGGAGTTGGCGAAATTATGTTTAATGCACAAGTGGTTCAAGGTATTTCATTTGACCCATTCACACCATTACTAGTGGCAGCAGCATTATACTTTGTCTTAACATTTGTACTTACACGCATTATGAACATGATTGAAGGGAGATTGAATGCCAGTGATTAAAATAAACAATCTTAATAAAGTTTTTGGAGATAATGAAGTTTTAAAAGATATCAATCTTGAAATCAATCAAGGGGAAGTAGTAGCAATAATAGGTCCATCTGGTAGTGGTAAAAGTACATTGTTAAGATGTATGAATTTATTAGAAGTACCCACTAAAGGTCAAGTGATTTTTGAAGGCAATGACTTAACGGAAAAAGGGACACAAGTAGATAAACTACGACAAAAAATGGGTATGGTATTTCAAAACTTCAACCTATTTCCACATAAAAAAGTTGTCGATAATATTATTTTAGCTCCTAAATTATTAAAGAAAGATAATAACGATGAATTGCATAAGGAAGCATTGTCGTTATTAGATAAAGTGGGATTAAAAGAAAAAGCAGATGTATATCCGAATCAATTATCAGGTGGTCAAAAACAAAGGGTAGCAATTGCAAGAGCTTTAGCAATGCATCCAGATGTTATTTTATTCGATGAACCAACTTCAGCATTAGATCCTGAGGTGGTTGGTGATGTATTAAAAGTAATGAAAGACCTAGCCAAAGAAGGTATGACCATGGTGGTTGTGACACATGAAATGGGATTTGCCAAAGATGTAAGTGACAAAGTTATATTTATGGCAGATGGCGTTGTCGTAGAGTCAGGCACACCAGTCGAAATATTTGAACAACCGCAACATGAAAGAACACAAAATTTCTTAGCAAGAGTATTATAACAACCTAACGAAGCTTGAATATATGATGCGCACCACAAAGTTATATCATATATTCAAGCTTTTTATTATTAAAATCATGGAAATGAAACCTCAATATGAATAATGGTTGTGTTAAAATAACATAGTATTATTTTATGGGGGGCATACGATTGGATACAAAGCAGTTAAAGCAAGATATCATTGACTATGCATATACAATTGGTATCGACAGTATTGGATTTACTACTGCCGATCCCTTTGATGAATTGAAGCAAAAGCTAGAAGCATATCATGCAAATGGTTATGCCTCAGGATTTGAAGAATCTGATATTGCTTTACGAACGGAGCCTAAATTATCTTTACCAACAGCAAGGTCAATCATAGCAATTGCAGTTGGTTATCCTAACAAACTGAAAGGTGCACCTAAGAGTGTTAGAGGTGATCGCAGAGGCTTATTTGCTAGAGCATCGTGGGGTCAAGATTATCATACAATTATGCGTAAACGATTAGACATGTTAGCTGCATTTATTGAATCTAAAGTTCCAGATGTTGAAATCAAATCTATGGTAGATACGGGTGTATTATCAGATAGGGCAGTAGCAGAACGTGCAGGTTTAGGATTTGTTGGTCGTAATGGCTTTGTCATCAATCCTAAACTAGGAACATGGACATACCTCGGTGAAATGTTAGTCAGTATACCTTTTGAACCTGATGATCCATTATTAGATAGCTGTGGTGATTGTACAATTTGTGTTGATCGTTGTCCAACAAGTGCATTAGTTGGAAATGGCCAATTAAATAGTCAGAAATGCATTAGTTTTTTAACACAAACAAAAGGCTATATGCCTGACCAATATCGTTATAAAATTGGGAATAGATTATATGGTTGCGATACGTGTCAACAAGTTTGCCCGAAAAATAGAGGTATTAATACCGAACAAGATGACATCATTTTGGAACCAGAAATTTTAAAGCCAAGATTGGTACCTTTACTACGTATGTCTAATAAAGAATTCAAACAAACATATGGTCACCTTGCAGGTGCTTGGCGTGGTAAAAAGCCGATACAACGAAATGCTATTTTAGCATTAGCGCATTTTAATGAAGTGGATGCAATTCCAGAATTGAAAAAAGTTGCAACAACAGATGAAAGACCGATGATTCGAGCAACTGCTTATTGGGCCATTGGTCAAATTCTTGGGGAAGAAGCAAGAGATTTTATCAATGCTAATTATGATCAAGAGGATGCAGAAGTTCAGAATGAAATGATAAAAGGATTAGACACAAGGAGAGAATAGTAATATGACAAATCATATCGTTTTATATCAACCAGAAATCCCAGCTAATACTGGTAACATTGCACGTACGTGTGCAGGTACAAACACACATTTACATTTAATTAAACCTCTTGGATTTAGAACTGATGATAAAATGTTAAAAAGAGCCGGTTTAGATTATTGGGAATTTGTGAATATTACGTATCATGATAGTATTGAAGCATTTTTTGAAGCCACAAATGGCGAGTATTACTTATTAACAAAATTTGGTAAAAAGACTTATAGTGATTTTGATTTTTCAAATCATGACAAAGATTTTTACTTCATTTTTGGAAAAGAGACGACAGGATTACCAGACTGGGTGAAAGAGAAATATCAAGACACAGCATTAAGAATTCCTATGAGTGAACATATTCGTTCATTAAATTTATCAAATACTGCTGCGTTGTTAATTTATGAAGCGTTACGTCAACAAGATTTTCCGGGATTGAATTAAAATTTACTCATTTTCATTATAAAAATGATGCTTAAGTGCTATATTTAGAGTATAAGCATGTTAAAGTTAAATGGTTTGATATATTGAAAGTTAGGGTATAATAATTATTAATATCGCCGTTTTTATGTAAAATGCAAACTAAGAGGAGTGTAGAAATCATGGCAATGAACTTTAAAGTCTTTGACAATAGTCAACTTGTAGCAGAATATGCTGCTGATATTATTAGAAAGCAATTTAACAATAATCCTACTACAATTGCAGGTTTTCATTTAGATACAGATCAAGCGCCAGTTCTAGATGAATTAAAGAAAAATGTTGAAAAACATGCTGTTGATTTTAGCCAAATAAATATTTTAGATTATGACGATAAAAAATCATATTTCGAAGCGTTAGGTGTACCAGCAGGTCAAGTTTATCCAATTGCTTATGAAAAAGATGCAATCGAATTAATCGCTGATAAGATTAAAACTAAAGAAAATAAAGGGAAATTAACATTACAAGTTGTTTCTATCGATGAGCAAGGTAAGTTAAATGTTAGTATTCGTCAAGGACTAATGGAAGCAAGAGAAATTTTCTTAGTAGTGACAGGTGCTAATAAACGAGATGTAGTTGAAAAATTATATCAAGAAAATGGTAAAACAAGCTTCGAACCAGCCGATTTAAAAGCACATAGAATGGTAAATGTTATTCTTGATAAAGAAGCGGCTGCAGGTTTACCTGAAGATGTTAAAGCTTACTTTACGTCACGCTTTGCTTAATTAAAAATCTGTGAGGTATTGATTATGTCTAAAGACAAAGATCCAAAATTAAATTATCATGAAGAAGAAAACAGTATGGTAACTGATTTTGAAGATTTAAAAGAATTAAGTAAAGAAATGGAACAAATTTCCGATCAAAATGATCAAGAAAAAAATTCTGAAGAAGACAGTCAGTAAAGTATTATAATTGTGTAATATTCAGCTATTTATCATGTAAACAATGTATAGTATAGAACATATATCAAATAGGATTGATTATCTTGAATATGAAGTTAGGTAGCATTTTGTTACCTAGCTTTTTTATAATATTCATAGAAGCTGACTTTCCGCCAGCTTCTGTGTTGGGGCACCGCCAACTCGCACGTTATTGTAAGGTGACTTTCCGCCAGCTTCTGTGTTTTTGGCCCGTTTCCCCAACTTGCATTGTTTGTAGAAATTGAGGATTCAATTTCACTATGTTGGGGCCCCGCCAACTTGCATTGTCTGTATAAATTGGAAATCCGATTTCGCTATGTTGTGGCCCCGCCAACTTGCATGTTATTGTAAGCTGACTTTCCACCAGTTCCTGTGTTGTGGCCGTTTCCCCAACTTGCATCATCTGTAGAAATAGAGAATCCAATTTCAATGTGTTTGTGGCCCGTTTCCCCAACTTGCATCATCTGTAGAAATTAGAAATCCGATTTCACTATGTTGGGCCTCGCCAACTTGCATGAAATAGTAAGCTGACTTTCCGCCAGCTTCTATGTTTGTGGCCCGCAGTCAACTACTGCCAATATAACTTTGTAGAGAATAGAACATTGATTTGTGCACCAGACATAGTAATATATCAAAAGTTCAATTTTAAATATTAAAACACCATTTAAACGGAATTGATAATTAATTACTCCAGACATAATTGAAAGAAGTCATCTATCAGTAATATTTTTAACGAAATCATTAAACCGCGTTTCTTAATATGCCAAGATTATGATATGCTATTGAAGAATGAAATTAGAGGAGATTTATATATTTATGTTAGGAAAATACTGGATTCAATTATTGATAGCAACAGTTATTATAAGTTTAATATCAATTAAAGCTTTTCCATTGGCAATTGGGGCATTATATTTACCTGTTATTTTCAAAGTAATAAAATTACAACTCAATTTATCAAAAGGATTAATCGATGATGTTAATGCGCAAACATTCATTAAAAGTAATCAATCAGGTATTGTAATAAGTGTTATTTGTTGTTTATTAATAACAGGAATATTGTATTATACACTTGATGGGTTTTATGCGAGTTTAACAGGAGTTTTAGGTACGCTTGTTGCTTTAAATCCATATACGACAATTGTTAGTGCTGTATTATATATACTTACAGCTATTGCTACGGTTGAAGCTACTAAAACAAAGTATCGTAATTAAACTTAGTTCAACAATAACTAAATAATGATAGATAACACACTAATCGTATGACCGTATCACTGTAATAAAGGGTGAGTACGTGCGATTAGTGTATTTTTATTTCAAATTATGAAAACGTTTTAATCATAAATTGCTCAATTAAATTATTTAATGATATACTACAGTTAAATAAACAGTGATAAGGGGAGAAATTGAATGTCAGTAAGAATTGAACATGATACTTTTGGAGAAATAGAAGTACCTGCAGATAAATATTGGGGTGCTCAAACAGAAAGAAGTAAACGCAATTTCCCAGTTGGTAAAGAGCGTATGCCAATCGAAGTAGTTTATGGTTTTGCACAACTAAAGCGTGCAGCAGCATTAGCTAATTTTGATTTAGGAAAATTAAGCGAGGCAAAGAAAGATGCCATTGTATACGCATGTGATCAAATTTTATCAGGTGAATTAGATGAACACTTCCCACTAGTTGTATGGCAAACAGGAAGCGGTACACAAAGTAATATGAATGTGAACGAAGTAGTAAGTTATGTTGCTAATATGTATTTAAAAGATCATCAAAGTGATGAAAGTATCCACCCAAATGATGATGTAAATAAATCACAAAGTTCGAATGATACATTCCCAACTGCTATGCACGTTGCATTATATCAAGAGGTTGAAACAAAATTAGAACCTGCATTAAAACTTTTAAGAAATACTTTGAAAGAAAAAGAAGACAAATTTGATTCAATTATTAAAATTGGTCGTACACATTTACAAGATGCAACGCCGATCAAACTAGGACAAGAGATTAGTGGCTGGCGTTATATGCTTGACCGTTGCGAAATAATGTTATCTGAATCTAAGAAGCACATTTTAAATCTAGCCATTGGTGGTACGGCTGTTGGTACTGGTATTAATGCGCATCCTGAATTTGGTGATAAAGTGGCACAGTATATTTCTGAAAATACGGGTTATCCATTTGTATCTTCTGAAAATAAATTCCATGCATTAACAGCACATGATGAAGTAGTACAACTACATGGAACATTGAAGGCGCTAGCAGGAGACTTAATGAAAATTGCTAATGATGTGAGATGGTTGGCTTCAGGGCCACGAGCTGGTTTGGCAGAAATTTCTATCCCTGAAAATGAACCAGGTTCATCAATTATGCCTGGTAAAGTTAATCCTACACAATGTGAAATGTTAACAATGGTTGCAGTCCAAGTAATGGGTAATGATACAGTTGTTGGCTTCGCAAGTTCACAAGGTAACTTTGAATTGAATGTTTATAAACCAGTTATTATGCATAATACACTACAATCAATTTACCTTTTAGCTGATGGTATGGAAACATTTAATAACAATTGTGCAGTGGGCATTGAACCAATCGAAGAGAATATTGATAATTATTTAAATCAATCATTAATGTTAGTTACTGCATTAAATCCACATATTGGTTATGAAAAAGCTGCTCAAATTGCTAAGAAAGCCCATAAAGAAGGTTTAACTTTAAAAGAATCTGCAATTCAAACTGGATATGTTACAGAAGAACAATTTGAAGCATGGATTAAACCAGAAGATATGGTAGATCCTCATTAATTAAATATTAATATAAAATAAAGTTTGGGCATTACAGGTAGATGTAGTGTTCAAGCTTTATTTTTTGTCTATGTCAAATTGAACTTATAAGTCTGATTTGATATAGAGCCATGAAAAGGAAAAACTTTTCATGGAGTCCGTTTTATTATAGAACCTATTTTTTATATGATGAATTGTTGTACATGTATTGGCCAAACAACCTGTGATAAAAATCTTATGATGTCATGTATTGTCCATAGATACACGTAACGCAGTTGAAAAAGACTACAAGTCATTATCCAAGGATGTTATAAAATGAATAATTACTAAAATATCAAAATATAAAATCTTAAGCATCGTAAAAAACAAAAAAACCGAACATCTGAAAAAATTAATAATTTTCCATCTATCCGATTTAAGTTGATACTTGATTTAGTTACAATGCGGTATTGCATGTTTAAATATCATGCAAAACTAATCAAATTAGTCATCCAAAGAAACGGAAATGACTTCCTTAGTTAAGGGATGCACAAACTCTATTTTGTAACTTTCAAGTTCTAATTGTCTTAACGTTGAATCACCGTATAAAGGATCACCAATAACTGGGTGACCAATTTCAGCTAAATGCACACGAATTTGATGAGTACGTCCAGTATCCAACTTGATTTCAAGTTGGCACACAGTTTCTTTTATCATTTTTGAAGTTAAAATGTGTGTAATTGCACGCTGTCCAGTAGGAGACACACGTCGTTTATTCGAATGGAATTTATCTTTACCAATTGGCATATCAATCGTTTGTGGTTTTAAAGGTAAAAGTGCTTTAACATTTGCTTTGTATATCCGCGTAATATCATTGTCTTCTAACATGCGATCAAGAATTTTTTTCATTAAAGGATTTTTAGCAACAATTAATAATCCTACTGTTTCCTGGTCCAGTCGATGAATTGGTTCGACATAATCGCTATCAACCGTGTAAATCACATGATTCATTAAAGTATTGCTTTCTTTTAAATCATTAGGGTGGGTCTTAACACCTTTAGGTTTCATTACGATTGCCATATCATCGTCTTCGTATTTAATTTGTGCATAACGATAACTTGGAACATAATTACTTTTTTCATCGGTGGTTGGGACAAATACATCGTCGCCAGTATGCACTTTATCCATTAATCGCGCAGGTTTATCATTAATAGTAATATCTTTAGACATATTTAAATGATGTAAATCTTTTTTAGGTACCTTAAGTTGTTGGAAAATATCTCGTAAACTTAAGTCATTAAAGTTTTCTGGTATTTTAAATTTCATAAAATCCTCCTATAGTCTTTAATATCATATCACAAATCAGTTCTCCGAAATATAACTATTAAGTAATCAAGGCCATTTTATCATGTTCACGTCTAAGATTTAAAAATATAATAACTCAATGTATAATAGTTAATACACGTAAAAATGAATTGGAGCGATTTGATGGAACAAAGGACGCGACTAGCTTTATTAAAAGAGATTGCCGAATTTTTAAACGAAGAAACTGAAATGTATAGCATGACCCAAGGTGCGTTAAAATATTTAATTGAGGGCAGTAATTTCACGACAGGCTGGATATTTTTCATCAATAGCGTAGGTGAACATGAACTTGTATCACATGTGGCTTTACCACAATCTTTGACAGCAGACCACTGTCACTATATTAAAGATGGGTCTTGTTGGTGTGTGAAAGCATTTAATCAAGGTAGGCTAATGAAAGCGTCGAATATCGTCAATTGTTCTCGTATTAACTTAGCCTCTAAAGCATTTCCTAGCCAAAATGACAATATTACACATCATGCAACGGTACCACTTAAATCGGGTCAAGAACAATTCGGCATTTTAAATGTAGCGTCACCAAATACTGAAATATATAGTGATGAAGATTTAGAGTTGCTAGAGTCTGTCGCATTTCAATTAGGGTCAGCCATCAAACGTATTTATTTAACAGACCGTGAAAAAGAAGCAGCAAAAATTAATGAACGTAATCGTTTAGCTAGAGATTTACATGATTCAGTAAATCAAATGTTATTTTCTGTAAAACTAACAGCACATGCTGCGTATGGCGTGTCAAACGAATCCATCGCTAAACAAGCATTCAAGACGATTGAGGAAACGAGTCAAAATGCCGTTAATGAAATGCGTGCATTGATTTGGCAACTTAAGCCAGTTGGACTTGAGCAAGGTTTAATTCATGCTTTGACAGCATATAGTAAATTAATGCATATACAATTAAATGTAAATGTAGAAGGTTTAATCGATTTATCTAATGAAATCGAAGAAAACATATACAGAGCATTACAAGAGTGTATTAATAATGTTAAGAAACATGCTGATACGAATAAAATGGATCTTACATTAAAACAAATGAACGATATACTATATATTGACGTGATTGATTATGGTCAAGGATTTGAGATCGATAATGTTCAGATAGCTTCATCACACGGTATAAATAACATAAAACAAAGAGTTAAATTATTAAGAGGTAAAGTGACCTTTCATTCTCAGCCAACAAAGGGTACACAAATACAATTCACAATTCCTATAAAATAGCTTGATTTAAGGAGATAACCCATGAACAAAGTAATATTAGTAGATGACCATTATATTGTGCGACAAGGATTGCGATTTTTATTATCCACGATTGAAAACATAGAAGTTTTACAAGACTTTGCAGATGGAGAAACATTTTTAGAATATTTAAAAGAGCATGAGCACCCTGATATTGTGCTATTAGATTTAGTGATGCCTGGCATGAATGGTATTGAAATTACGGAATATATTAAGGCACATTATCCGGATATAAAAGTTTTGGTATTAACAAGTTATGTTGATGATGAACATGTAATTTCAGCAATCAATAAAGGTGCTGATGGTTATGAAATGAAAGACGTTGAGCCTCAGCAATTAATTGAAACTATTAGACGAGTTATGAACGGTGAAAAAATGATACATCCTAAGGCACAAGATGTATTCGAAACAGTTAGCCAAAAACCACACTACACGAATAAGTTGTCAAAGAGAGAAATTGAAGTGTTACGTGAAATGGTTAAAGGTAAAACAAATAAAGAGATTGCAGAAACTTTATTTGTATCTGAAAAAACAATTAAAACACATGTCAGTCATATATTTAGTAAATTACAAGTTAGCGATCGTACACAAGCAGCAATTTATGCAATGGAAAATAAGTTGATTTAGAATGAGCTTTTAAATATTTGTCGAAAATTAGACAATTTTTAATCTGATTTTGATGAATTTTTTATAGCGATAGGGTTTATTATACAGTTTTCTTTGTAAATTTGATATCATTATAAAAGTGTAAGTTTTATCAAATCTAGTGATTATGCATAAAATTTTACATCATTTACTTTCGCTTCATTATAAAGTAAACTTAACTCTTGTTGACTTGATCAAAATTTAATACAAATGTGAAATTGACTCTTTTCATTTTATTAAAAATATATTAAGATGTAATCTGTGTTTCAAGAAATGTGTATTATTGCAATTTCTTGTGTCCGGATAAAATTCCCCAAACAGAAAGGTAGATAACAGAATGGATAGACAGAGTTTTACAGATTTAATTCAAACAAAATTTAAAATGGTTCGTATAGAGGCTGGTTATACGCAAGATACTATGGCGCAAACAATTGGACTTTCTAAAAAGACTTTAGTACAAATCGAAAAAGAGAGAGTATTACCAAACTGGACAACTTGTATTTCAATTTGTGCATTATTCAGAGACTCTGAAGTATTAAACAGTACATTTGGCTGTGATCCATTAGAAATCGTTCAAACAATTTCAAGAAATCACTGTGCATATCCAAACCATGCACCAACAAGTGATATTTATTGGAATAACATTGAGACTCGTAATGGGTACATTTTACAAAGTAACAAAGTAAGCAATATTTATCGTGTATTAAATCCAGATAACCAACCAATTTTCGGTACTTCTAAAATGAGAGAAGCTGAAACATACTTTAACAGAAATGCTAAAGAAGAATTAGTACATATCTAGGCCTATATACTTTTAATAAATAATAAAAGCGATGTGACACACCTGTTTCGAGAGGTGAGGCATCGCTTTTTGTATGTAAACTAATAATAAATTGAGCAGAAAGTGAAATGATTAATGAATTAAAAAATAAAAATAGTGGTATAATGAATAACTATGTTGTCACAAAGGAGTCAAAATTATGAATGCACTATTTATTATCATATTTATGATTGTAGTAGGGGCGATAATTGGTGGCATTACTAATGTAATTGCAATTAGAATGCTGTTTCACCCCTTTAAACCATACTATATATTTAAATTTAGAGTCCCATTTACACCAGGTTTAATACCGAAAAGACGCGAAGAAATTGCAACTAAAATTGGTCAAGTGATTGAAGAGCATTTGCTTACAGAAACTTTAATTAATGAAAAATTAAAAAGCGAGCAATCACAGCAAGCAATAGAATCTATGATTCAACAACAGTTACAAAAGTTGACGAAAGATCAATTGTCAATAAAACAAATTACTTCTCAACTCGATATTGATTTAGAACAAGTATTACAAACTAATGGAAATCAATATATTGAATCACAATTGAATAATTATTATACAAAGCATCAAAACCAAACAATAGCATCTTTATTGCCAAATCAACTTGTAACATTTTTAGATCAGCATGTAGATAACGCAACAGACTTATTATGTGATCGTGCAAGAAATTATTTATCATCTGCAAAAGGCACACAAGATATTAACGATATGTTGGATACTTTTTTTAATGAGAAAGGTAAGTTAATTGGTATGTTGCAAATGTTTATGACAAAAGAGAGCATTGCAGATCGAATTCAACAAGAACTTATACGTTTAACATCTCACCCTAAAGCAAGAACAATTGTGACATCGTTAATTACCAATGAATATCAAACTTTTAAAGATAAACCATTGAATGAACTGTTAGATGCGGCGCAGTTTAATGAAATCGCTGAAAATCTATCAGTGTATGTAACAACATATGCTAGCAAACAAGCGAATAAGCCAGTGGTTACGTTAATGCCTCAATTCGTTGATTATTTAGAAGGTCAACTCTCTAGCAAATTAGCAAATTTAATCATTGAACAATTATCGATTCACTTATCTACAATTATGAAAAAAGTGGATTTACGAGGATTAATTGAAGAACAAATTAATACGTTTGACTTAGATTATATTGAAAAATTAATTATTGAAATTGCTAACAAAGAACTAAAGTTGATTATGTCATTAGGTTTCATTTTAGGTGGTATTATTGGATTTTTCCAAGGTTTGGTTGCAATCTTTGTCTAAAAAAGCGAGATGTGGTAAAGTAATATCGAACGTTTTAATAAACATCACAACAAAGGAGTGCTATAACCATGGCAGTAAATTTATATGATTATGCAAATCAATTAGAACAAGCTTTAAGAGAAAGCGAAGAATACAAAGCAATCAAAGAAGCATTCGCTAATGTAAAAGCTAACGAAGAATCTAAAAAGTTATTCGACGAGTTCCGTGAAACTCAAATTAACTTCCAACAAAAACAAATGCAAGGTGAAGAAATTGCTGAAGAAGATTTACAAAAAGCGCAAGAACAAGCGCAAGCAATTGAAAAAGATGAAAACATCTCTGCATTAATGAATGCTGAACAAAAAATGAGTCAAGTATTCCAAGAAATCAACCAAATTATCGTTAAACCATTAGACGAAATTTACGCTGACTAATATTAAAATAATATTTTTCAATCCTTTAAATAGAGGAATAGACTGCCGACAGAGTCCGAGACTTTGTGGGTAGTTTTTTTAGTTTTGATAACGGAAGTTAGAGGCTCTCTGTCAAATTGGGCAGATGCGTTCAGTATCGGAATTTAGGCTAGTAAACGTGTCCTAACTTCCTTTTTGCATTTTGGAGTTTAAAGTTTTCAACATAATACTATTAGTTCGGTCATGTATCGGACTGATGAAAAAGTGTTTCACTTTTAATGACTCATTAAGAACGGCCTGAAAATGTTTGACGTATTAAGTGCAATGATAGTTTTGACATTTAGCTTCTAATTGGTCATTACTGCCGAGCAGAACTAGTAGAGTAATCATGTAAATCTTTAATGTATCAGTTGGTTCACCAGCAGAGTTAACAGCTACAGAAATTGAATTTCCGACTGAAATTTTTGAAAAAAATCAACGCACGCTACAAATAAAATTTTAAACTGTTATAAATGTGTCTCAATTTCATATGTTCATCGACGATATGAAGCGTATTATGGTAAAATGAAGAAATAATAAACTTGTTAATAAATAAAACATCACGATTTGACTAAAGCACTTTATTATTGTGTAGATAATAGTTTTTTAACGAAATAAAAATGGCGACTGGTTTTAATAAATCAGCTAATGAATCACTACACCTATAAGTATGAATATAGTGATTAGAATGCTTTGTATAGTTGGATTTTGCAAAATTGATGTTAGAACCTTTAATTAAGGAGATATGGATGTATGGTTAAATTTATTCATTGTTCGGATTTACATTTAGATAGTCCTTTCAAATCTAAGAGTCATATAAGCCCTAAAATTTTTGAGGATGTTCAAAAAAGTGCTTATGAAAGTTTTAAAAATATTGTAGATATTGCATTACAACAAGATGTTGATTTTGTAATTATCGCGGGTGATTTATTTGATAGTGAAAACAGAACATTACGTGCTGAAATTTTCTTAAAACAGCAATTTGAACGTTTACAAAATGAACAAATCTTTGTTTATGTTTGTCATGGTAATCACGACCCTTTATCATCAAAGATTTCATCAAACTGGCCAGATAATGTTTCTGTATTTTCAAATAAAGTTGAGACGTATGAAGCAATTACTAAATCGGGTGAAACAATTTATATTCACGGATTTAGTTATGAAAATAGAGCAAGTTATGAGAACAAGATTGATGAATATCCATCAAGTCAAGGCCAAAAAGGCATACATATTGGTGTCTTGCATGGTACGTACAGTAAATCTTCAGTTAACGAAAGATATACCGAGTTCATTTTAGAAGATTTAAACAGTAAATTGTATCATTATTGGGCTTTAGGTCATATACATGAACGTCAACAATTAAGTGATATGCCTGTAATTAACTATTCAGGTAATATTCAAGGTAGACATTTTAATGAGCAAGGTGAAAAAGGTTGCTTATTAATCGAGGGTGACCACTTAAAATTAAAAACTAAATTTTATCCTACACAGTATATTAGATTTGAAGAAGCAACTATTGAAACGGATAAGACATCTAAGCAAGGTTTATACGAGGTCATTCAAAACTTTAAAGAACAAGTGAGAGAAGAAGGAAAAGCCTTTTATCGTTTAACGCTTGTTATTAATAGTGAGACATTAATTTCACCTCAAGATTTATTACAAGTTGAAGAAATGATTACAGATTATGAAGAAAACGAAAATCAATTTGTATATATTGATGAGTTAAAAATACAATATGCACAAAATGATGAGTCACCTTTAGTTAATGAATTTTCAGCGGAATTATTAGTCGATCAAACTGTTTTTGATAAAGCGATGTCAGATTTATATTTAAATCCAAGGGCATCTAAGTTCCTAGACGATTATGGAACATTCGACCATACAGCATTAGTTAATCGTGCTGAAGAAATATTAAAAGCTGAAATGAGAGGTGAACAAAATGATAATTAAATCACTTGAAATTTATGGTTACGGTCAATTTGTTCAACGTAAAATTGAATTTAATAAAAACTTCACTGAAATTTTTGGTGAAAATGAAGCGGGTAAATCGACGATTCAAGCATTTATCCATTCGATATTATTTGGTTTTCCAACTAAAAAGTCTAAAGAGCCAAGACTAGAACCACGTCTAGGTAACCAATACGGTGGTAAATTAGTACTTATTCTTGATGATGGCTTAGAGATTGAAGTTGAACGAATTAAAGGCAGTGCTCAAGGTGATGTGAAAGTATATTTACCTAATGGTGCTGTGCGTGATGATGCTTGGTTACAAAAGAAACTTAATTATATTTCTAAAAAGACATATCAAGGTATCTTTTCATTTGATGTACTAGGGCTTCAAGATATTCATAGAAATCTAAATGAAAAACAATTGCAAGATTATTTATTACAAGCAGGGGCTTTAGGATCAACTGAATTCACGTCAATGCGCGAAGTGATTAATCGTAAAAAAGATGAATTATATAAAAAATCAGGTAAAAATCCGATCATTAATCAACAAATTGAGCAATTAAAACAACTAGAAAGTCAAATTCGTGAAGAAGAAGCTAAGCTAGAAACATATCATCGCTTAGTAGATGATCGTGATAAATCATCACGTCGATTAGAGAATTTAAAACATAATTTAAATCAATTATCAAAAATGCATGAAGAAAAACAAAAAGAGGTTGCTTTACATGATCATTCACAAGAATGGAAGTCTCTAGAACAACAGTTAAATATTGAGCCAATCACATTCCCAGAAAAAGGTGTAGATCGTTACGAAAAAGCACGAGCGCATAAGCAATCGTTAGAAAGAGATATTGGTTTAAGAAATGAGCGTTTAGCCCAACTTAAAGAAGAAGCGACTCAATTAGAGCCAGTTAAACAATCTGATATTGACGCCTTCATTAGTTTGAATCAACAAGAAAATGAAATTAAAAATAAAGAATTTGAACTTACTGCAATCGAAAAGGATATTGCGAATAAACAACGTGATAAAGATGAATTGCAAGCAAATATTGGTTGGTCTGAAACGCATCATGACGTAGATAGCTCTGAGGCAATGAAAAGTTATGTCAGTGAGCAAATCAAGAATAAACAAGAACAAGCGGCATACATTAAACAATTAGAACGTAGTTTAGAAGAAAATAAAATCGAAGATAATGCGGTTCATAGCGAACTAGATTCTGTTGAAAAAAAAATAGTTCCTGAAGAGACTTTTGAAAAGAAAAAAGAATACTCACAACAAGTCATTGAATTAAACGAAAAAGAGAACTTGTATAGCAAATTGAAAGAACGTTTCGAAATTGAGCAACAAGAAAAACAAAAACGTCAAAAATTGTTACGAACAACGTTTATTCTTTTAACACTAGTAGGTATTGGTTTAACTGCCTTCTCATTTATTTCAAACAACATGTTGTTTGGTATTATTTTCGCAGTATTAACTTTAGTATTTGTTATCGGTATCATCATGTCTAAATCAAAAGAAGTAGATTATAGCGAGGCCATCACAGATGAAATCGAAGAAATTAAAGCACAACTAGCCATTTTAGATGAAAATTATGACTTAGATTTTGATCTTGATGAGCAATATCGCATTCGTGATCACTGGCAACAAGCTTTGAAAAATAAAGATATTTTAGAAGAGAAACGTCAGTATATTGAAGGTCGTTTAAATGATGCGAAAGGGCGTCATGATGAATTACAATCAACAGTTGAAAACGTTAAGGATGAATTATACTTATCATCTAAAATTTCAAATGATTTAATTGTTGATAGTATTTCTACAATGGCGAATATTAAAGCATTAGATCAACATATCAGTGATTTAAATCAACAACGCCAGCAATTGGTTCAAGAATTAGATACATTCTACAATCATGCTGAAGCTGTTACAAAATCACAATTTGTTTATTTCAACAAATTATCTTTATTCCACGATGTGCAACAATGGTTGAAATCAGCTGAAGACACGAATGAAAAATGGCGTATTAATGCTGAAAATACCAAACTTGTTACAAATGAATTAAATCATTTAAATGCTCAATTAGAAGAAAATAATAAAGAAATTACAGCACTATTCGATTTTATCAATGTTGGTACTGAAGAAGATTTTTACCAACATCATGAAGATTACCAAACTTACACTAGTAATTTGAGTCGTTTTAATGATTTAACTAAATATCTTGAGAACCAAAACTATTCTTATGAATTAAGTTCTAGTTTAAGTGAAAAAACAACTGCACAACTTGAAGAAGAAGATCATTTATTGGCTACTCAAGTTGACGAATATAATGAGCAATATCTTGAAATGCAAGCACAAGTCAGTGATTTAAGTGCACAAATCAATCACATGGAAACTGATACAACGCTTGCTAATTTGAGACATGAATATCACAGTCTTAAAAATCAACTTAATGATATCGCAAAAGATTGGGCAAGTTTAAGTTATTTACAAAGTTTAGTTGATGAACACATTAAACAAATTAAAGATAAACGTTTGCCTCAAGTTATTAATGAAGCGGTAGAAATATTGAAGCATTTAACAGATGGCAGATATACGATGATTAACTATAATGAAGATTCAATTACGGTTAAACATGTTAATGGTCAATTATATGATCCTGTTGAACTAAGTCAATCTACAAAAGAATTACTTTATGTAGCTTTACGTATCAGTTTAATTAAGGTACTACGACCATATTATCCGTTCCCATTAATTGTTGATGATGCATTTGTTCATTTTGATAAAAAACGTACTGAAAAAATGTTGAATTATTTACGATCATTATCAGAACACTATCAAGTACTATACTTTACATGTGTAAAAGATAATATTGTTCCATCAAAAGAAGTGATTACATTAAACAAAATAGAGGAAGGCGGGAAACGATGAGAAATATAGAGAATCTAAATCCCGGAGATTCAGTTGATCACTTTTTCTTAGTGCATAAAGCTACACAGGGTGTAACAGCACAAGGTAAAGATTATATGACATTACATTTGCAAGATAAAAGTGGTGAAATTGAAGCGAAATTTTGGACGGCTACAAAAAATGATATGGCAACAATCAAGCCTGAAGAAATTGTACATGTTAAAGGTGACATCATAAACTATCGCGGAAATAAACAGATGAAAGTCAACCAAATTAGACTAGCGACAACTGAAGATCAATTAAAAACAGAACAATTTGTAGATGGTGCACCTTTATCACCGGCAGAAATACAAGAAGAGATTTCTCATTATTTGCTAGATATTGAAAATGCTAATTTACAACGTATTACACGTCATTTATTGAAAAAATATCAAGAACGATTTTACACATATCCAGCTGCTAGTTCTCATCATCATAACTTTGCGAGTGGCTTAAGCTATCATGTATTAACGATGTTACGTATTGCAAAATCAATTTGTGACATTTATCCATTGTTAAACAAAAGTTTGTTATATAGTGGTATTATTTTGCATGATATTGGTAAAGTCAGAGAATTAAGTGGTCCTGTTGCGACGTCGTATACAGTCGAAGGTAACTTATTAGGACACATCTCGATTGCGAGTGATGAAGTAGTTGAAGCAGCTCGTGAATTGAACATTGAAGGAGAAGAAATCATGTTGTTAAGGCATATGATTTTATCTCATCATGGTAAGTTAGAGTATGGTTCGCCAAAACTGCCATACTTAAAAGAAGCAGAAATTTTATGCTATATCGATAATATCGATGCTAGAATGAATATGTTTGAAAAAGCATATAAAAAAACTGACAAGGGTCAGTTTACAGATAAAATATTTGGTCTTGAAAATCGTAGATTCTACAATCCTGAATCACTTGATTAAGAACTAAAAGATATCGGACAGATGAGTATACTGAAACATGAGCTCATCTGTCCGATTTTTAATGCGAAAAAACCGAGCGGCCGTGGTATGATTTTTGAACCACGGTCGCTCGGTTTTGTGTTATTGGCTCATGCCGGATTGTCCGCCTTGTGCGCCACCTTGTTTAAGTTTTTCAGGGTTTAAGATTTTATCTTCGACAACTGATTTAATATCACGATCTTTAAAGTCAACATCGTATTCTTTTAATAGATCTTTGTATGCATCAGTTAATAATTTTGGATTTTTTTGTACTTTCTGATCGACTAATTTTTCTTTTAGGCTTTGTTTTTCACTGTTAAAGTCTGTTGGTTTATCAGCTTTAATAATATGATATCCAAAACTTGATTTAACAACGTCTGATACTTCACCATCTTTAAGTTTAAATAGTGCTTTTTCAAAATCTTTATCAGTTTGTCCTTTAAGAACATAACCTAATTCGCCATCTTTTTTAGCTGAACCAGTATCCATTGATTCTTTTTTAGCGATTTCACCAAATTTACTTGGATCTTTTGAAACTTCTTTTTGAATTTCTTCAGCTTTTTGTTTCGCTTCTTTATCATCTAAGCCTTCTTTGTCGCTTTTCTTAGATTTAACTTTAATTAAAATGTGTGAAGCTTTCTTGCTGTCTTCTTTAATTTCAGAATCAGAGATTTTAATTTTATCTGATAGTAATTCTTTATGATAAGCAGCAGTACGTAAATTTTCTTTATATTTATCGGCTGTTAAACCTTGCTGTTGAAGGGCCTTTTCAAATTTATCTTTACCGCCGTATTGCTTTTGCATTTTTTCAATTTGCTCGTCAATTTTCTTATCGTTAACTTTATTTTTATATTTATCAGCTAAAATTTTATTTAACATTTCAGTAAACGATGCATTTGCAATTTGATCTTTACCGATTTTTTTCATTGTATCTGCAACTGTTACATCTCCAGCTTTAGAAGAAATTAATGTATTTTCTTTAGAGTCTGTGGCACTAGCGCCACAAGCGCCTAATAATAAAGCACTAGCTGTTACTGGAACGATTAATTTGTTTATCATCTTCATAGTTGAAACTCCTTTGTAAGTTAATCATCGTGAATATAACATAGTTTTATATTATCACCAATCAATAACCCATGACATCAGACTAGAGCATTAGGTTTAGGGGTAGAAATTGATGAAAATAAAAAAACAAGGTCTATATACATTTGATTTTAAGCTATTACATAGCTGAAAAACAAATAATAACACCTTGCTATAATTATTTTGTTATAAATGATATGGATTTTTAATTTTTTTCAAAATATTAATACCTGTACTATGTTCTTCTATATATTGTCCATAATTAGAAAATATAATTATTTTTAAATATAATAAATCTGTAATGGAAATACCGAAATTCAATGCCAATAAGAACATAAAATAATGTCCATATTGCGGAAATGAAATTGTTAGATAAACGAACATTGCAGATAAGATAATTAACGGCAATATTAAGTTAATGCAAAAATAAAATTTGTGTACAGGTTGATTGACGTAGGTATTATAGAATATAAGCCATTTTCTTTTAGTCAACTTATGAACTTTAAACGATTTTCTATATGGTAAGAAAAATAATAAATGTATACTTTTATGTAATGGATACGTCATAAATACAAGTAATAAAAAGATGAGAAAATGTCTATCTGATAATGGCGTATTAGATAAAAAATACATTACTTCATAACTAACTAAAAACATAATGATGGTTGCAACTGCACTCATAAATGCAATTCTAGGCAAACCAAATCGTGCATTGATATCAATTTGTCTTTTACATAGAAACATATCTTACGCCTCATCTCTTTTCAATATAAGTTAGATTATAACTAACTCAGGTTCAGTAATTCAATAGTAACATATCATGTTAGAAGAATTGTTATATATGAAGTAAGGGGCGACGTATTGTTTGATTTGAAACGCGAAAGTGGGGATTGGTAAAATTGGCTGATTGACTAGCGTAGAAGTAGAATGCAGAACAAATTTCTGCGAACACATATTCTTGCTAATAAAGCATCACTTATGAAAAAGGCGCGTGTGACATGAGTATTTGAAAACTTGAATAATATAAAAAATGGATATGGCAGGGCATATGCAAAAGCATCTTTTGACCAATTAAGTCATACAAATGCTAAAAATATAGTGATATGTAATTATAACAAACACCAGATTAATAATTTGTGCAAGTAAGGTATATGTAATGTATATATAAGGTTCGGCTCAATGAAAATATAAGTATGTTGTTTGTCGATAATGATTTAAGTAAAGCGTAATCAAAGTGCAAGGATAACACAATGAATCCTAAGCAATGTTTTCAATCAATTTATAAATATGATTTAAGCGAAAATCACTACAAACAATGTATTCCTGTAATTTGTAATCAAATGTTCATTCGAGCCATAAAAAAGAGATGACAAGAAATATCTAATTTCTAATGTCATCTCGTTTATTTGGCATTTAAATTTAAAAAATAAATATGCAGTTACTAATAAAAATAGTTGTGATCGAGAACGTAACCTGCTACTTAGAAATTTCGTTTCCAATATCCTCGCCACGATTTTGTAAATTTTCGATGTGTGACTGTAAACGTTCAATATTAGGATTGATGTCAGATTTGAAGTTTCCAAGTAATGACTTAATTTCACCACCAATTGAACTACCAAATTCCGCACTTTCGTTTTTAATTTGAACACCATAGTTTAAAATGTCATTAAAACTTTGTTTAATCGTTTCAAATTCACGTTGTAGTTCTGATTTTGAACCAGTAGGGGCAGTACGATCGATCGTGTTGTTCTTGACACTTTTGTCGTCTCGTCCTTGAAGTGCAACTACAAAACCAGCTGCTACACCAACACCGATACCGAATAGAATGCGTGATGCTTTCATTTATATTCTCCTCACTTTTATCATCTGTTATCTTGATAACTCATTTTGTTTAAAATTGCTAACCTTGATGTTATCACTTCAAACGCAATTGTTATAATATTAATCATATTATACCCGTTCGAGCTTAGATTAAGCATACATTTAAAATTGTGCTTGAATTTGTTCAGCAATTTGTTGTTTTGCATCGTTATCTAAAATGTCTTCATGTGTTTCCCACTTATAACCAAATCCATCAATATCATTTTCATATCGAGGAATTAAGTGGAAATGAATATGAAATACAGATTGATCTGCAAACTCACCATTATTTTGAATAATGTTTAAACCATCAGGATTAAATGCACGCTTAATAGCATTTGCTACTTTAGGTAATGCTGCACCGATATGTTTCATTGTTTCTTCATCAGTTTCAAAGATATTAGCAGAAGCTTTTTTAGGAATTAATAACGTATGTCCTTTAGTAACTTGTGATATATCTAAAAAGGCATAGACATAATCGTCTTCATATACTTTAAAGCTAGGAATTTCTCCAGTTAAAATTTTGCCGAAAATTGTTTCTGACATGATGACTACACTCCTTTTCAACTAGTATTACCATTCATTATAACATTGTCGCTAAAAATTCGATATTAGGACATGTGTATTTAATATGAGCATTTTATAATTTTTGGTACAATATAAGTCATGGAGGTGCCTTATGACAGTTAAAGTAGAACAGCTTACAGGTGGATATGGAAAACGCCCTGTAATTAAAGATATAAATTTTGAATTAAACAAAGGCGAAATTGTTGGACTTATTGGCCTTAATGGCGCTGGTAAGAGTACAACGATTAAACATATGCTAGGATTGCTTACACCTATGGAAGGATCTCTATCAATTTCAGATATCAACATTAATGATGACATAGAGGCTTATAGAAGAAAGTTATCTTATATTCCGGAATCACCGGTTATTTATGAAGAACTCACATTAGAGGAACACATTGAGATGACAGCAATGGCATATGATATTGATCGTGATGAAGCGATGAATCGAGCAATGCCATTATTAAAGACATTCCGTTTAGAAAATGAATTGAAAGTTTTTCCGAGTCATTTTTCTAAGGGGATGAAACAAAAAGTCATGATTATTTGTGCGTTTATCGTTAATCCCGAATTGTATATTATAGACGAACCATTCCTTGGCCTAGATCCATTAGGAATTCAATCCATGTTAGATTTAATGGTTGAAAAGAAAAACGAAGGTAGAACCGTTCTAATGAGTACACATATTTTAGCAACAGCTGAACGTTACTGTGATCGTTTTATCATACTAGACGAAGGTGAAGTCGTTGCATTTGGAGATTTAGAAGCATTGAGACAACAAACTGGCTTACATAATCAAACATTAGACGATATATATATTCATGTGACGCAAGGTGGAGATGTACATGCGTAACCAAGCGACCACTTTATTTAATAAAAGATTACATGCCCTTCGTAAAGAGAAAAATTATTATAATAAGTTTATATTTAATGGTCATTTCATGGTCTTTTTACTTATTTTGCTGGGTGCATTTATTTTTGGATATGGCGAATGGTTAAAACACATTCCAACGAATATCAATTTTGCATTAATAGCAGCAGTGATTGTTGCGTTGACATCCATTTTTCCAATGCGACCACTCCTAAAAGAAGCGGATAAAATCTTTTTATTACCATTTGAAAAACACATGTCTCAATTTATGCGTCATGCGATTTTATATAGTTACTTTGCGCGCATATTAATCCAACTCATTATTGTTATTGTGATGTTCCCGTTGTTTTATAATATTAATCAACATAATGTGGCATTTTACATTTGTTTTGGAGTCAGTGCATTAATTTTTCCATATGTTGGTTTACGCATAAGATGGCAATGGTATCAATCGGGACTTAAAACATGGCAAGTTAATTTAATATCATTCATCATCTTTGCTCTAACATATTACTTACTGTTAGCTCCAAAATGGTACATCGCATTTGTGATGGTTGCTTTGCCTGTGTTAATAGAATTTTTAGTTAAAAAATATAAACCTGGCTTTTTATATCCTTGGGAGAAAATGATTGCTATCGAACATCGACATCATATGAATTATTATAAATTTGTTAATATGTTCACCGATGTAAAACATTTGAAAGAATCTGCAGTCAGAAGAAGTTATCTAGATATACTTTTACCAGTTCCAAAGGGTAGTAAATTTAACTCTAATGCGATGTATTTATTCTTATTTATTAGAAGCTTTATAAGAGGGAGAGACGCATTTAATATTATCTTTAGGTTAGTAATTATTGCAGTTTTACTTATGCTTTGGTTATCATATCCATTAGTGACAGCAATTATTGGGTGTTTATTTGTATATATTATATTGTTACAAATGGCACAATTTTATTCACAGCAAGCATATGGCTTATGGCCTCAAGTGTGGCCCGTACCTGAAGAGAAGGTAATCAAAGGGTATGAACAGTTTTTATATAGATTAATGTTTGTTATTTGTACTGTGTTTGCAGTGGCATTTATTATAAAACATATGACGTTATTCTATGTTGTACTCATTTTCTATATTGTAGGTTTATTAACGATTAGAAGTATTATTAAAAAGTTAAAATATCAGGAAACATTATTACGAGACTAAAAAACTTCCATTGGCATGTATGTTGTAAAGGTGCATGTAATGTTGAACGCCAAATGATACGGCGTTCAGATTACATTAGCATCTATACGTTAACAGCATAACCAATGGAAGTTTTCTTCGAATCTATTCTTTTATTGGGTATAAATATCTTTCAAAATAACTTGAATGTTGTCCGCTTGAACCAAAGTAATGACTTAATGCTTCTTTTGAAAAATGATCTTTAAAAGCATCAGAATTTTTAAAGTCTTCATAAGTTTGTCGATCAGCAAAGCCAAAGTAAATTTTGTATGTTGTACCTTTAACAGGTCTCAGCAATCGATAACTTTTAAAGCCACCAAAGTTTTTGAAATTGTCATCAACACTGATTAATTTCTTTTCAAGTTGATAAACATGGTCTTCAGTTGACGGAATAAAAATTGCGCAATAAAAATGATCTTCATTGAATGCGCCTATTTCTTTAATAACTTCATATATTGAAGGTGATTTCAGTACTGTATTTTCTTCAGTCTCTTCAAAAATCACCGATGAATCAGTAGTTGAAAATTGGAATAAATGATGAGATGGATTATTGATTTTTATCTGATTTAAAAATCCATATGTGCCATAAGATGTATATAATTTCTTCATATGAAAGGTCCCCCTTATGTTTTTATTTATTATACGACGATAAACTAGTCATTACCACTATTAATATACGGTTAAAGTTACTATAATAAATCATGCAAGACAAAAAGATATGGAGATAATCCATCAAGATTTTAAAATTTAAATACACAAACAAATGATGTGTAATTTAATGTCAGTTTTATGACATTTATTTATTGAAAATACGAACGAATGAGCGATATGATAATATAGATAAGAATGATTTTAATTTAGGAGGCCTTTATGGTGCATAATAAAAACAATACAATTTTGAAAATGATTAAAGGTGAAGAAACGACACATACACCTGTTTGGTTTATGCGACAAGCTGGCCGTTCGCAACCAGAATATCGAAAATTGAAAGAAAAATATTCACTATTCGATATTACACATCAGCCGGAGTTGTGCGCTTATGTAACACATTTACCAGTTGATAATTATCATACAGATGCAGCAATTTTATACAAAGATATTATGACACCATTAAAGCCAATTGGTGTCGATGTAGAAATTAAATCGGGTATTGGTCCAGTGATTCATAATCCTATCAAAACAATTCAAGATGTTGAGAAACTTTCTCAAATAGACCCCGAACGAGATGTACCATATGTATTAGATACAATTAAACTTTTAACAGAAGAAAAGTTAAATGTGCCGCTAATAGGATTTACTGGGGCACCATTTACATTAGCGTCATATATGATTGAAGGCGGACCATCGAAAAATTACAATTTTACAAAAGCGATGATGTATAGAGATGAAGCAACATGGTTTGCTTTAATGAATCATTTAGTTGATGTATCTGTTAAATATGTAACAGCTCAAGTCGAAGCAGGTGCCGAATTGATTCAAATTTTCGATTCATGGGTAGGTGCATTAAATGTCGAGGATTACAGACGTTACATTAAACCACATATGATTCGATTAATCAGTGAGGTTAAAGAAAAACATGATGTGCCGGTAATTTTATTCGGTGTAGGTGCCAGTCATTTAATCAATGAATGGAATGATTTGCCAATTGATGTATTAGGCCTAGATTGGAGAACGTCGATTAATCAGGCACAGCAATTAGGTGTTACTAAAACATTACAAGGGAATTTAGATCCATCAATTTTATTAGCACCATGGAATGTCATTGAAGAGAGATTGAAGTCAATATTAGATCAAGGTATGGAGAACGGTAAACACATCTTTAATTTAGGACACGGTGTTTTCCCAGAAGTGCAACCAGAGACGTTACGTAAAGTAAGCGAATTCGTACACACATATACACAAAGATAATCATAGTATTACATTGAAGCACATGAAAGATAATTCATTTAAAGGAAGGTATTATCAATGACTAAAAAAATGGGATTATTAGTTATGGCTTATGGCACACCTTATAAAGAAAGTGACATAGAGCCATATTATACAGATATTAGACATGGTAAACGTCCATCTGAAGAAGAACTTCAAGATTTGAAAGATAGATATGAATTTATAGGTGGTTTATCACCATTAGCAGGTACAACAGATGACCAAGCTGATGCGCTAGTTTCAGCATTAAATAAAGCATATGCAGATGTTGAATTTAAACTATATTTAGGATTAAAACATATTTCGCCATTTATCGAAGATGCGGTTGAACAAATGCACAATGATGGCATTACTGAAGCAATCACTGTAGTACTAGCACCACACTATTCTTCATTTTCAGTAGGATCATATGACAAACGTGCTGATGAAGAAGCTGCAAAATATGGTATTCAACTTACACATGTGAAACATTATTATGAACAACCTAAATTTATTGAATATTGGACGAATAAAGTCAACGAAACATTAGCTCAAATACCGGAAGAGGAACATAAAGACACGGTATTAGTTGTTTCGGCTCATAGTTTGCCAAAAGGTTTAATCGAAAAGAATAATGATCCATATCCACAAGAACTAGAACATACTGCACTTTTAATTAAAGAACAATCTAATATTGAACATATCGCGATTGGTTGGCAATCTGAAGGTAATACAGGTACACCTTGGTTAGGGCCAGATGTACAAGATTTAACACGTGATTTATATGAAAAACATCAGTATAAAAACTTTATATATACGCCAGTAGGTTTTGTATGTGAGCATTTAGAGGTGCTTTATGACAATGATTATGAATGTAAAGTTGTTTGCGATGATATTGGTGCGAATTATTATCGTCCAAAAATGCCGAATACACATCCATTATTTATCGGTGCAATTGTTGATGAAATCAAGTCTATATTTTAATGACGAAAGAAGCGTGAAACGTTGTGACTAAATCAGTGGCTATTATAGGAGCGGGGATAACAGGTTTATCAAGTGCATATTTTTTAAAACAGCAAGATCCTAATATTGATGTAACCATCTTTGAAGCATCGAATCGTCCGGGGGGAAAGATTCAATCGTATCGTAAAGATGGTTATATGATTGAACTAGGGCCTGAATCTTATTTAGGTAGAAAAACGATTATGACAGAATTAGCGAAAGATATTGGATTAGAACAAGATATTGTTACAAATACGACTGGACAATCTTATATTTTTGCGAAAAACAAATTGTATCCTATTCCAGGTGGATCAATTATGGGAATTCCGACAGATATCAAACCGTTTGTGACAACTAAATTAATTTCACCACTTGGAAAGTTAAGAGCAGGGTTAGATTTACTTAAAAAACCTACTCAAATGCAGAATGGTGACATTTCTGTTGGTGCATTTTTCAGAGCAAGATTAGGTAATGAGGTACTTGAGAATTTAATTGAGCCTTTAATGGGTGGTATTTATGGTACCGATATTGATAAATTAAGTTTGATGAGTACGTTTCCTAATTTTAAAGAAAAAGAAGAGGCATTCGGAAGTCTGATAAAAGGTATGAAGGATGAGAAAAATAAGCGTCTGAAACAAAGACAATTATATCCTGGCGCACCAAAAGGACAATTCAAACAATTTAAGCATGGTTTAAGCTCATTTATTGAAGCATTAGAACAAGATGTGAAAAATAAAGGTGTGACAATACGCTACAATACGTCAGTGGATGATATTATTACATCTCAAAAGCAATATAAAATTGTTTACAGTAATCAACAAGAAGAAGTATTCGATGGAATATTAGTGACAACACCACATCAAGTCTTTTTGAATTGGTTCGGGCAAGATCCAGCATTTGATTACTTTAAAACGATGGATAGTACGACTGTTGCAACTGTTGTATTGGCATTTGATGAAAAAGACATTGAAAATACTTATGATGGTACTGGCTTTGTGATTGCGAGAACGAGTGATACAGACATTACCGCATGTACTTGGACATCGAAAAAATGGCCATTTACTACACCAGAAGGTAAGGTTTTGATTCGTGCGTATGTAGGTAAACCAGGTGATACTGTGGTTGATGATCATACAGATAATGAATTAGTATCGATTGTACGTAGAGATTTAAGTCAAATGATGACATTTAAAGGTGATCCTGAATTTACAATTGTCAATCGTTTGCCGAAAAGTATGCCACAGTACCATGTCGGTCATATTCAACAAATTAGACAGATTCAAGCACATATTAAACAAACATATCCACGACTTAGAGTAACTGGTGCATCTTTTGAAGCGGTTGGACTACCTGATTGTATTACGCAAGGTAAAGTTGCTGCTGAAGAAGTAATCGCAGAGTTGTAAGTTAATTGTTGGATGGTGTTGGTGTAGGTGCGACGCCTTTAGATAATGTTTGATGAAATATAGTCATTTTTAAGTTATATAATGGTGGAAGTAATGTGTAAATATAGATACTTTCAGCGGGAATTAATTTTGTGAAATTGAAGCAGAGACAAAGGTTTAGCTGTTTTTTAATGATATTGAAATGATGTCAATACACTTTAATTAGAAATGTCACTTTGCGATATAACATTTCTAATTAAGGTGTTTTTATTTTACAATTATAGGTAATCAGTCATTTTTTTAAAAATAGAAAAGAAGTAGTAAGTTGAAAGGAGAGAATGAGATGACAGATGTAATTATTGTACATTCTATGCATGGAAATAGTAGAAATCATTGGTATCAGTGGTTGGAGCATAACTTAACTTTAGAAGGATATGACGTAACATTATTTAATTTTGAATCCCCTGAAGCGAAGACAGTGGATCAGTGGATTGAAGCTATGACGAAACAAATTAATGTACGCAAAAAGGATACATATTTTGTAACACATGGTTTAGGTTCAATCACAGCTTTAAAATATATTGAAATGATTGATCAGCCGATTGAAGGCTTTTTTAGTATAGCGGGCTTTAAAGAAGATGCAGAAAATATAGATTTAGATATTGATTTAAGTAATGTAACCATTGATTACGATAATATTAAAAAGAAAGTTGACAATTTTTACGGATTGAGTTCTAAAAATGACAAATACGTTTCATATAAAGAAACCCAGCGTTTAATGAATGCATTAGAGGGGAACTTGCGAATCGTGGAAGATGGAGGGCACTTCTTAGAAGAGGATGGCTTCGAAACATTTACAGCGTTGCAAGATCGGATGCAAGATTACATGACACGATAGTTAGTGTATGGGTTGTGTTATGTTGTGTCAGTACGAAGCATAGTACTTTAGTGAAAAAGATTATAATTATATTTTAATAGTTTAGAGGTGTAGGCATTATAAAATTTATGATTCCTACATCTTTTTCAATAGTTCATGAGTAATTATGACAACTATTAGACACTTATATTATAAAAGGGAAGAAGAAGCGTTTTTTTACACAAAAAACTTTGAAAATGTCGTTGACGTACACTACAAAAATGAATATACTAATATTTGTGTTCAACAGAGAACATGTTGCTACGATATTTAAGTAATTATTTAAGAGATAACATTTAAATTAAATTCAAAAAGTTCTTGACTTTAGGTTTTTGATTATGGTATATTAATTAGGTAATTCAAAATAATATTAGCGCGGGATGGAGCAGTTCGGTAGCTCGTCGGGCTCATAACCCGAAGGTCGGTGGTTCAAATCCGCCTCCCGCAATACATAGTTTTTAATTTAATAGGTCTCGTAGTGTAGCGGTTAACACGCCTGCCTGTCACGCAGGAGATCGCGGGTTCGATTCCCGTCGAGACCGCCATTATTATTACCATTACGGTTCAGTAGCTCAGTTGGTAGAGCAATGGATTGAAGCTCCATGTGTCGGCAGTTCGACTCTGTCCTGAACCATTCTTAATTCATGGCGGTTGTGGTGAAGTGGTTAACACATCGGATTGTGGTTCCGACATTCGAGGGTTCGATCCCCTTCAGCCGCCCCATAATCGTTTACATTAGCGGGTGTAGTTTAATGGCAAAACCTCAGCCTTCCAAGCTGATGTTGTGGGTTCGATTCCCATCACCCGCTCCATTATTTTCTATTATTCCACAGTAGCTCAGTGGTAGAGCTATCGGCTGTTAACCGATCGGTCGTAGGTTCGAGTCCTACCTGTGGAGCCATG
>OFLL01000131.1_pt1 | contig 33026 bp, 23 predicted proteins | sample 1540861 | NCBI WGS metagenome assembly OFLL01 (sample SAMEA4413039, study PRJEB24355) | metagenome | biome: human; feature: gut; material: faeces | place: United Kingdom | collected 2010 | reverse complement strand
GAATGCGGATCGGCGAAAAACACCTGGATATTCTCCGCGACGGAAAACTCCGTGTGTTTGGCAAACTCCACCCCCTGATCCCAGGTCAACGTCGACATCGTGGTGTCCATCGACTCTTTGAGCCGACGAATCATCCGCACCATGACCTCATTGACGCTTGTGGCAGTATGGTCAGTGCCGAGTCTGCCGAGGAGCACAAACCTGCTGCGGCGTTCCACCAACGTCGCCAAAGCACTGGTGCCATCTGCGCCAATAATCAAATCCCCTTCCCAATGACCGGGTACAGCACGGTCGTTGGCTTCCGCTGGGCGAAGTGAAATATTGGCATCATGGGTCCAGCGTTTTCCACGTGGCTTGGGCACCCCGGCTAAAAGCGAGCGGGGTTTACGCCCTGGCCGGGTAGTCCGGCAGGACTTTTCAAACACAAGTTCTTTGCGCAAGCTACCTACCCCTTGTACGTAAAGGGCCTGGTAAATCGACTCATGGCTAATAGTCATGGACGTATTATCACCCCACAGTGCAGCCAACCTGTCACTGGCCTGACGCGGCGAGGCACCACGGTTGAGCAGATCAACAACCTGGGCGCGTAAGAACCGATTATCATCGAGTTTGCGCAGCTTAGGGCGAGCAAGACGCCCGCGGCTTGCCTGATCAGCCTGATAAGCATCGTAGATACCATCGACGCTGTTGCGTGCGATCTCACGGCTGACGGTGGATTGACTACGACAGACTATCTGGGCGATACGCCGGTGCGAATGCCCTGCTCGCAGATGCTCGGCAATGACTAAGCGTTCCGCCAGCCCTAGCCGCTGACCAGTGCCAACACGAGATACATCACCGGGTGTTACCCGGCTGCGGGTATTCATAGTGGTTAATCTAGCCCGCCGGTTATACACCGTGGATGTGCACGCCCCAGCCTGTGCAGCAATCTGGGCAACACTATATGTGCCGGCAATAAGCATCTCGTAGATCACGCGATGCTTATCCATCATCGAGACCTTCGGGCAGTGCGACTGGTGCTGAATCGCAATTCCGGCTTGTCGCGCCCACCGCCTGACAGTTGGTGCGGGGATCGCTAAATCGCGCCCTACCGCGCTTGCTGATGCCCCGTTGGCGATATGTTGAAGCGCAATGGGTTTGATGGCACTGTATTTCGATTGGCGGGTTTGCTTCACTACTTCTCCTGGTCGAAAGTGGTGATGCATTCACCGCCTGAACCTACCGCCTGAAAGTGCTATAAACTCGCACAGTTTCACATTTGCAGCCCGTATTCACACGTGCAGCCCGCAGTCACGCGCCCGTTGCGGCCAGTCATGGCCAGCCACAGAGCAGTCGTCGGGCTGGCCACCGGGTATCCCTCCCCCCCACAGCAGCCCCTTCAGTCACACCCAAAATCCGCCCGATACTTGAGGATTCCACGCGACAAACTAGATTGTGTGTACGGTATTCCTTATATTCTTCATATTCTTTCCAGATAATCTTCCGGGAGAACGCGGCCGGGAACTGATTTGAACTGATCGGAACCGGTTGGAACCGATTGCGGGCTTCTCGCAGCTGGCCCGGCCAGAGTCCGGTCAAGAACCCCAAGATTTAAACCAAAATCAGAACTTAAACAGTCAAAAACAGTCAACGTTGCAGGATAGAAAAACTTCTATGGCGAATTCAGACGGCCTCAAGCGCCTTGTAATTGTCGAGTCAGCGACGAAAGCTCGCAAGATTCAGCCGTATCTCGGCGATGATTACATCGTGGAGGCGTCGGTGGGACACATTCGCGACTTGCCCCGTGGCGCAGCTGACGTTCCGGCTCGTTACAAGAAAGAGCCCTGGGCTCGGCTGGGTGTGAATGTCGACAACGGATTTGCTCCGTTGTATGTCGTCAGCGCTGATAAGAAGAAGAAAGTCGCCGACCTGAAGGCCAAGCTCAAGGAAGTCGACGAACTCTATCTCGCAACTGACCCCGACCGTGAGGGCGAGGCTATTGCCTGGCACTTGCTGGAGGTTCTGAAGCCCAAGGTGCCAGTGCGCCGCATGGTGTTCCATGAGATCACCAAGCAGGCCATCCTGGAAGCCGCCGCCAATACCCGTGAGCTGGACCAGAACCTGGTCGACGCCCAGGAAGGTCGCCGTATCCTCGACCGCCTTTACGGCTACGAGGTTTCACCGGTGCTGTGGAAGAAGGTCATGCCGCGCCTGTCGGCAGGCCGTGTGCAGTCGGTGGCGACGCGTGTCATCGTCGAGCGTGAGCGTGAACGCATGGCGTTTATCTCCGCTGAGTACTGGGATGTCGCCGCAACTTTGGACACCGGCTCGGCTTCTGCTGACGCCAACCAGCCGAAGGAATTCGTCGCAACCCTGACCAGCGTTGATGGTCAGCGCGTAGCGCAGGGCCGAGACTTCGATGACCGTGGCCAGCTGAAGAAGTCCGATGGCATCCGGGTCGTCGATAAGCAGCTCGCCGAAACCCTGGCGGCGGACCTCGTGGGCTCTGAGCTCAAGGTCGCGTCGGTGGAGGAGAAGCCGTACACGCGCCGCCCGTACCCGCCGTTCATGACTTCTACGCTGCAGCAGGAGGCGGGCCGCAAGCTGCATTACACCTCTGAGCGCACGATGCGTGTGGCGCAGCGCCTGTACGAAAACGGTCACATTACCTACATGCGTACCGACTCCACGACGCTGTCCAAGGCCGGTATCGACGCCGCGCGTAAGCAGGCGCTGGAGCTCTACGGCTCGGAGTACGTCGCCGATGCGCCGCGCCAGTACTCGCGCAAGGTGAAGAACTCGCAGGAAGCGCACGAGGCAATTCGTCCGGCTGGCGAGACATTCGCAACGCCGGGGCAGCTGGCGGGATCGCTGGATGCTGAGGAATTCAAGCTCTACGAACTGATTTGGCAGCGTACCGTCGCCTCGCAGATGGCCGACGCACGCGGCACGTCCATGAAGGTCACCATCGCTGGCGCCACCGACACGCACGCCGTCGAGTTCGCCTCCACCGGACGCACGATTCGCTTCCCGGGCTTCCTCAAGGCATACGTCGAGGTCTCCGCGCTTTCTGACGGCCGTAAGGTCGCCGACAACGCTGAGAAGCGTCTGCCACAGTTGACGGAAGGCCAGGGCCTGACGGCCACGGACTTCAGCGCCGACAGCCACTCCACCAACCCGCCTGCGCGCTTCACCGAGGCCAGCTTGGTGAAGAAGATGGAGGACCTGGGAATTGGTCGTCCGTCGACATACGCGTCGATTATCAAGACCATTCAGGATCGCGGCTACGTCTACTCCCGCGGCAACGCTCTGGTGCCCTCGTGGGTGGCCTTTGCCGTGGTGGGGCTGATGGAGGAAGCATTCTCCGATTTGGTCAACTACGACTTCACCTCCGAGCTGGAGGATGAGCTCGACGGCATTGCTGCGGGCAATAAGGATCGCACGACCTGGCTGACCGGTTTCTATTTCGGTGATGACAAGGATCACCGCCACAAGGGAGCCGACGCCATTGCGACCCACGGTGGTCTGAAGAACATCATCGACGTGAACTTGGAATCGATTGATGCTCGGAAGGTCAATTCGCTCCACCTCTTCGACGATGCCGAGGGCAACCCGATCATCGTTCGCGTTGGCCGCTATGGGCCGTACCTGGAGCGTACGCGCCCGGGTGCCGGTGAAAACGGTGCCGACGAGGTGCAGCGCGCCAACATCCCGGAGGCCATGACTCCGGACGAGCTGGATCTGGCCGCCGCCGAGAAGCTGCTGGCCATGCCGCAGGGTGGTCGTGAGCTGGGCATTAACCCGGCCAATGGTCGCATGATTGTTGCTCGCGATGGCCGCTACGGCCCCTACGTCACCGAGCTGGTCACCGATGAAGAGCGCGAAGGTGTCGTAGCCAAGGCTGAGGAGATCATCGCAGCTGAGCGCGCCGAAGAGGACGCTCAGCGCGCTGCCGAGGGCAAGCGAAAGAAGAACTGGGAAACCAAGACCGCTGCCAAGCAGAAGGAAAAGCGCACCGCGGAAATCATCGAGGAAACTCTGAAGCCGAAGACGGCCTCGCTGTTTTCCTCCATGGAGCCGTCGACTGTCACGTTGGAAGAGGCTCTGAAGCTGATGAGCCTGCCGCGCGAGGTCGGTGTCGACCCGGTCGATAACGAGGTTATTACTGCTCAGAATGGCCGTTACGGTCCGTACCTGAAGAAGGGCACGGACTCGCGTTCACTGGCTAACGAAGAGCAGATTTTCACCGTGACATTGGACGAGGCTCGTCGTATCTACGCTGAGCCGAAGCGCCGCGGTCGTGCTGCTGCGAAGCCGCCACTGAAGCAGCTGGGCGACAACGATGTCTCCGGCCGCCCGATGTCGGTGAAGGATGGCCGCTTCGGTCCGTACGTCACCGATGGTGTCACCAATGCTTCGTTGCGCAAGGGTGATACGCCTGAGACGCTGACCGATGCCCGCGCCTGCGAGCTGCTGTCTGAGCGTCGTGCGAAGGAAGCTGCCGATGGTGGTACCAAGAAGGCCGCGAAAAAGTCGACTCGCAAGAGCACGAAGAAGGCTGCCAAGAAGACCACTAGGAAGGCGGTCAAGCGCACCACCAAGCGAGTGGTGAAGGCGACCCGCCGGGGCAAGTAGTGCATTGACCGTTAGCTGCGGCAGGGGCTAAATGGGTGCAGAGCACTTAAGCTGCCGCCGCGCCTTAAGCGCCCGCCGCACCCGGCGCCTCCTGCGGAGTTGGTTTGGGGCCACCGACCCCGGTCAGCTCCGCCCGCATCGTCGGCCCGTACGACAGCCGGCGATGCACCTTCTCAAACGGCCCCTGCATGCCGCGACGCTCCATCGCCCACGCGGCCAACAGGGTCACCAACCAGACGCCTACAGCGATGAGGGTTTGCACGAACGCGCCCATGTTGCGCGGGATGTTCAGAGTAAACGGGTAAACCAGCACAAAGAAGATCACCGACTGCATCAGGTAGCCCGTCATCGAACGCTTGCCGAGCGCCACAATCGGTACCAGCCAACCAGGCACAGCGGCGCCCTCGTTCAAGCGTCGCTGGAGCGGCTGCAGCGCCAACGCCAGCCCGGCTAGGATGCCAGGACCGGCGAACACTCCGGCAAAGTTATTAATTACCAAGAAGGCCATGTGCTGTCCGGCTGGAAGAACTCCAATCGCTGCCAACCCCATAGGGATTCCGACACCGAAGGCGACAATCACGGCCACCACGAGCCACCGAATAAGCAGGGGGCGGTGCGCGTCAACGTCGTCAAGCACGCCCTTGCGAGCCCATACGAAGCCGATCATCATCACCGGCAGGTAGAGGAACAGCTGCAGCGGCAGGGTAGTGATGCTCATTGTCAGGACCTGGAGGTTCGCGGCGAGCATATCCAGGTAACTCGTTTCAATTGCACCGCCGTTGACGAACTCGCTCATGTCGGAGCCGACGAACTCGGCGTCGGGCATCGCAATTACGAATCCCAAAAACAGCAGGCTCAGTGCAGCGTTGATCGTCAGCGCAATCCACGCGAGAATCGTCAGCACCTTGTTGCTAAGCCCCATAAGCAGCCCCAGGATGATGCCGCAGATGCCGTAGAGAAACATGATGTCGCCAAAGAACAGAAGCAGCATGTGCGCGATGCCGAACAGCCCCAGGAACGCATACCGCTTTACGACGACCACCCGCGCCCGCGACCGTGGAAAGTTCCTCCTGGCCAAACTGCGGACAATGAGTCCGACACCGAAGCCGAGCAGCGTTGCGAACATCGGCAGCCCGCGGCTATGTGCGGTCACAGCGGTAAATAGCACGGTGGCCTTGTCGGCGATGCTGTCGTTTATGACGCCTCCGAAGAATGCTGCGGGCAGTTCGGGATCTGCCACCAGCCAGGCGGTGGCAATGTTCGCGATAGCGATGCCGAGGAGCGCGAACCCACGCGCAGCGTCGGGAACGAGCATGCGAGGTCTGGGGTTGGTGCTAGAACTGGGTCGGTTGTCAGTCATTCCTCCAACGTAAAGGCAACGTGGGGTGGCTCGCAGCCGGTGGATGGATATGTGCGAGTTTTCTTGGGGCGTGCGCGTTGCTGGCGGTTTCGCGAAACCGTTGCAGCATATCGATTAGCGATATAGTATCGAAAATCGATACATCGAATTACGATATATTCACAGCGACCATGGCAATCGCGCCTCGCTGAGGTGCAGTAAGGGAGTCAAACCTCATGACAACGCCGAATCCCAAGAAGCTCAACGACCCATATCTCGACCCAGCTAAAGAGCGTCGAGATGTCATTGCTGGTGCGTTCGTCGGCGTGATTGCGCTGGTGTTTATCCTCATCCAGCTGCGCAATCCAGTCCTTCACCAGCAATTTCCCAGTGACCTGACCTTGCTCCTGCCCGATGTTGTGGAAAGCAGCAGGGGCGTTCCCGCAGAGGTGATGAGCGGTGGTGCGCTCGCCTTCTTTATTGCGGCAACTGCCGTGCGTTGTGGCATCGTCGCAGCAATCGCCGTGCTGATCGTGATGTTTTCGCGGTCGTACTTGAAAGGCGACTTTTTCACGCTCCGCACAGCGCGACGTGTGACGGCCATCGGCTGGTTGGCGGTGGTCTACCCGGTGTCAGAGTTTCTGCAGCTCATGGGCGAAAACTGGGTGGCAAGTGATCTATATTTGACTGATTGGTTCCTGCGTGATCACTCCGGTTTCAACCAGCACGTGGGAATTTGGTTCGTTCTCGTGATGGTCATCTCCACTCTCGGAGTTATGTTGTTCCGAGCCGCGCGAATGCAGGAAGACCAGGAAGGGCTCATTTAAATGGCGAAGGTTGTGTGCCACTTGGATGAGCTACTGGAAAGCCGCGGTATGACGCTCGCAGCCCTTTCCGAACAGGTCGGGGTCACACCGGTCAACCTCTCAGTGCTCAAAAACAACAGGGCGAAAGCCGTGCGCTTCACGACGCTCACTATGTTGTGTGAAGCCCTGGACTGCCAGCCAGGGGATTTATTCTCGGTGGAGTAAGTGCGCTCGCCGTCTGAGAAGTCTAGGGATGCTAGGCGTCCAACGAGCACAGCATGAGCACAGCGAGACCAACGAGTCCGCTGCTCCCTAGGCCTCGTCGGCAAGCGTCGGGCGCACCGGGCGCGCAAGCTGCGTCATGTGCGTGCGGCCGCGCAACTCCACGGACTTCAGGGTGGTCCAGCGAGCCTGCTCGTCCTCGTTGGCCAGGCGGATAGTGGAAGCCGTGGCGAGCACGCGGCCTGGGGTATCCTTAGCCAACTCAGTCAGACGGGCAGCCTGGTTAACCGCGTCACCAATAACCGTGTATTCAAAACGGTCGCGGGCACCGATGTGGCCGGCGACGACGTGGCCGGCGGAGACGCCGATTCCGGCAGTGAGTTGGAGGTCGAGCAGTTCCTCGCGTAGTTCACGGGCTGCGGTGAGGGCGTGACCGGCCGTGTCGTCGAGGGGTAGGGGAGCGCCGAAGACAGCAAGAGCCGCGTCACCCTGGAACTTGTTGATAATGCCCTTATTGCGGTGCACACAGTCAACAACGTGGTCGAAGAAGGCATTGAGTTCGCGGACAACGACCTCTGGCGAGTTCTTCTCCGCGAAGTTGGTCGAGCCAATTACATCCACAAACAGCACCGCGACCAGGCGATTCTCGCCGCCCAAAGTTGGCTTTTCTTCCAGAGCCTTGCGGGCGACCTCAGATCCGACGTAACGGCCAAAGAGGTCACGCACCCGCTGGCGCTCCTGCAAGCCACGCATCATTTCATTGAAGCCCGCTTGGAGGACACCCATCTCGGAGCCGTCGTAAATAGGCACGCGCGTATCCACCTGGCCCTGGCGGACCTTGTTAATTGCACCCGTGAGATCCCGAATCGGGTCAACGATGGACATGCTGGCCAGCATCGTGCCGAAATAGCCGGTGATCAGAGCCAAAACTGCCAACGCGGTAATCGTAGGCAGGAGGTCCGCCGCATCATCTGTAAACATGCCACGGCGCTGACCGAGCAGCACAAGTAAAATCGCTACCACGGGAACACCGCTGGTCAACACCCATGTCTGGCGCAGGCGGTGACCAATCGGTGGCTCCAGCGAGGAATCCGGAGCCCGACGCGCCAGCGCCTCCACGGCGACCGGACGCACCATGCGCTCTGCAATCAGATAGGTCAACAGTGCCACCATGGCGCCACCGAGTACCGAGGTGAGCAGCACCATCATGCCAATCTTGCTGTCATAGGCGAACGAGACTCCGCTGAAGACAATCACGCCCAAAGACCAGATGACGGTACCCAAAAGTGCCTGATAGACGGGCACGCGCATGACCAGATAGCGCACCCGCCGCGGATCGTGCATATCCGGATGACGCTGCCATTTCACCAGCGGTTTGAACAGGATCCAGGTAGTGCCGATGCCCGCGATAATTGCCAGAACCAGGTACCCAGCCAGGGCATAAATGACACCATTAGCCAACCGTGGCAAGTGAGTTTCTTGGTTCAGTGGCAACAGCATGCCGAGGAACAAGCCGACAATCATGGCTCCGACAAGGTTGCAGACGAAGATAAATGAGGCATAAGCAGGCCACATTGTCCCGCTTAGCCATTTCAGATTTCGCCAGAGCCGTTGCATGACTACTACCTTAGTGGCAACCCCGGATTGCAGGGAGTAGTTACCTCACAAGAGTCTTGTGGGGCGCGCTAGAGTTGTGGCCATGACAGAGCCCATGACAGAGCGCAGCGTGTTTTCTCGTATGCCCGAAACCGGTGGGGTTCGCCAGCGGCTGCAGGCTGCTGTGCGCGCTGCGCATTATCGCTTTGCCAATGGTCAACCGCTGGCAGGCGATGGGGCGGAGGTTTCGCCGGAAGGTGGGGACGCGGGGTCGTCGTTAAGCGATGTGCCACGCGACTCGGACATGACGCACGCCTGGCTGTTCACTGGCCCTGCGGGGTCGGGGCGGTCGGTGACGGCGACGGCGTTTGCGGCGGCGCTGCTGTGCACGCGACATGACAACCCCGGATGTGGCGAATGTGAGGGCTGTCGGACTGCGCTGGCGGGAACGCATGGCGATATCAAGATCGTGCGCCCGGAGGGCACCATCATTTCCGTGGCGACGGTGAGGGACGAGCTGCGGCCCTGGGCCTACAAGATGCCCACGACGGCGGATTGCCGCGTGCTGATCATCGAAGACGCCGACCGCCTCAACGAGTCCGCCTCAAATGCGCTGCTTAAGGTGGTGGAAGAGCCGCCGCTGCGCACCGTCATCATCATGTGCGCACCAACGACGAACGCGGAGGATTTCTCCGTTACGCTCCGTTCGCGCTGCCGCCATGTCTATGTGCCGACGCCGCATATCGACGACGTCACAAACCTCCTGCGCGCCGAGCGGCCAGAGCTTACCGACGAGCAAGCGGTCTGGGCCGCGATGGTGTCCAATGGTCACATTGGGCGTGCGCGTGGCTTTGTCTCCGATGAGGGCTCGCGTGCCTGGCGGGGCAAGGCTCTGGATTTCGTGGAGGCCGTGTTCGACCCGGCGAAGTCGTATTTGGCGGCGCGAGAGCTAGCCAACGAAGTGGCTGGCGAGGTGAAGCGGCGGATGGAGCCACTGGAGGCTGAGGAGCTGGAGAACCTCGAGCGTTCGCTGGGCGTCGGGGCGTCTGGAAAGGGTGCGCAGGCGGCACTGCGCGGCTCTAAAGGTGTGATTAAGGACCTGGAGGATAATCAGAAGCGTCGGCGTAGGCGTGCGGAGTCGGATCTGATTGACCTATCGTTGACCGACATTATGGGGCTTTACCGTGATGCTTTGGTGCTGGCGTTTGGGGCTGAACGTGCTGGTGGGACTGCTTCGGGGGATTTGAGCTCTGCCGCTGATTCCGAGTTTGGGGATGGCTCCGTCTACCTCATAAATCCAGACCGTCGCCGGACAGCCACGGAGTTAGCCCGACGTCTTCCGCCGGAGGCAATATTGGCATCCATCGATGCCGTAACTGAGGTTCGCGGCATGCTCGTGACGGCAGTGAAGCTGACGGTCTTGATGGATGAATTGATGGCTAAATTGCAGATCGCAGGGCAGGTTGGTCGCAGGTAATCCGGGAGAGACGCCTAATTCAGCGGACTGCAGACCCCATTTTGGTAGCGATGGGGGCAGTGCAGTAGTATTACCGCTTGTACATTTTGTGCAGGGTCATTTCTGCTTGCTTGAAAGCTCAGCGCAATGTGCGTGCCGCCTTAGCTCAGTCGGTAGAGCGTCTCACTCGTAATGAGAAGGTCGCGAGTTCGATTCTCGCAGGCGGCTCCATTATGCCCCAGCTAGAACAGGGTTCCAGCTGGGGTATTTTCCTATCGTCACTGGTTAAGTTGTCCCAGATTATCCGTGCTATTCCGAGTGTAGACAGGGCACAGGCTGAGAACACCGAAGAGGTGAATCGGGAGCAGAAGTTAGAATGGTCCCCCGTGGATAAGGGGCAAGAAGAGATCATTGAGCGGCTCCTAGAGAAGAGTAAGGAAGCTTTTGCTCTTGCAGTGGAGCTGTATAACAGGCCAACGTTCTTATAGGTGGTGCCAGGTCATGCGCTGTGTACAGGAAAAGTAGTGCTAGCGCTAGTGACCTTCACTCTCGTGGGAAACACAATATAGAGCATGAAAAAGCTTGTGGTTGGCATGATTGCCGTGGCCGTGATTGTGGTGGCGTTTGTCGGGTTTGTGGGATTCATGCAGTGGGTCGATGCAGACAGCGTGACCGGTGATGACGGCGTGGCTGCCGGGTATAGCGCTGAAACGGGTGGCCCGCTGGAAGCGTCGTTCGCGGGCGAGGGGCCGCACGCAGTCGACGTGCAGCGCGACGGCGACGTGACCATCGCGGCACCGACGGGCGCGGGACCGTTTCCGGCGGTGGTCATGGCTAATGGTACGAACACGCCGTTGAGCAGCTATCTGCCCGTGGCGGAACACCTGGCTAGTTGGGGTTTCGTGGTTGTCGGCGATGAGACTCTCCAAACTGGAACAGGGGAGAATGTCGTGAACCTAATCGAGCACTTGCCGGAATTGGATTCCCGTGTGGACCGATCACGGGTCGGCATTTTCGGACACTCACAGGGTGGTGCGGGCGCCATCAACGCTGCGGCCCACGCGGAGGTAGCAGCCGTGTATGCGGCGAGCCCGGCCTCCCACAGAGTGGCAAAGTCCAATGACTGGGACTACACCACCGCGAACGTAGAGGCACCTTTATTCTTGATGACCAGCGATGGTCGTTCGGACCGCTGGCTTGTCAGCCCGTGGTCAGACCTAGAGGAGAGCTTTCAATCAGCTGGTGGTCCGGCAGTCATTGCACGCCGCCTGGGCGCGGATCACAAGGACGTCTTAGAGTTCGGAGACGGTTACGCCACCGCGTGGTTCCGCTACATCCTTGCTGATGATCCTGAGGCACGAGACGCGTTCGTTGGTACTTCACCAGCGGGCGTCGGTGAGCTGGCGAGCAACGCGCTCTGGGACCGAGTGGCCACCCGCGGCTGGTAACTCGCGGGGTCTTTCACCATCCCGTGCGGTGTACTGAACACGCTAAAAGTAACCTGTGCTCACACGCCCCTTTCGGCGGAGGCATGATTCACAGAAATCAGCAGCCCTGATAAATTTCAAGTGAATTGTCAACCGGGCTGCGCCACGCCAGCCTGTACAAGTAGAATCGAATGAGTCATTCAGACAGAGGCGAAAGGCCACGTCGAGGACCTCTACATCGATACCCCTCGGTGATAACTCCTGAAAAATCTTGCATAGGCCCCGACGTGCAGTGATTCTCCGAGACGAAAGGAGGGAACCTCGGAGCCAGCGACTCTCAATCGGGTGTTTGCTACTGTTACTCAGCACATGGCAGGTACGCGGATACTAGGAGAACGCACGATGCGGCAGCCCGGACACCAGCGACTAACAATGCAACAATCAGCAGGGCGACTGGCTGTGGCTTTGGTGGCTGCGGCAACTTTGCCAGCCGGTCTTGTGGCCTGCACCATCGACACGGAGGCTTCCGAGAGAGGAAGCGCTCAGCAAGCTGCGTCGACTGAAACGCAAACCTCCTTGGCAGCTGAAGAAGAGGCCATGCAGATGCCGAACCCCACTCCGCCGAATGAGGAGTCCGCAATGCCTGATTCTGCTAGCCCCGACGCAGTCGCTCCGGGCGATGCACAACAACAGCAAGCTAATCGCGCTACTTCGCGTGCCGACGGCTCTAGCGCTGTAGCCGGCAAGGTCATCTACCTCGATCCAGGCCACGCGGGCACCCCACCACCTGCCGACCTGATGGTCACAGACGGCCGTGGCGGTCAAAAGCCGTGTAATACCTCCGGCACCGCCTCTAACGACGGCTTCCCGGAGCACGAGTTCAATTGGCTGATGGCACAGGAGATCAAGCAGCTGCTCGAACAGCGCGGTGCTCAGGTGCTACTTAGCCGCAAGGATGACACCGGTCGTGCAGATTGCATCGATGCCCGTGCAGAGAAGGAAAATGCCTCCAACGCCGATGCTGTGGTGAGCCTCCACGCAGATGGTGCTGGAGAGGGCAACCGCGGATTCCATGTGTCTGCGATCTCTCAGCCGCTCGCCAATAATGACGAGCAGGGATCTACCGCGCTGGCGACCGCCCTGCGCGATGCCTTTGTTGCCGCTGGTTTTGCTCCATCCAACTATCTCGGCAGCGAAGGGCTGAATCCGCGTGCAGACCTCACCGGACTCAACCTATCGACAAAGCCAAAGGCACTGGTCGAATACGGCAACATGCGCGATAGCAGCGACATTGCCCTCTTAACCTCCAGCGAAGGCCGTCAGCGCTTGGCAGAGGCCACTGTGGCTGGGCTGGAAGGTTTCTTGGCGCAGTAGCCAAGCTGCCCATCCAGGCCGTAGCTACCTCACACCAGTCACCGCCACAGTGTCCACCACAGCAGCCAACCCGCCAACCCGCTAACTAGCAGGGTTGGCTTTAGCCTTCGGCGTCATCGCGTCGCAAGGCTCCATCATGGGGATATCCAGCATGGGGCTGGGGACACCAAAGGCGTCGACAAGTACCTCAGACCAGGGGCCAAGGGAATCAACCAAGTCGGCCAATCCCGCTCGCGCGCCCTTGGTGCGAGTACCGGTGAGCAGTGACTGCTCCAAGAACCAGCCGGCGTTATCGCAGACGACCGATAGGAAGAACACATCACGAACCTGCTCGAGCACTTCTTGAGAGCGCTCGTCTGTGAGTGTGGATTCGGCTTCGAAGAATGCTTCCAAGAGCATGCGATCTATATGCGCCCACGCGCAGGAAATCATGTGGTCCTGGACCTTGTCCACCAGCTTCGCGGCCTTTTCAACAGGCAGTTTCCGCGCCGGGCGCAGCCTGCGAGCAAGGGACTTGAGAAGTCGATTCTCGCGCTCGATGAGCAGTTGCATCTGGCTGGCGGGGTCAAAGAGCGAGGACTCATCAGCGTCAGTCAGCGCATCCAAGAGGTTCTGAACGACGGCGTCCGCACCGGTGCGACGGCGCAAAATGCCACTGAAATTGTCGAGGCCGAAGCGCACCATTTCCAGGTTGGAAAAACTCTGTACCTCCCGGGCAAAACCACCCAAGAGTTCCTTGGTGACCAGCTGCAACATCACCACGTTGTCGCCCTCAAAGGTAGTGAATACGTCGGAGTCCTCTTTGAGAATGGTCAACAGGTTCTCTGCCATGTAGCCAGCTCCACCGGTGGCCTCACGCATCTCCTGGATGGCATCGGTGGCATGCGCGGTGTTCGCGACCTTCAATGCAGCGGCATGCGCCTCCGCTTCACGCAGATCGCGAGCCTGCTCCAGGGTTAGATTCGCACGGTCCAGCCCTTCCGCTTCAAGGTCGTGAATCCGCTTGATTAGCAGGTTGGTAGCAAATTGCAGACCGTAAGAACGCGCAATACGGGGGAGGAGCCGGATTCGGTGCTGGCGGTACTCAATGAGTTTCTTTTCCGGCAGCGAATCGTCGGGAGCAAATTGGCGCCGCAGGTGTGCATACTTGGTGCCGATGGTCAGTGCAGTGCGGGTGGCCGCACCAGCAGCTGCACCGACTGTCACACGGCCACGCACGAGAGCACCGAGCATCGTGAAAAATCGTGCATTGGGGCTGTCAATATCGCTGGTGTACTCGCCAGTAGCCGAGACATCTGCAAAACGGTTAAGAAGGTTCTCCCGCGGCACGCGGTAATGGTCGAACATGAGAGTGCCGTTGTCCACTCCCAAGAGGCCACCCTTGGTGCCGTGGTCGCCGATAGCAACCCCGTCGACAGGCGAACCGTCATCATTGCGGATCCGGGCGACAATGCAATGCACGCCGTGAGATTCTTCCTGCCCTGGTGTGTAGAGCTGACAAAAGACCGCAGCCCAGCGCCCATCGCGCGCGGCGTTGCCCAAGAACCACTTTTCAGAGGAAGCGGTGGGCGAATGAAGAATGAACTCTTCCATGTCAGGGTCGTAGTGTGCCGTGGTCTCGAGTGATTGCACGTCCGAGCCGTGGCCGCGTTCGGTCATCGCAAAGCAGCCGAGAGCCCGCAGCTCAATGAGATCACGCACCAATTCACCGTGGCGTTCAGTTCCCAGGTTGCTGACAGCGCCGCCGAAAAGGCCCCACTGCACTCCGGACTTCACCATCAATGACAAGTCGGTGTGGCCGAGCATTTCAATCCCGGAGAGAGTCCCACCGGTATCTCCTGTGCCGCCCTGGTCGGTGCGGAACGCACCTTGGGGCATGCCGGTCTCCAGCACCTTGGACAGCGCCTTGGTGGTACGCTGCCTGGCCTCATCCACAGTCAGCCCAGAGCTAGGCCGCAGGGAGGGATCTTCTAAGAGGGTGCGGACATCAGCGCGTGCTTCGGGAAAATAGCCGTCCAAGACCTTTTGCAATGCGTTTGCGACTTCGGGTTCAGGACGGGAGGGGAGAGCCTTCGGTGCGTCGGTTGAGCGCCGGCGGGGGATTCGCGTGGAGCTGGAAGAAGTCTGTGCCATAACCCAACGTTAATGGGATATCTGGGGCTTGTCAGTCGCTTTCGACTGAGAAACTCATGAGGAAATCGGGACCGAGAAAAGAGAAAACAGGTTACCGGGAGAAAAAGAAGGTGGAAACGCAAGAGCCGTCGTCAAGCAAATGCTGTGTTGTGCAATGCTTGACGACGGCTTACGTAATCAACCCTCGGTGGGGCAGATCCCTTAGCTGTGGGAACTAGACGCGCGACTTAACTTCGTCGAGGTTAGTTTCCGGGTGCTCGATCAGGTCTCGGTCTTCGAGACCCTTCGGAAGCAGGAACAGGGCAATCAGTGCCGGGATAGCCATGGCCATCAGGTAGACGGAGATGTAGAACGGGTTGCCGGTGGCATCCATGATCATCTGGGCAATCATCGGAGCGAATGCGCCACCCAGGACCGCGCCGATGGCGTAAGCGATGGAAGCGCCGGAGTAGCGGACCTCAGCCGGGAACATCTCGGAGTACATGGCCGGCTGCGGACCGAAGGTCAGGGCCAGCGGCAGGGTGAGAACTGCGACGGTCATGATGTACAGGAACGGACCCTTATCCAGGAGGTTCCACATGACGGCCTCCCAAATCATAATCACGACGTAGCCGATGATGAAGGTCTTAGCGCGGCCGATGCGGTCGGACCAAGCGCCAGCAATGAACATGAAGATGGTCCAGCAGATACCGGCGACGAGAGTACCGGTCCATGCAACGGTTGCCGGGTAGCCCAGTGTCTTCTGTGCGTAAGCGCCGAAGAATGCAATCACGAGGTAACCGGTAGCCTGCTGGGCAGCGAAGATCAGGGCACCCTGGATGACCTTGCCCCAGTGGTTGCGGAAGAGCTCTGGCAGCGGAGCGGAGCGCTCGGCGGACTCAGCCTGCATAGCCTGGAAGACCGGGGACTCGTCGACGCTGCGGCGAATCATGTAACCAATCAGAACCAGGATGAAGGACAGCAGGAACGGCACACGCCAGCCCCACTCCATGTAGGCTTCCTCGCCGACGATTGCCATAACAACCAGCATGGTGCCGGTAGCCAGGGTCAGACCCAGCGGAACACCGGCCTGCGGGAATGCGCCGTAGAGACCGCGCTTTTCCTTCGGAGCGTACTCCACGGACATCAGGGCTGCGCCGCCCCATTCACCGCCGGCGGAAATACCCTGGAAGACTCGGAGCAGAACCAGCAGGATAGGTGCTGCGATGCCGATTGATTCATAGGTCGGCAGCAGGCCGATGCAGAAAGTAGCTGCACCCATGCCGATGAGGGTGAAGACCAGAATCATCTTACGGCCGTAACGGTCACCGATATGGCCAGCAACAATAGCGCCAAGTGGGCGGAAGAGGAAGGAAATACCCAGGGTTGCCCAAGCGAGGACCTGGGCCACCTGTGGATTCGACTGTGCAGCAGGCTCGATGAAGTGCGGAGCAAGCACGATAGCTGCGGCCTGAGCGTAAATCAGGAAGTCATAGAACTCGATGGTCGTACCCACGAGAGTTCCCGTGAGCACCTGACGGCGCTGCTTGGGATCATTCGCGATGATCGAAGTAGTCATAAATAACAAGACTTTCTTTACATACCCGTCCGCACGGCCATCGAGGACCTTGGTGATCTCAGCGGTCGCGCAGAAATCGCCCCAGGTTTTTCTCAGCCAGCGCTTGGGGAAAGGACAGAATGTTTGACGGTGTCGAATTCTTACACAGCCAGACCGGTAGCGACCAGCGTTTGAACTTCAGCGAGCGGTGACAAAAAGTGAACAACGGGGGTAATGGGGGTCGGTGAATGGCGGTAGATTTCCTTTGTTTGTGACCGATTTATTTATACGCATGCCTGAAATAGGCGGATTCGGGGGTGTGCAAAAGGGGGTGTGTTGGGCACTACTTAACGACGAGCTGTTTCTGGCTCAATTTGCGCGACCTAGTGGGCGTCTAGGCGTGAGATTGTCTTAAATAGGGGAAATCTGCGTTTTATAGCTGTTCGACTACCCCCACATTGAACTAATTTGTAATTATATATTCAGAAGTTGTGTGAATGGTGTGGCAAAAGTGGCTCAAGGTACGGAAAAAATAACAGAACAATAACGATGTAGTGTCGAAAAGGACACTGCCCCCGGATGGGGCAGGGAAGCAAGGTCGGCAACATGCCACCCCGAGACGGGGGTGTGAGCCCCAGGTTTCAGGGGCATTTGAGTCGGCGGTGCCACTAAGCGCTGAAGCTATCTCAGCACATCCTTTGTGGTTAGCCCAGGGCTCAAATCTCCACCATTGTGCACAAGGCGCTGGGGGCCGTCGTAAAGTAAACGGCATGTCTTCTCACGCAGGATCTAACGGCAATGAAAATGAGGTACCTTACGGTAGCTCCAAAGCCAATAAGGGCACGCCAATGTGGTTGCTCGCCGCAATTGCAGTTTTCGGTGTCGCGTGGGGTGGCAATGAATTCACGCCACTGATGGTGATGTACCGCGAAAACGCCGACCTGGCGCCAGTGTTCATTGACCTTCTATTGCTGGTCTACGCCCTCGGCATCGCACCGGCGCTGCTGATTTCTGGCCCGATCTCGGACCGTATCGGCCGCAAGCCGGTGATGCTCACCGCGCCAGTGCTCTCGATCCTGGGGTCGACCCTTATCGCGCTAGGCGAGACCACCGCCCCGCTCATCCTCACTGGTCGCTTCATCTCGGGCTTGGCAGTCGGCATTGTCATGGCCGTGGGCGGCTCGTGGGTAAAGGAGCTTTCCGATCCGCGCTTTGACCCCAAGGCCACCTCCACCTCGGGCGCGAAACGTCAGTCCATGGCCCTGACCCTGGGCTTTGGTCTGGGTGCAGGTATTGCCGGCACGCTGGCGCAGTTCGCACCGCTGCCGGGGAAGTTGGCTTATATCATCCATATCCTGATTTCTATCCCGACAATCTTCGGTCTTTTGGCTGTGCCGGAGACCCGCCAGTCGCCGCATCTGGGCGGCAGCAACGCTCCGCGAGAGACGGTCTGGGAGTCCCTACGCACCCCATCGGTAACTAACCGTCGCTTCCTGCTGGTCGCCGCGATGGGAGCGCCGTGGGTCTTCGGTGCAGCCGGTGTCGCCTACGCAATCATTCCGTCGCTGCTGCAAGAGCATGTTTCCCAGCCGGTGTTCTACTCCGCAATGGTCACACTGTTTGCGCTGCTCTGTGGTTTTGGTATTCAGCAGATTGGCCCACGCTTTGTGACCGAGTACAACGCCCGCGGTTCGCTAATCGCAATCGGCATTGTCGTTATCGGTATGGGAATGGCCGCATGGATGTCCACCAACCCCACTGCAGTGACGGCATTTATTGCAGCGCTGGTGTTGGGCACCGGTTACGGCCTGTCCATGTTTACCGGCCTCAACGAGGTACAGCGCATCGCCGGCCCACGCGATATGGCCGGGCTGACCGGTATCTTCTACTGCCTGACTTACATCGGCTTCGCGTTCCCGGCAATTCTGACCAAGCTATCCGAGTCCATCTCCTGGATGACCTACCCGGTCATGCTCGGTGGCGGTATGGTCATCGCTATCCTGATGGGCGCGGTTATTTTCTTCAATTCCACTGTCAATCTGCCACAGCGCGGTGAGTAATCTCCCGTTCCTCGGAAAGCTAATCAACCCCGTCAATGTGAGGTTGGCACATGTATAAGCGGTTTTCCTTACCGAGCGCCTATAGTTTTTCCTATGGAGAAGCACAAGAACGAATCACCGGCCACCGAGATGACAGTATCGTCGGCAAGCGAGAAACCACGCGCGCTGGTGACGGGCGGTGCGGGATTTATCGGTTCGACGCTGGTTGACCGGCTACTGGCTGAAGGGTACGCGGTCACTGCGCTGGACGATCTCTCCCACGGAAAGCTGGAAAACCTTCAGCAGGCATCGCTTAACGACGACTTTGAGTTCATAACCGCCGATGTGCTGGAGGTGGACTGGGACGAGCTGCTCGGGCAAAACCGCCCGGAGGTTATTTTCCACCTCGCAGCGCAGATTGATGTGCGGATTTCCGTGGCCGACCCGGTGCGGGATGCGACGCTGAACATCATTGGCACAATCAAACTTGCAGATGCGGCCCGAAAGCACGGTGTCCGCAAGGTTGTATTTACATCTTCGGGCGGTTCCATCTACGGCACGCCGGAAGAGCTTCCGGTGTCGGAAAGCGTGCCGGTCAATCCGATGAGCCCCTATGCCGCTTCTAAAGCGACGGGCGAGCTGTACTTGAATATGTTCCGCAATCTTTACGGGCTCGAATGCTCGCACATCGCGCCGGCGAATGTGTACGGTCCGCGGCAGGATCCGCACGGCGAGGCCGGTGTGGTGGCTATTTTCGCTCAGCGACTGCTAGCGGGAGAGCCAACCAAGGTATTCGGTGACGGAGGAAATACCCGCGACTATGTCTATGTCGACGATGTGGTGGATGCTTTCTACCGCGCATCCGGCGAGGTCGGTGGTGGAATGCGCTTTAATATTGGCACCGGTGTAGAAACCTCGGATCGGCAGCTGCACTCGTTGGTGGCGCAGGCTGCGCATGCCGAGGATAATCCGGAGTTTGCGCCACCGCGCACTGGCGATGTGGCGCGGTCGGCGTTAGACCCCACGCGGGCGCGTGAGGTACTCGGCTGGGAACCAGCTATGAGTATTCAGGAGGGTGTTGCCCGTACCGTGGAGTACTTCCGGAATCAGGGCTAGCGCAGCTTGCGCGGGCGGCTTCGTGCAGCTGCGCGGGTAAACCAGCCACAAGCCAGCTAGCCTACTTTCCAGCCTCCTCCATGCGCTTGGCGTGGATGAGAGCCAGTTCGATATTGTCCTCGAACACGTCGAGAGGCTGCGCGCCTGAGACGAACTGAGTTCCAACGAGGAAGCCCGGAGTACCGGAAATGCCCAGCATGGAACCGAACTGAGTGGCATTCTTGACTGCCTCGGTCCACTTGCCGTCCTTAAGCTCCTTTTCAAAGCGCTTCATGTCTGGAACACCAGCCTCACGAGCGGTGGAAATCAGTTCCTTTTCAGTGAACTCCGGGTGGCCCTGGCCCTTCTCGCCGGCCTTCTTAAACAGCGCACGGGAGAATTCCCAGAACTTGCCCTGAGCTGCCGCGGCACGGCCGGCCTCAGCGTCCTTGATGGCCTTCTCGCCATTGATGGCCATGTCGTTCCACTCCAGGCGGACCAGTCCCTCATTGACGTACTTTTCCACGAGGGCAGGCTCGGTTTCGTTTGTGAACTTCGCGCAGAACGGGCATTCGAAGTCCGAGTAGATCGAGATTACGACCGGCGCATCCACTGCACCGAGAGCAAAAGGATCATTTTCATTGCGGCGGTGGACATTGTCCATATCCTCCGGGGACTTTAGCTGCGCTCCCGCCTTTGGGCCGTAGATGCTGGCGTCGAAAGAGCCATTCGGGCCAGGTACAGGCGCAATTTCCCCCTTGCCTGGTGCAACGCCCGCCATGTTGACGGTGCTCACGCCGTTGAAGCTAGCCGAACGCGAGCCAGCGAAGAAGCCCGCTGCGCCGACAACGATCAATGCTACGACAGCTAGCGCCCATGCGGCGTTCGGAATCGAGTACCACGACTTGGTTTTTCCATCACTGTCGGCAGACCAGGACTCCAAGTCCTGCTCAGTGGGTACCGGCTGAGAAGCCTGCTGGGGTTCCTGCTGTGTCCCCTGCGGCGCTGCGTCTGCCGAGGGCTGCTGCGAATCGCTGCTGTTGTCAGCGGCGATGTTGTCCTTATTTTCTTCGCTCATGGCTTCTATGGAACCACAGCCTCAGATTCACATGCGCTTAGCGTGCCGATTAGTCGGACGGAGCGTTGTTCTCGACGTTTGTCGCGCTGTCTTTTTGGCTGCTGTTCTGGCTGCCCGAAATCACAATTTCTTCTTCCGGACGCACAGCGGTCTTCAAGGCCACTGCACGAGCCAGTCGTGCGTAGCGCAGCTCCTGTTCGCGGAAGCGGATGTAGGACGACACCGTGGTAAACACGAACGCCAACACCAGTACGTAGAGCAGCAAATCGGTGCCTCGGTTCACACCAATCCAGTTGGCCACCACGGTCAGATCGTCGGGACGCACGATTGCCCACAGGCACGCGATGACGAAAACGACGAATCCCAGTTTCACGCCCGCCTTGGCGCGCGCTTTACGACGGTTAGCGACGAAGTAAGCCACCAGGCCCACCATCGCCAGCAGCAAAATAATTTGAACGATGGATGCGGTCATGGCAGCCTCTTCGAGATCAGGGAGTCGGCAAGGATATTGACACCGTTGAACAAGGATTGCCCTTTGGACATGGAGTATTCCGTGTAGAGGATATCCACCGGCTGCTCAGCGGTACGCCAGCCTCTGCTGTCCATGACCTCGACAAATTCGGAGGCATGGCTCATGCCGTTCATGCGCAGGTTCAGTTGCTCTGCCACCGTGCGGTTGAAGGCGCGCAGGCCGTTATGAGCATCGGTAAGCCCGAGTCGGCGCGTGCGTGGTGACAACATGACTACCGTCTTGAGGACAATTCGCTTAATCAGCGGCACCTGGTCATCCTCGGCGCGAGGGCGGCCGAAACGGGTTCCCACAATGATGTCGATTGGTTCGGTGCGCAGTCGCTGCACCATAGCGACGACGTCCTTGACCTGGTGCTGGCCATCGGCGTCGAAGGTGACAAAGTACTTCGATCCAGCCTGCGCGCGAGCGTATTCCACGCCGGTCTGGATAGCGGCACCTTGACCCAAATTGACAGGGTGGTTGACCAGGTGAGCGCCGGCCCTGTGGATCTCCAGGCTGGAGTTATCCGAAGAGCCGTCGTTGACCGCGACAATGTTGGGGAAGGTCTCGCGAGCGTGCTCGAGAACCTCACGAATAACCTGGCCCTCGTTGTAGCACGGCACAATCAGCCAGGTGTCCGAGAAATCCATGTTGTCAGTCATCGCTCCGAAGCCTACCGCACAAACAATCGTCGATATGCGCGTGACATGAGCTGAGTTGGCAAAAGTCGGAAAAGTGTCCGCACCGCCAAGTTAAACACCGCCCGCGGCCGGGAAATCAGTCCCTCAGCTACCAGCGTGCGCTGGAGCTGGCGTTCACCGCGGATGATGCCGCGCGAGGTCCGCCGCTCGAACATGCCGTCGGCGCGGAAGTACACCAGCGGCTCGGGCAGATTCTCAAACTTCGCGCCGGCGGCCATGAGGCGCACCCAGAGGTCATAGTCTTCCATCAGACGGATGTCGCGATACCCGCCGACCTCACGCACCTTCGCCGTGCGCAGCATCGAGGAGGGGTTATTTACAGGCGAATTGATCTTGATATAACGCGCAATTTCGGCGTGCGTCTGCGGCAGAGTCCGCACGCGCACCACATTGTTCGGCGTGCCCTCGAACTCCGCCATTGCACTGCCCAATACATCCAACTCCGGGTCAGCGGTCAGCGCGTCCCACTGCTTTTCAAATCGGTCCGCACGCGCAATATCGTCCGCATCCAGCCGCGCCACCCATGGTGTTTCCACCAGCTGAAGACCCGCCTGCGAAGCCACTCCCGAGCCACCATTTTCCGCACACCGCAGCACTGTCATCTCCGAATGCGCCTGCTCATGCTTGACGACGACCCGGTCGAGTTCCTGTCCAATGGGGCCATCGATGACCACGATGACGTGCGCGGCCGGACGCGTCTGGCCCCACAGCGACTGCAACGCAGTATCAAGCTGGTTGGGGGCGACGCGGTGGTAAACGGTCATGAGAACCGTGAGGTTAGTGATGGTGGACATGTGAGTCTCGAGCCTCGGGTTTTACAGGGGGATTTGGACGGTTTTTTTGGGGGGGGGGGACGGTATTGGACGCGGATGGTGCTATTCCACCGCAAAAGCTTCCGACACAGCTGACCTGGCAGCACGCGGGGAAAGCTTGCGCAGCGCAAGCAGATGAATGACAACACCTACCGCAGAGCCTACGGCGATAGCCGCGACCGTGCGTACCGACAGGTGCACAGGGAGGAAAAGAATGGCAACGGCAATCGTGGTCGCTGCCAACCAACCGAACAGATACATGTGATGCTTCTCCACGGCCAAGGTGACCGAGCCGGTGACCATCAACATGGCGGTCAAAGTCGCACCGAGCGTCAGCGCTGCGAGGACCGGCCCGGACACGTGATAGCTCTCGTCCAGGATCAGAGTCATAATCCACGGCCCGATGAGCCATGCCAGGCCGGCCCCGAAGGCGCCGAAAGCAGCCAGCGCTCCCAGCGGCTTGGCCAACGCTGCCAGCACGCCCTCGGAGCGATGCCGGACAAAGCTCACAATGATGGCGTTTTGGAACTTCTCCAGGGGCATGAGCAGCGGAGCGCGGGTTAGCGTTACGGCGTAGGCGATCCCCGCAATGGTCACCGCTGCGGTGAAGTTGTCGGCATGGGGTGGGGTGAGCGACTCGGCTATCCCGGCACCAGTGGTGACCGCTTCGCCGGCGATCTTGACGATTGTCGGAAAACCTGTAACCAGCACAGCAGATGCGCCGGATGCGCCCATGGCCGTGACCATAAGAGTGATGAAGCGGCGTACCGGGACGTCGGCACGCGCGAACATGACAGAACGGGTTGCTGAGGAAAACACTGCGAGAATAAGCCAACTGACAGTGCCGAACACCGTGATAATCAACCAGGCCAGCAGGCCCCAGCCGAAGTACCAGGCGATGAGTGCCAGCGCCACGCGCACGAGAATGTCGATCATGATTAGCGCAGCGTAAGGGCCCCACAGTTGGCGGCCGCTGAGCAGACCCGAGGTGGTTGCCTGCATGGAGTACAGCGCCAGACCAAAAGCCATAAGCAGAATTGCAGTGCCGGCGTCATCCTGCACGACTAGTGGGGCCCACAGCGGACCCGTCACTGCCATGGTGATGAAAGTAACTGCGGCGACGCCCAGGGAAACTGTGATGGGACGAGCGCCGAGAGTTTGACCCGCTTCCGAGGCTTCCCGCTCCCGCCCCTGATCGTGCTCTCGCTCCCGTGATTCCGCAGCACCGATTGCGCGCGTCGTCTCCTGCATCAGCCCGCCGAGAACACCCGTGAGCGCGAAGAACAGTCCCCAAAACGCCACGAACTGCAGATTTACTGCATTGGGAAGTGCGCGGGCCGAGATAATCAGCACCGCGAAGCTACCTATCGCTGCGACAATCGTGGCCAGCGACAACCATTTGAAACCGGACATTGACGTGCCTCTAGCTCTCTAGTCCTTGGCTTTCGAGTAGCCGAGCTTTGCAAACTGAGCAGCCAGCTTCTCGTCCACGATTGGAGCACCATTATCGTCGATGCCCTGGTCAGCAGGGGAGCGCGTCGGGTCAGCGGGGAAGTTTGGCAAGGAGCTGCGTGACAGCCAGGAATCAAAGATGACATCCAGGTGCGAGGTGGTGATGCCACGCTCACGGCACACGCGGTTGGCCAGTGCGCGGAAGTCAACGGCGTCGACCACACTGTGGCGGTTAGTGGTGGTCCACTTGCGCACCAGGTCGAAGAACACCTCGTCGCCTAGCAGCAGGCGCAGAGCGTGCACAGTCAGCGCGCCGCGCTTATACAGACGGTCGTCGAACATCAGCTTTGGCCCTGGGTTGGCGATGACGATGTCCTGGTCCTCCTCAAGCAGATCCAAGTAGTGCTTGCGGGCGTGCACATCCGCGCTAGCACCGCCGCTGACCTCGGACCACACCCACTCGGAGTAGCAGGCAAAGCCCTCGTTGAGCCAGATATCGCGCCACTGCGAAATGCCAACGCTGTTGCCGAACCACTGGTGCGACAACTCGTGGGCAATCAGTCGATTCCACGTGTCCTTGCCGTCGGCATGGTTCGCGCCGAAGATGGACAGCCCCTGTGCCTCAATGGGAATCTCCAGGTCATCCTCGCAAATGACCACCTGGTAAGCGCGGAAGGGGTAAGGGCCAAAGAGCTTGGCGAACTCATCGAGCATGCGCCCCTGATCGCGGAAGTCATGGCGAGCATTGGCCACCAGCTCAGAAGGCACCCAGGCCACCACAGTCGAGGTCTGGCACGGCAGCTCGACCTTCTTAAACTGGCCGACATTGATGGTGGCCAGGTAGGAGGCCATGGGCTCCTCGGTGACAAACCGCCAGCGGCGGCGCGATCCGCCCACGTTCACCGGAGCGTCGGCAAGCCCTGGTGCGACGACCTCGTAGGGAGCGTCGGTGACCATCGTGAACTCGTAGAATGCCTTGACCTCGGGATCGTCATCGCAGGGGTACCACGACGCCGCGCCCACCGGCTGCGATGCCACGAGCGCACCGTTTTCCAATTCCTCCCAGCCAATTTCGCCCCACTTCGAGCGCACCGGACGTGGCGTGCCCGAGTAAGTGACAATCAGCCGCAGCGTCTCGTCGGGAGCCAACTCGCGGTCAAAGGTGGCGCGCAGCTTACGACCCGAATGGCGCCAGCGCTTCACATCGATTGAGTGTGCCTGCGAATCGGAAATCGCATCCACCGAATCGACCCCCAGCGCATCCGCAAAGTCGAGCGTGATGTGCGAGGTCCAGGCGTTGATCTCGATATGCAGAGTCGCCGTCGCCTTCAGACGATTCGGCCCGACCCGATAGTCGAGGTCCAGCTCGTATTTGTTCACCCGGAAACCCAGGTTGAACGCGATACCGGTATATGGATTAGTGAAATCAGCGCTACTCACGGCTGTTACCTTACTTGAGCTTGTTCCACAGCCACGTAGATATGAGTGCCTCGACGAACGCGACCTGCGAATTATCCGCTGCGCCCGCGTGCCCGCCCTCTGTGTTTTCGTGATAGTCCACCGGCTGTCCCGCCTCTTCCAGCAGCCACGCCAGGCTCCGCGCATGCGCCGGGTGGACACGGTCGTCCCTGGTGGAAGTCGTAATCAACGCCGGTGGGTAGGCGCGCTGCTCTCGCTTGACGACACGCTGGACCGGCGAATACTGCGCAATCGCAGCCCGCTCGGTGGGGTCGTCCGGGTTTCCATACTCGGCCATCCACGAGGCTCCCGCGGACAGCCTGTGATAGCGCATCATGTCCGCCAGCGGCACCTGGGACACCACTGCGCCCACCAACTCCGGGTAGGAAGTGAGACAGACAGCGGTCAGCAGCCCGCCGTTGGAGCCGCCACGTACGCCCAGCTGCTCGCGCGTGCAGTAGCCGCGTTCAACCAGGTCGCGCAGCACGGCCTGATGATCCTCATACACCCTCATCCGCTCAGTCTTGACCACCGAGGAGTGCCAGGTCGGTCCGAATTCGCCACCACCACGCAGGTTGGCCTCCACGAAGTAACCGCCGCGCTCGAGCCAGGTTAGCCCACGAATCGCCGAGTACTGTGGGACCAGAGAGACCTCGAAACCGCCGTAGGCATGCACGAGGGTAGGGGCTGGGTTCGGCGCAGGTGTGTCTGTGGTTGTCTCCGCGCCTGTGCCATCACCTGTACCAGCGCCCGCCTCCGCGCTGAAGCGGCCGGTGATGCGATACGGAATGCGCGTGCCATCGGCCGAGGTCGCCCAGTGCTGGCGTGTCTCCATCCCCTCACTGTCGAAGAGCGCCGGAGCACGCCGCACTTCCGTGAGCGGGCTGCCGACTTGCCCGTACCAGAGAGTTGCCGGCTGCGTTGCCGAGGTCGACACCAACCAGATCTCATCATCGCGTTCAGAGGCCGTATCAATCACGCTCACAGTGGCCTGTGCAGGTAACTCGACGAAGGTTTCCACCGGCTCCCACGAGTCCTCCCGCAAGACAACCAACTTCGTCGCGACATCCTCCAACAGCGTCAGCACCAGGAAGTTCTTCGTCCACGCGAGCTGCTGGAATGACGTGTGCGCATCAGGGGGGAAAATCACCTCCACCTCACGCGAGCCCGCCAGCCACTTTTCTAGCTCCACAACAGCCACGCCACCAGCCGGAATGCCGTTGAACTCCGTGCGCGGCATCAGCACCAGCCACTGCCTATGGACACTCGTCCGGCAGTCCTGCGGCACCTCCAGAATCTGCAGCGAAAAGTCCCCATTCTGCTGCGCCGCCAACTTGCCCGAACGCTCCGCTGCCACGAACCGCTGCGAATTATAAAAATCATGCGCACGCTCGACAAACAGCCGCTCGAAACCCTCCGTCGCGTCGAACCAGCCACCCACGGCCACATCATCACTGTGGCCCGAGAAAATCACATCCGCGCTTGACGACGGCATGCCGCGCCGCCACCTACGTACCTGCCGAGGGTAGCCCGAATCCGTCAGTGACCCCGGACCAAAATCACTGCCAGCGAGAATCTCGTCACGGCCCAACCAACAGACATCGGACTTCGCCTCCGGGAGGTAGAACGGCTCATCCTCGACAAAAGTGCAGTTGACGAGGTCAAACTCCCGCACCACGGTGGCATCGGCGCCGCCGCGAGAGAGCAGAATTAACGCGCGGTCGTAATCCGGATAACGGCACACCGTGCCTTTCCAGACCCAGTTTTCTCCCTCGGCTTTCGCCAGCGCATCGAGGTCAATCAGTACTTCCCACTCGGTCGCCTGCGGATCTTCCTGGCCAGCCAGATAGCTCTGCAACGAGGTGCGCCGCCACAGGCCCCGCGGATGCCCGGCATCCCGCCAGAAGTTATAGAGGTACTCGCCGCGCCGCACCGGATACGCGATCCGGGCATCGGTGTTGAGCGCAGTCAGGATGCGTTGTTCCAGGTTGGTGCGGTCGCTGGTGTCGTCGGCAAGCGAATCGACGCCTGCGACGGTGGCCTCCGACTGCGCGCGAGCCCACGTCAGCGCCTGGGAGCCGTCGATATCGTCCAGCCAATCGGGGACAAGGTCAGTGGAGAGGAAGGAGAAATCGTTGCCCAAGTCGGTGTCCGTGTCGGTGCCCATGCCCACCACCGTAGCCGACCGCAGTAGGTAAAACCGGGACTCGCGCGTGAAGTAAAGACAAGTCGTGCGTAGACTTGTGCACGTGGCTGAACATTTTGATCTTGTAGTACTCGGCGGCGGTCCTGGCGGATACGTCGCAGCAATCCGTGCATCCCAGCTGGGTCTGAAGACCGCTGTGGTGGAGAAGCAATACTGGGGCGGTGTCTGCCTCAACGTTGGCTGTATCCCATCCAAGTCTCTGTTGAAGAACGCCGAGGTGGCGCACATTTTCAACCATGAGGCTAAGACCTTCGGTATCTCCGGCGATGTCTCCTTTGACTTCGGTGCCGCACACGCGCGTTCGCGCAAGGTGTCCGCGGGCATTGTCAAGGGTGTTCATTTCCTGATGAAGAAGAACAAGATCACCGAAATCAACGGTTTCGGTGAATTCACTGGCCCGACCTCCATGGCCATCACTGATGGCGATGACGAAGGCAAGGAAATTACCTTCGATAAGGCGATTATTGCGACCGGCTCTGTCGTCCGTTCCCTGCCGGGCGTTGAGGTCGGCGGCAACATCGTTTCCTACGAAGAGCAGATTCTCTCCGACGAGCTGCCGGACTCCATGGTTATCGTCGGCGCTGGCGCCATCGGTATGGAGTTCGCATACGTCTTGGCCAACTACGGCGTGGATGTCACCATCGTCGAGTTCATGGACAACGTTCTACCGAACGAGGACGCAGACGTCTCCAAGGTTATTGCCAAGGAATACAAGAAGCTGGGCGTCAAGCTCATGACTGGACACAAGACCACCTCCATCGTGGACAATGGTGACTCGGTTGAGGTCAAGGTCGAGGCCAAGGATGGCGGCGACGAGCAGACTCTGACCGTCGACCGCGTTATGGTCTCCATCGGCTTCGCACCGCGCACCGAGGGTATCGGCCTGGACAAGGCTGGTGTTGAGTTGGGCGAGCGCGGCGAGATTGTCATCGACGAGTACATGCGCACCAACGTCGATAACATCTACGCCATCGGTGACGTCACCATGAAGCTGCAGCTGGCACATGTCGCTGAGGCACAGGGCGTTATTGCAGCTGAGCACATGGCGGGTCACGAGACCGAGACTATCCCGGACTACAACATGATGCCGCGCGCAACCTTCTGTAACCCACAGGTTGGTTCCTTCGGTAAGACCGAGGCACAGGCCAAGAAGTGGGCAGAGGAGAACGGTCGCGAGATTAAGGTCTCCACCTTCCCGTTCTCTGCCAACGGTAAGGCGCAGGGTCTGGCGGAGCCGGTTGGTTTCGTGAAGCTCATTGCAGATGCCGAATACGGCGAGCTGCTGGGTGGCCACATGGTGGGCGCCAACGTTTCCGAGCTCATGCCGCAGCTGGTTCTGGCGGAGAAGTACGAGCTGACCACTGAGGAAATCGGCCGCGCCGTCCACATCCACCCGACCATGTCCGAGGCCATGAAGGAAGCAGCCGAGGGCGTTATGGGCAAGATGATTAACCTGTAAGAGGTTGTGGCTTTGGCCTAGGGCCAGTTTTCGCTGGTCCCGGCTCAGGTAGATACGAGTTAGTGCTTAAGTTTATGACAGTTTGACCGTGAAAATCGGTGCGAAAGTGTCATAAACTTAAGCACTTCCTTTTTTGGGGTCTTCCCCCGCAAACCAAGCCCCCCCCGCAAACCAAGCCCCCCGCAAACAGGCCGACCCTGCGCCCGTCGTAAAGCGAATTAGTACGGTGAGACGGTGGAGCGGTGCATGTTGATGTCGATATCCCGATGAATCGGCGGGAACGCGCGCTGCGGACATGCCTCGCGGGAGCAGACCCTGCAGCCGGCGCCAATCGGGGTGGCGGCATCGAGGTCCGCGAGATCGAGACCATCGGCGTACACGGTGCGCTCGGCGTGACGGGCCTCGCAGCCCAAACCGATGGCAAAAACCTTACCTGGCTTGCCGAAACGCGCCGCATGATGCTCCACGGTACGGGAGATCCACATGTACGGCCGACCATCCGGCATGAGCGCGACCTGCCGCATGACCTTGCCGGGATAGGAGAAGGTCTCGTAGACGTTCCACAGCGGGCAGGTACCGCCCGAATGCGTGAAGTGGAAGCCCGTGGCGGATTGGCGTTTGGACATGTTGCCCGCGCGGTCGACGCGCACGAATGTCCACGGGATGCCGCGCAAGCTGGGACGTTGCATCGTGGATAGTCGGTGGCAGATGGTCTCGTAGCCGACTCCATACGTGCGCGACAACAGCTCGATGTCGTAGCGTTTCGACTCAGCCATCGCATGGAACGACTCATACGGCAGAATTAGCGCCGCAGCGTAGTATGTCGCGACACCGCGCTGTGCCAGTTTCCTCGACTCCTCCGACATGAAATGCCCGGACGCGACAGCCTCGGAAATGGTCTCGCCCTGCTCCAAAAACCCCAGCTCCGTGGCCATGCGGAAGGCCCGCTGCCCCGGCGAGAGGTGCCGCGCGAGGTAGAGCGTCTTCGTCCGCCGATCAAGGCTGTGCTGCACATCGCCTAACGACGATTCCAGCGCAATCCGAATCCCATGGTCGTTGGACAGCCTGTCGGCCAGCACAGAGACCACATCGGTGGTCTCGTCGGTGATGCGCAGCTCGCGGGCCAGCTCCTCGGCGGCCGTGTCGACCGAAGCGATGTAGTTCTGGCGGGCATAGAAGTAGTCGCGGACTTCCTCGTGTGGCATGGTCAGCGCCTGTGAGCCGGAGGCGGTGTCGGTGCTGTTGCCGAAGTTACGCTCCTCGGTGGCCAGGGAGAGTTTGTCGGTGACGTTGCGGTAGCGGCGGTGGATGTCCACCATGATGCGGGCGATATCAGGGTGGTCGCGAACCATTTCCGAGATCTCCTGCAGATCCATAGGGGACTTGGCGATCTCCTTGTCCATCACCACGTCCTGGACCTCAGCGAGGAGGCGGGAGTCGTCATCGCGGGAGAAGAAAGTCGCGTCAACGCCGAATGTGTCCGTGATACGAAGCAGAACAGGAACGGTTAGTGGGCGGACGTCGTGCTCGATCTGGTTGACGTAACTAGCCGAGAGGCCCAACGCCTGTGCGAGCGCGGCCTGGCTGAGGTCGCGCTCGCGGCGTAGCTGGCGGAGGCGGGATCCGACATAGGTTTTCGACATACTGCTCAGCATATCGCGGGCTTTGCTGAATTTGTGTAGAAAGCCGTTGCAACCTTTGCTTAGGTGCGTAGGCGCTCAGGTTCTCTGGCACGCTTCACGACGGCCCGGAGTCGACACGTCGATGAACGCACAAAAAACACCCAGCGAAAGCTGCAGGTGCAGCCCTCGCTGGGTGTTGAAGTTAGGTTCTGGACCTAAGCCCTAAGCCGGGTGGCTTAGAACTGACCCTCCTCGGTGGAGCCCTTCAGAGCGGTGGTGGAGGAGTTCGGGTCGACGGTGGTGGCGATGCGGTCGAAGTAGCCAGCGCCAACCTCGCGCTGGTGCTTGACAGCGGTGAAGCCGCGCTTCTCGGCAGCCTCGAACTCGCGGTTCTGCAGGTCGACGAATGCGGACATCTGCTCGCGAGCGTAGCCGTAAGCCAGGTCGAACATGCCGTAGTTCAGGGCGTGGAAGCCAGCCAGGGTGATGAACTGGAACTTGAAGCCCATCTTGCCCAGCTCGTTCTGGAACTTGGCAATCTCGTCCTTCTCGAGGTGTGCGGACCAGTTGAAGGACGGGGAGCAGTTGTAAGCCAGGAGCTGATCCGGGTACTCAGCCTTGACGCCCTCAGCGAACTTCTTAGCCAGCTCGAGGTCCGGAGTACCGGTCTCCATCCAAATCATGTCAGCGTACGGAGCGTAGGACTTCGCACGATCGATGCACGGCTCCAGGCCGTTCTGGACGTGGTAGAAGCCCTCGGAGGTGCGGTCGCCGGTGATGAACTTCTGGTCGCGCTCATCAACATCGGAGGTGATGAGGGTGGCGGCCTCAGCGTCGGTGCGGGCGATGATGACGGTCGGGGTGTTGGAGACGTCAGCAGCCAGGCGAGCAGAGGTCAGGGTACGGATGTGCTGCTGGGTCGGGATCAGGACCTTGCCGCCCAGGTGGCCACACTTCTTCTCGGAAGCGAGCTGGTCCTCCCAGTGGGTACCAGCGGCACCAGCGTTGATCATGGCCTTCTGCAGCTCGTAGACGTTCAGAGCGCCACCGAAGCCAGCCTCACCGTCAGCGACGATCGGCAGCAGCCAGTTGTCGACGGAGTCGTCGCCCTCGATGCGAGCAATCTCGTCTGCACGGAGCAGAGCGTTGTTGATGCGGCGAACGACGTTCGGCACGGAGTTAGCCGGGTACAGGGACTGGTCCGGGTAGGTGTGGCCGGAGAGGTTAGCGTCACCAGCAACCTGCCAACCGGAGAGGTAGACAGCCTTCAGGCCAGCGCGAGCCTGCTGAACGGCCATGTTGCCGGTCAGTGCACCCAGAGCGTTGATGTAGGAGTCGTCCTTAACGTTGACGCCTTCCCACAGGATCTCGGCGCCACGGCGAGCGAGGGTGTTCTCCTCGACGACGGTGCCCTGGAGCTCAGCAACCTGCTCAGCGGTGTAGTCGCGGGTGATACCTTCCCAGCGCGGGTTCTCGTCCCAATCCTTCTGGATTTCGGCGGCGGTACGTGCCTTACCAACGTTAGACATAAACGGAGTCACTTCCTTTTGCTTGCTTTTCGAACTCCGGGTGCTGACTTAAGAACAATTCCGACAGAACCGATCTACATGCTGACCCGATAGTGACCGCGGTGTCACGTGAATGCAGGGGGTGCTAGCAAAATGCCGTACCCCTGCACACAAACACGCGAACAAAAACAATGTCCGCTTCCGCGTGCCATGTCTCACATTTTGGGGCATAGCGCTAAGTTCGTCAAGCAACTCTGGATGTGAATTCAAGTATGTAACCCGGATAACACTTGTGAAGTTTGCAAACATTGCAATGTGTAGCTTGGCTTTAGCTATTTTTGCCTGTGACCGGGCGGTACATTCGTACTGTTATTTTCCGGTGATGGCCCCGCTAATAATGTTCCCCCCACTTTGGGGTGATTTATATTTTGGTAATTATCAAAGCTGGTCGTTAACAGTGTTTGGGGTTTAGGGGGTGATTCGCTACCCCCGAAATCGCGGCCATAAAGGTAGAAACGGGCTTCTAAATACACTGCCGTTACACCGTCAATACCCCGCCGGAGCGTTCGTGGATGGTGGCC
>OFLL01000127.1_pt1 | contig 34074 bp, 24 predicted proteins | sample 1540861 | NCBI WGS metagenome assembly OFLL01 (sample SAMEA4413039, study PRJEB24355) | metagenome | biome: human; feature: gut; material: faeces | place: United Kingdom | collected 2010 | reverse complement strand
ATACAGATTTAAAATTGTATGCTTTCGCTTCATCGATGATTTGATCGATTTGCGTACGTGTTGACTCAGGCTTCAATGAAGTGTGATCAATCAATTTTGCACTATTCATTTTCTATCTCCTCCTTTATGGTTGATTATAAAAATACGGTTGTAAATTAGTTGATTGAGCGTCAGGTTCATTTAAATATCAGGTTAGATGTTCGCTTTTTATGTAACCGCATACATATACTATTACATTAATTCATTTCCCATAAACAAACAATACAATTGAACGTGATATCTTCATTATGAACGATGACTTGACAACAAGCTAATCAGGATTATATTTTTATAATTCTTTAATTCTATAGTACAAAAATTCGCAAAAAAGGGAAACAAATGTTATCTTAAAATTATTAATGAATATTAAGGAGAAGATAACAAATGACAAAAGGTACACCACATATTCAACCAAATGGAGTAAAAATTGCTAAAACAGTATTAATGCCTGGCGATCCGCTACGCGCAAAATATATTGCTGATAATTTTTTAGAAAATGTTGAACAATTTAACGATGTACGTAACATGTTTGGTTACACTGGTACATATAAAGGTAAAGAAGTTTCTGTAATGGGTTCTGGTATGGGTATTCCAAGTATCGGTATTTACTCATATGAGTTATACAACTTCTTTGATGTAGACACAATCATTCGTATCGGTTCTTGTGGCGCATTACAAGAAAATGTTAACTTATACGATGTTATTATTGCACAAGCTGCATCAACTAATTCAAATTATGTAGATCAATACAATATTCCAGGTCATTTCGCGCCTATCGCTGACTTCGAGTTAGTAACTAAAGCTAAAAATGTCGCTGACCAAATCGGTGCTACTACACACGTAGGTAACGTATTATCTTCTGATACATTTTACAATGCCGATCCAACATTCAATGCTGCTTGGAAAAAAATGGGTATTTTAGGTATCGAAATGGAATCAGCTGGTTTATATTTAAATGCGATTCATGCTGGTAAAAAAGCACTTGGTATTTTCACAGTAAGTGATCATATTTTACGTGACGAAGCTACTACACCTGAAGAACGTCAAAATTCATTTACACAAATGATGGAAATTGCTTTAGAAATCGCAGAGTAACTTATTTAAATTGACTTTAATTGCTCTTTAACAATGAGATTAAACTCAAAAAGCCAACACATTCTGGGCGTATTCCCCATTTATGTGTTGGCTTTTATTTATATTATTACTTATCTGTAGATTAGCTTAAGTAAGATTTAAACATCCAATTATGTTTATCTACTGATGTTTGCATACCTATAAACATATCTTCTGATACATCATCGCCAGCATTACCAGCAATTTCAATCGCTTTTTCTAATTGTTTTGAGATATTTGTGAAATCTTGAGATAATTCTTCAACCATTTGTTCTGCAGAGTAACCTTTCGCAGCTTCTTTAACAATTGATTGCTCTAAGCATTCAGTTAATGTACCTACAGGGTTTCCTCCTACCGCTAAAATTCTTTCAGCTAATTCGTCTACATATTGGCTTGCTTCATTATATAATTCTTCAAATTTAACGTGTAATGAGAAGAAGTTAGGCCCTTTCACATACCAGTGGAAATTATGTAGCTTTGTGTATGCTACTGTCCAGTTTGCTACTTGTTGATTCAATTCTTTTACAACATCTTGTTGATTACTCATATTTAATACACTCCTTAAAATTGTCTACGTCTTACTTGTTTATATTAATTATTATATTATAATGATTCTAATCTGTAAAGTGTTTTCACTCTCTTTTTTATAATTATTCTAATTTAATTGTGAGGTGTTTGGCTTTTTAAATGCCTAAATTTTAATCCATCATCTAGTATGTCTATTATCAATTAGCAACTATGTTTTATCAATCAGTAAGTTTTACTTTCGCATTATCATCTAAAAAGAACGATTTTTCATAATCATTTGGTTGGTGCCATGTTGTTTTCCACATTCTATTTCTATTATTAGCAAACATTCGATAACCGAAATTACGGACTGGTTTAGGTACAAGCCATAAACCTACGCCCAATAATTTAGTTCGATTAGGTAGTGCTGTGATTAGTTGAATAATCGCCTGCGATTCAAAATATATACGATCACCTTTCTGTAAAATCACACTATTTTTATTTGCCGCTTCTGGATGTTGTTTAAAAAATTGTTGTCCAACTTCACCTTTTAACGTAGCAAATCGATAATTTCTTGGTAGGTCATGTTGAATTAACCAAATGACATAGTTATAACAATATATACAGTTTCCATCATAATATACGATTGGCATAATTTATTCGCTCCTTCAATAGTACTTATAGTCATTTTTCCTAATTTAAAAACATTTAAACAAGGTTGTCACTTGATAAGTCCTCGCGACACGAAATTGCCATAAAATTTATTTTTCAGTTTTATATTTATTGTATAATGTATTTTTTATTTACTTTAAATTTCTCAATCTACAGTGTAATCTTATTTCTTATTATTAACTTAGCGTTTAGTCGTTCGCCTTATTCAACATACCACTGGAAACTCATATAAAGTTTTAATTCAGTAACATAAATTCATTTATATTCATATACTGTCTTTATCATTTATTAAAATAAAAACGAGTAATCTATCATAAGCTCTTAATTAGCTCTTATGGTTGATTACCCGTCATTTTTTCTTTATACGGTTATTCAAATATGCAATTATGCAATTTTTAATCTTTCCTTACTTCTTTTCAAAAACTACCATATATCATTAGTCATGTTTGACTTTGACTATACGTGTGTATTTTAAAAACTGCTCTGAATATTTCTCCTTAATTTCCTCTAAACTATCATATGTAATACCTACAATATGCCAATTAGGATTGAAATAATAGAAAGAATCTTTTTGTCGTGACCATTTAATCATATTACCGTCTTTATTATAACGTGGTAATGTTACCTCATAGCCTTCTAACACATTAATATACGTTTGGAAAATGTCTGTATCTATACGATTAAAATTATCAATAACTAAATAACTTTTATCCTTTTTAGGCATTAACTGAGTAATAAATCCTTCACGATAGTATAATGCCCCTGTTTCATTTGGTAAATACTTGCCATAAAGCATATCTTCTGAAAAATCAGGATGACCTGTTGTTATAACAGGATTTGCATTCGCTTTTTGCAATAAGTCATTAGCCGCTTTTAAGCCTTCTTCTTTTCGATCTACAACAAGTAAAATAAATGGCTTTAACGCTTCTTCTTTTTCACTTTCAAGCATATCTGGTTTTTGAACCATTTCAAATGGAGATTTCAATCCATTATTATCGCTCATTTCAATAATTGCATCATACTGTGCTTGTGACATACTTGCAATAGCCTGTTTTGCATTTTCTTGAAGGAAATATAAGTTTTTCAATTTAGGATGCTTATTTAATGTACTTAATGTAATCGGCGTAATGTCTTTCTCATAAGACACTTCAATCACTGTACTATTTGTTCTACCAGGAATTGGTGGTTTTTCATGAATATGCTTTGATACTTCTCCAATTCCAACGACAGATTGATTTTTTGTTCGATTATAAAAAATAATATTGTCGCCTTCTTCTAACTGAGTATAAAAATGATAACCATTACGTTTAATACCGTTGTACGTGTGCGTATAAATCGTATATTGGTTTCCAGGTTCAAATTCTTCAGTTTCAGCTAAAAAGAAATAACGTGGTATCTTAATTTCGCCTTTACCAAGACCACTTATTAAATCAAACTCTTCTGCAGTGATTTGGTTGAACAATGTCTCTTTCATATTACTCATACGAAATTCCAAAGCTTCACTACGCTTTAGATAATCTGCTGTTAATGGTTTCAATTGTTCATTAAAACGAAACTGTACACGTATTTTATTTTGTGCACCTGTTTCAACACTAATAATTTCACCACATCCAAGTAGTCCAGTATCCGTCTGAACTTGATAAAAGATGACTTGATCTCCTACTTTAGCCTTTTTAAACGCTCTAAATCCTTGAGATGGGTTAAAATGTGCGCCTGATTCAAATAAAGCTGTTTGTCCTACTAACGGTTCATTATGATTCCAACGGTTATATCCACAATTCAACCAAAAATAATTCGTTTCTGCTGTCATCTTAATACTCCTTAACCTGAATAAATTTTAGAAACACTATGAATTACATTCTTTTAGTGTTTCTTATGCAGTTGGACGCGTATGCGATCAACTGTATACCCTTTGTTCACTGCGATTTTAATCGCATTTCCTATAACACTGTAGCGCCCAGGACATTAATTTACGTCCCAGACCCTTAACGTTTTCCCTTTTAAGTAAGTCGAACTATTTTGCTTTACAACAAGTGCGACTCTATATGCAGTTGGACACACACATACGAGCGACTGTATACCTTTTAATCAGTTTTCTATATTTTATTTATTATATCTGTCTTAATGATAAAAATTGTTACAAACAGTTTAACATATTTAGCTACCTATTTTGCATATAAAAAACATGCTTGGATACACTATGCAATAAAAATTACAAATTTATATATGATACCACTATGCTTGCTTATCTCTATAGCGCCATTGATACACATTTTTAAATATCTATACTGCCGTTAGAATTTTAGCATGTCTTAATTTTCATTAAATATAAAATACTTCATTTTATATAAACCAACAAAAACCCCCTCACTACTATGCAAGTGAGAGGTTATGTTGATGTGCTTTATTTTCATCAATGTCATTAACACAATCATATTTCTTCTGTTAATGCACTGTATTATATTCAAACGCGCTATCGACAATTAATTTGAAGCTACAAAGGTACCGCATAATGGCAGCACATTAATTAACAATGCGCTAAACTTTAATGAGGCGCTGATTTGCTTGTCTTTAAAAGTCAACATAGCACTGATAATTCCTAAAATAGCTACTATACGTGGAATTGTCATGCTCGGATACTGCGGTATATGTAAGAAAGCACCAAGACCTGCTATCACACCACATACTAACGCAATATATAGAAATTGCTTCAAATCATTCACTCCTAAATTGTTATTACACTATTACACATAGCTAATCATCAATGTGAAATCACCTTCAAAGACACTATCCAAATCTTCAGAAGTCAAAATAAAGTTTGTACCAGTAGTCAGTTTGAAAATTTCACCATCGACAATCATTTGCCCTTCACCTTCCAACACTGTAACTAAACAGAACTCTCTAGGCTTCATATAATTTAACGTGCCAGAAATTTCCCATTTAACCAATGTAAAGAAATCATTCGATACAATGTGTGTACACTTATGGTTTTCAATAATTTCACTTTCAGGCAAAATATTAGGTAATGGGGCATTGTACTGAATAACGTCTAAAGCTTTTTCAATATTTAACGGTCTATCATTATATTGATTATCTTGACGATTGAAATCATAAAGTCTATATGTAATGTCTGACGATTGCATCGTTTCGTATGCTAGTATTCCTGAAGAAATAGTATGTACTGTTCCTGCTGGAATAAAATAGAATTCTCCAGGTTTTACTTTAATATATCTAAGTATCGACTCTATCGTTCCGTGTTGAACATGATTCGCAACTTCTTCTCTAGACTCTGCTAATGTCCCTATAACTATTTCTGCATCTTCTTCAGCATCTATAATATACCAACATTCAGATTTGCCATATTGCCCGTTTTCATGCTCATAAGCATAAGAATTATCAGGGTGCACATGAATAGAAAGTGATTCTCTTGCATCCACTATTTTAGTTAGAAGCGGAAAATCTTTGCTTGGGAAATCACCAAACAATTCACGATGTTCTGACCAAATACGGTCTAATGTTTGACCTTGATATGGTCCATTAATAATCTCGCTTGTACCATTTGGATGTGCTGACACACACCAACATTCCCCAGTTGTATCATTGTCTAATTGATATCCAAACTCACTTAGACGTTGACCGCCCCATAATTTTGTTTTTAAAATTGGTTGTAAAAATAATGGCATTGTTGCACCTCCATTGTGATTAAGTAAGCAATAGAACTCTGATGTTGTTGTTCCATTATATTTTGATTTTGTTCTCATTTACATCGTATTATAAATTTCCACATTTCAAATTAACTATTAGTGATTGTACCATATTTACTAACATTGCAGTACTGCCAATTAAAGCGCTTCACTTAAATTTACAGTACTTTAACATTTTTAAAAATTAATAGCATAGAGATTATCTCTCTCTTACATTTGTACACATTTCCCTTTAAATTTACTCGCCCATTATACCAATTAATAAACAACTTTAATAGTTGTGCCATACATTGTTCAAATTCTTTGTAAAATGCATAGACAATACGTACTTATTCATACTTATAATTCATCATTTTCAAAAAAATAACGAGTTACGAAAACGTAACCCGCTTCAAATCATATTTACTATCCTTATTAATCCTTTTCAATTTCAAATTGAGTTAAAGCATCTTTAATGTCCTGCTCACCACTAATAATTTGAAACTCTTGGTAATTAAAATGATTGGATGTGACAATTTCTTTTAATACTGTCGCAACATCTTCTCTAGGAATTTCACCTTTACCATCAAAATATTGTGCAGCTTCTATCTTTCCAGATCCTGCTGCATTTGTAAGTGCCCCTGGATGTAAAATTGTATAATTCAAACCTGAACGTCTTAAATAGTCATCAGCGTAATGTTTAGCTATTGTATATGGCTTTAAATCACCGCTATCATCAAAAGCCTGACGTCTCGAATCATATGTTGAAACCATGACATAGTGTTTAATATTGGCCTCTTTACTCGCAATCATTGATTTAACAGCACCATCTAAATCGACAATAATTGTTTTATCTGCTCCCGTGTTCCCTCCAGAACCTACTGAAAAGATAACTTTATCGAATGGTTTAAACGTCTCAGTTAAAGTCTCTATTGAATCATTTTCAACATCAACAAGAATTGCTTTCATACCTTGTGATTTTAACGCATTAAGTTGATCGGATTGCCTAACACCAGCAGTAAATGGTACATTTTCTTTTGCTAATTGTTGCACTAGTAACGAACCTACACCGCCATTAGCACCTATAACCAAAATATTCATTTACAACACTCTCCTATTTATTATTCCCTATGCCATACCACTTTATGAGATATGTAAAACTTGTTACAACTATAAAAATCAATTGACATACTACTGAGAACGTATTAAATTAATATATGAACAAATATTCATATGAAAGGATTGTCATATAATGTCAGAACAATATTCAGAAATACATACAGATACATTAGAACGCGTAACTGAAATTTTCAAGGCATTAGGCGATTACAATCGAATACGTATTATGGAATTGTTATCAGTCAGTGAAGCAAGTGTTGGTCACATTTCACATCAATTGAATTTATCTCAATCAAATGTCTCGCACCAATTAAAATTACTTAAAAGTGTGCATCTTGTGAAAGCAAAACGACAAGGCCAATCAATGATTTATTCATTAGATGACATCCACGTAGCAACTATGTTAAAGCAAGCCATACATCACGCGAATCATCCTAAAGAAAGTGGGTTATAATATGTCTCATTCACATCATCATCATGACCATATGCATAGTCATGTAACTACAAATAATAAGAAAGTATTGTTTATATCGTTTTTAATAATCGGTCTATATATGTTTATCGAAATCATCGGCGGTCTCCTTGCTAACAGCTTGGCATTACTATCTGACGGTATCCATATGTTTAGCGACACATTCTCATTAGGTGTTGCACTTGTCGCATTTATTTATGCTGAAAAGAATGCCACAACTACAAAAACATTTGGTTATAAACGTTTCGAAGTACTCGCAGCGTTATTTAACGGTGTAACGCTTTTTGTAATAAGTATTTTGATTGTTTTTGAAGCGATTAAACGTTTCTTTGTTCCTTCTGAAGTTCAATCAAAAGAAATGTTAATCATTAGTATTATCGGTTTAATTGTCAATATCGTTGTTGCATTCTTTATGTTTAAAGGCGGCGACACTTCACACAATTTAAATATGCGTGGTGCTTTTCTACATGTTATCGGAGACTTATTAGGTTCAGTTGGCGCCATTACTGCAGCTATTTTAATTTGGGCATTTGGATGGACAATCGCCGACCCTATCGCAAGTATTTTAGTTTCCGTTATTATTTTAAAAAGTGCTTGGGGTATCACAAAATCTTCAATTAACATTTTAATGGAAGGCACACCAAGTGATGTTGATATAGATGAAGTTATAACTACTATTAAAAAGGATTCACGAATACAAAGTGTGCATGATTGCCATGTTTGGACAATTTCAAATGATATGAATGCATTGAGTTGTCATGTTGTTGTAGACCATACATTGACAATGAAAGAATGTGAATTATTATTAGAAAACATTGAGCATGATTTATTACATTTAAATATTCACCATATGACTATTCAATTAGAAACGCCTAATCACAAACATGATGAATCGATTATATGTTCAGGAACACATAGTCATTCACATAACCATCATGCTCATCATCACGCACATGTACATTAATAATTTTAACCTACTGCCATTGCATCGATTAAACTTTTCAATGGCAGTAGTTTTTTTATGTCTTTATGGCGACTTGTTTGGTCTTTGATGACGCAATGTTTATTAACAAATTTTCAACTATTATTTCTTACATTAGTCATATTTTTGACAATTTACTATTATAATTCTCTAACTTTAGTCACTTTAATTAATTTTTATTAGATATTAATATGAAAATAACGTGTTTTTTGTTATTGTATTTATATGAAGAAAAGGAGGCACCACTTTGTTTACTTACTTTAAATCAGCATTTAAAAATGCTAAACCACAATTATTAATAACATTGATATATGCACTTATAGCATTTGCTGTAATTGCAGTTGTATATTTACTTGCTAATTTCCAGCTTGCTAAGTATGTACAAACTATTGCAATTTATTCACAATTTGGGCAAAAACCACCAGTAGATGCATATTTAAAAGTTATCGCTGTATTACTTATAGCAGCTGTAGTTTCACTGTTTGTTTTAGTTCAAATTTTTATCGGAATTACAAATGTTATGAAACGAGCAATGAGTCATGAAAAAGTAAAATTTACCGATTTATTTATTGCATTTAAAAAAGGTAATTATTTAAAGAGCGTTCTGATCGGTCTTGTATCTATAGCAATGATTATCGTTCTTTCACTTCTGACATCATTACTATACAAATTATTTTCTCCAGTATCAGAAATGATTATGAATTCAGTACAATCATCATATGCAGATAGTACACACCTGATTGGTATTGCTATTACAACTCAAAGCATCATAATCATTGTTGTTTTATTGATTAAAGCAATTATTACTTGGTTATTGTTAATACCTATTTTCAACTTTATGACTAGTTTCGTTGAATCAACTAACGATAAAGTAAAAACACACTTAGCTAATGGATTTAAAGCAATGAAAAATGGTCAAAAAACATTTTTCAAATTTTTCATTGGAATACTATTATTAAACTTAATTATTATTTTATTTAAAACACCTGTTGGTTACTTGATTTCATTTAATACGCAATCACTCTCTCAAAGTGTTGCAGAAAATATCATAAGAGTTTATACAGTAATGACAATTATTTTATTCGTTGTTATTCATGCAATCATTTTAATGGGTATCGTTCAATATTACTTAAAACGTGGTCAAAAAATTACTAAAGATAAAGTAAAAACAGCTGACAAGGATAAAAAAGTTGTCACTGAACCAAAAAATACAAAAGTAGAAAATGATAAAGTGGCAACATCTGTTGAAACAAAAACAGAAAAAGCACAAGATTCATTAAATGATAATACAACAAAAACGATGACTTCAGATAAACCAGAAGACAATCAACCAAAATAAATTTTAGAGCCCCTTACAACTTTAGTTGTTAGGGGCTCTTATGCAGTTGATGCGTAGCATCCAACTGTATTCCTCTATTTTTCAACTTTAGTTGTTAGGGGCTCTTATGCAGTTGATGCGCAGCATCCAACTGTGTTCCTCTATTTTTCAACTTTAGTAGCTGATACCGAAATAACATGATGCTAATTTCATGGCATGCCGAAAAAATATATGAAGAGGTCTGCAGTACTTTTTATATAGTCCGTGATTACATTCTATACTTTTTATTGTTTTTTGTTGTATTGATAGTTGGCTTTATTATTTCTGATTATGTTCAGAACTACAATTCATAAGAAAAATGTGTTAAAATATATTTGTAGTAAGTAGAAGTAAAAGATGAAAATCTTTAACTCTTGAAACACAAAAAGGGCAACACTCGGAAACATGTTACCCTAATGAGCCCGTTAAAAAGACGGTGACCTTATATTTTATTTAAAAATAGCCTTCAAAAATGCCGGTCAAAGCGAATAGAAGGTTATTTTTTATGGCCTTGATTACTAATCAATACTAAACCAATGATTGTTAATACAACCATCAGCATTTCAAAATCAGACATGCTAGTCCTTTCTAGGAGTAACAACTATAACCATAGGCATCACCCCTTTATTAAGAGATTAGCCACCATCTATCCAACTTGCTCAATAAATATTATAACATGCACGCTTTTAAACAGTAATTCATAGTATAAGTTTTTTCATTTCGTTAACAACTCGATAAACAGTTGAGCGACATACCCCTGTCTGACTAGCTATTTCTTCCCCTGCTATCTTTTGTTCATCATATAAAAATTTAATTTCTCACTTTTTATGCTCTGGTAAAGAGGGGCGCCCGCTTTTTCGGCTGATAAGCTCCCTTCAAAGTAGACATTGAAAAATAAAAATTTCGAAAGAGAAATCGTCAGTCTATTATTGACAATTATTATCCGATCATCCAAAAGATACTTTCAGACACTAGTAAACAATAGTTCTACTATAAGCATATATTTTGGCAATATTTGAAGGTTAAACATGGATTAACCTGTGCCTATTCTACATTTAGAGCTATCCTTAAGCATGATGAATTTAATCGTTATTTTATGAAAAGTTATCAACAGATGTCGCCTAAAGTTTCAACGAGATTCGAGACAAAACCCAGTCATCAAGTACAGTTTGACTGGAAAGAAACCATTAATTTTAAAAAGAAAGATAATCAAATGATTTCACTAAATATAGGAGTGCTACTACTTTCTTATTCTCGTTTTATAATCATGCATGACAATGCGTAAATCAAGTGATGCCTTATTTAATTTATTAACACAATCGTTTGAGCTAATAGAAGGTGTACATAATGAACTTGTAACGGATAACTTGAAAACAGTCATGTATAAGCCAAGAAAAGAACGTACAAATGGTCGAATAAATCGTAGATTTAAATAATTCGCTGATGGTTTTAATTTTAAAGTAAAACCTTGTATTTCCGGCCGCCCTAGAAAAAAGGTAAAGTTGAATCAATAACGAAATCATTAGATGAAATTCATGCTTATCAAGACGAATTGTATTTGGAAAAAGTTCCTAAGTTTTTTTATCTTAATGAACGATTTAACTACTAAGTTCATACTAGTACAGGTAAATTGCCTATTACTGCCTAAGAGAAAGAAAAAATTTTCTTACAACCACTACAGAATGTGAATGTAAAAAACTCATATAAAGTGAAACATATCTTACTTATGGAATGAAATGTTTGATGATCTCAAAATTGCAAATGCGAGTTTGGAGTTGTTAGGGTCCCTTATGCATGCCCTTAGCGCAAACACTCTACTTAAAGAAACGGTAGTTGTTATAGTATACTTAAATGCATAAACCATATAAAAGCGGATATAACTATGACATTCGGTTCAATTGTAGCTATACTCTGTGCCCTATTTGTGATTTTCTTCATTCCATATATGGAGAAGAAAGACAAAAAGAAGAAATAACACTAGTACCTGGATTACTAGCATACAAAAGAGCAGTAAGGCATTTTCTAACAGAAAATAACTTTACTGCTCTTTGTATATTGCTCATCAACTATTTTGGATTTATTATTAAAACACCAATTAATCAGCTAAAAAATGTTTTGCTAAATATTTTGCTGCGCCATCCTCTTCATTCGTGTATGCCGTTACATCTGAAGTTAATGCTTGGATTTCAGGGCGTGCATTTTTCATAGCAACTGTATAATGACCAAATTCAAACATTGCTCTGTCGTTATCACTATCTCCAATAACTAAAGTTTCATCTTGATGAATGCCAAAGTGTGCAATCATTTCTTTAATACCAGTGCCTTTATCAGTTTGATAAGCCATTGTTTCCGCATTAAATCTTGATGAATTTGAAACACTAATCTGTAGTTGCACATGATTTTGCTTTAATTCATCTCTAAATGCTGTTATTTTTTCTAAATTAGAACTGAATAGATAAATTTTTGAATATTCACCTTCAGGAAACTTAGTTACCCAATCTATCTTACCAGCAAGCGCATCTTGTCTTGAAGACCATTCACTATGACTTACGCCATTAATAGGATCTTGACTACGAATCATATCTCGCATCCATGTTTCATCTTCTTTTAAAGAAACTCTATTACCTTCAAAAGGAAATACCTCATAATAAATTTGTTGGCGCTTAGCTAAATTAATAATTTGTTGCACTTGAGCCAATGATAAACCATGTTTGAAGATAATTTCTCCATCTACTTCTCCAATTGTTCCATTTGAACTAATGATGCCATTAACCGCAAAATCTTGAGGTACAAGTTGATGTATTTCAGAATGCGAACGTCCTGTTGCCAAAAATACTTTATATCCTTTCTCTCTCAATCGATTAATGACATCTTTCGTATACGTTGATGCTTGATTATTTTCATGTAAAATTGTTCCATCCATGTCCAAAAATATTGCTTTTACGTTATCCATATTGCCCTCCACTGTCCATTTTATCTTAATTAAATTTTGTCATTATTACTTATTATTTGCAAAATATTTACTCTAACATTGCCATAGAAAATCGATTATTCCATCTTTGAACTGCTACATTTTTCTGGAAAAATCGTGACATGTTTTCAGATGTCAAAATATCATCTATTAATCCTTGTTGTACACTTTCCCCATCTTTTAATAGCAAAATTTTAGTAAAGTTACCAGTAATTTCTTCAATAAAGTGCGTCACATAAATCATCGCAAGCGTTGGATATGAATCTGACAATGAGTCAAGTATATTCAATAGTGACTCACGAGCAATAAAGTCTAAACCAGCTGCTGGCTCATCTAAAATTAAAACCTGAGGTTGCCCCATTAAAGCTCGTGCAATCATCACTCGTTGTTTTTCACCTGTAGATAAATAACCAATATATTGTTGCGCTTTAGCAGATATTCCAACTAATTTAAGTAATTGATGTGCTTCATTACGTACCTCATCATCAATATCTTGATAAACACCAATTGATTTAAAAGCACCGCTTATCACCACATCGATTACTCTTTCACCATCTTGAAACTTTTCCAGTAAACTATGAGATACAAAACCTATATGTTGTCGTACAGTCTCTGCAGAATACCCTACCTTGCCTGGCATTTCACCAAATAGATTAACACCGCCAGTTGTCGCAGGCTCATATGCATTTAATATATTTAATAGCGTTGTCTTACCAGCACCATTTAAACCATATAGAATCCATTTGTCACCTTTAGCAATTTGCCACGAAATATTTTTTAAAATTGTTTTTCCTTGCTTCATTCGCCCAATTTGATCTAATTGAATTAACATGCGAGGTCACCCCTTTATTGCTACTCCATACTTCTCATAAAATCATATTAACATAACACCCTTAATTGTCAGACTATTTAAATAAATAAAACACTTCATTTTTACGCATTTCTGCCAAATTAAGATGAAGTAAAAGCTAAGTCGACCTAAAAAAGCACCCTTCTAGTCGATTAATCTAAAAGGGTGCCATATACTTTAATTTTAATACATGATTGATTCTAAAAAAGTGAATTATTCCACAGTAACAGATTTAGCAAGGTTACGTGGTTTATCCACATCTAAATCTCTGTGTAATGCTGCATAATATGAAATCAATTGTAATGCAACTACTGAAACTAATGGTGTCAATAATTCATGTACATGTGGAATGACATAAGTGTCGCCTTCTTTTTCAAGACCTTCCATAGAAATGATACATGGATGTGCACCACGTGCTACTACTTCTTTAACGTTACCACGAATTGATAAATTAACGTTTTCTTGAGTTGCTAAAGCAACAACTGGTGTGCCATCTTCGATTAAGGCAATTGTACCATGTTTAAGTTCTCCACCAGCAAAACCTTCTGCTTGAATGTAAGAAATTTCTTTAAGTTTTAACGCACCTTCTAAACTTACGTTATAGTCAATAGTACGTCCGATAAAGAATGCATTGCGTGTTGTTTCTAAGAAATCTGTAGCAATTTGTTCCATAATTGGTGCATCGTCAACAATTGCTTCTATTGCTGTTGTTACTTTTGCTAATTCTCTCAATAAATCAATATCTGCTTCACGACCGTGCTCTTTTGCAACGATTTGAGACAAGATTGATAATACTGCAATTTGTGCAGTATATGCTTTTGTAGATGCAACTGCGATTTCAGGACCCGCGTGTAATAACAATGTGTGGTCTGCTTCACGTGATAAAGTTGAACCTGCAACATTAGTGATTGTTAATGATTTATGACCTAATTTATTAGTTTCAACTAATACGGCGCGGCTATCTGCAGTTTCACCTGATTGAGAAATATAAACGAACAATGGTTTTTCAGATAATAATGGCATGTTGTAGACAAACTCTGATGCAACGTGTACTTCAGTTGGTACGCCAGCCCATTTTTCTAAAAATTCTTTACCTACTAAACCTGCATGGTAGCTTGTACCTGCTGCAATAACGTAAATGCGGTCTGCTTCTTTAACATCATTGATGATGTCTTGATCAATTTTCAAGTTACCTTCTGCATCTTGATATTCTTGAATAATACGACGCATTACTGCTGGTTGTTCATGAATTTCTTTTAACATGTAGTGTGCATAAACACCTTTTTCAGCATCTGATGCATCAATTTCAGCAATATATGAATCACGTTCTACAACGTTTCCATCTGCATCTTTAATAATAACTTCATCTTTTTTAACAATAACGATTTCATGGTCATGGATTTCTTTATATTCGCTTGTCACTTGTAACATTGCAAGTGCGTCTGATGCGATAACATTGAAACCTTCACCAACACCTAATAATAATGGTGATTTATTTTTAGCAACATAGATTGTGTCTTTGTCTTCAGCATCTAATAAACCTAATGCATATGAACCATGTAATAATGACACAACTTTTGTAAATGCTTCTTCAGTTGAAAGTCCTTGATTTGAAAAGTATTCAACTAATTGAACGATAACTTCTGTATCTGTTTCTGAAATGAATGATACACCTTGTAAGTATTCACCTTTTAACTCTTCATAGTTTTCAATAACACCGTTATGAACTAGAGTAAAACGGCCATTTGATGATTGATGTGGATGAGAGTTTTCATGATTCGGTACACCGTGTGTTGCCCAACGTGTGTGACCGATTCCAACAGGTCCATCAAAATCGCTACTATCAGCAACTTTACGTAATTCTGCAATACGACCTTTTTCTTTAAATACAGTTGTATTATCATCATTTACTACTGCGATACCTGCAGAGTCATAACCTCTGTATTCTAATTTTTCTAAACCTTTTAATAATAATTCTTTGGCATTATCATAGCCAATGTAACCAACAATTCCACACATAACGACATTTTCCTCCATATTGGAATAGTACGCGTAAATTATGATTTATTGCCGATAATTTAGATTGACAATCTGCTTTCATAATATAAATAGGAACATGCTATCATCGCATTCATCCATAACAAATTAAGCATAGTTATTTTTACAACTATACAAATTGCTCACACTGTACTTTCCATATTAATATTTTTTATATTCAATTTCTGGCGATCTTATTAACTTTGTCCATTAAGTCACCCTAATGTTTTACTTAATAAGCTAACGAATGAGCCACATCCGGGATAGCATCCGCCGATCTATTCGATCACTATCCTCCTCGTCTACAAATACATATATTGCACTCTATAAAGGCCACTCATATATTAACCTTTAATCTTCAAATACAAATATTTATTTGCACAGGCGCTTTAACTGTACTGCCGAACTTTCCCCCTTTCCATTAATCATTATTGTACAACGGTGTTGTTTTGTTTTGCAAATATTTTCACAATAAAATTTTAAAAATCCTAAAACAATTTTTTTGTTTTACTTTTTCAAAATATCTATACTGTCACATTGATGACACTTTATTTAATTTTGTCACATTTATTTTGACAAAGTTGATTTTTGTTTATATTGAGTAACAAGTAACGTCTCTATACACTATATATAGTCACATATATTAAAAAAGAGGTGTAAATATGTCACAAACTGAAGAGAAAAAAGGAATTGGTCGTCGTGTTCAAGCATTTGGATCATTCTTAAGTAGTATGATCATGCCAAACATTGGCGCTTTCATCGCTTGGGGTTTTATCGCGGCCATTTTTATAGATAATGGATGGTTACCTAACAAAGATTTAGCTACTTTAGCAGGACCAATGATTACTTATTTAATCCCATTATTGATCGCATTTAGTGGTGGTCGTTTAATTTATGATTTACGTGGTGGTATCATCGCAGCAACAGCAACTATGGGGGTCATCGTTGCATTACCTGATACACCAATGTTACTTGGTGCAATGATTATGGGTCCACTTGTTGGTTGGTTAATGAAAAAGACAGACCAATTAATCCAACCTAGAACACCACAAGGTTTTGAAATGCTATTTAATAATTTTTCAGCTGGTATTTTAGGATTTATCATGACAATTGCAGGATTTAAAATTTTAGCACCAATTATGAAGTTTATCATGCATATTTTATCAGTAGCAGTAGAATCATTAGTGCATGCACATCTACTTCCACTTGTAAGTATTTTAGTAGAACCTGCAAAAATCGTATTTTTAAACAATGCGATTAACCATGGTGTATTCACACCGCTTGGTGCAGATCAAGCTGCAAAAGCTGGTCAATCAATTTTATACACAATTGAATCTAACCCTGGACCAGGTTTAGGTATCTTACTTGCTTATATGATTTTTGGAAAAGGCACTGCAAAAGCAACGTCATATGGTGCTGGAATTATCCACTTCTTAGGTGGTATTCATGAAATTTATTTCCCATATGTATTAATGCGTCCTTTATTATTTATCGCTGTTATTTTAGGTGGAATGACTGGTGTTGCAACTTATCAAGCAACAGGATTTGGATTTAAAAGTCCCGCGTCACCAGGTTCATTTATAGTTTACTGTTTAAATGCACCTAGAGGTGAATTCTTGCACATGTTACTCGGTGTGTTCCTTGCTGCACTTGTATCATTCGTTGTAGCTACTTTAATTATGAAGTTCACTAGAGAACCAAAGCAGGATTTAGAAGCTGCGACAGCTCAAATGGAAAATACTAAAGGGAAAAAATCAAGCGTTGCTTCTAAGTTAGTATCTTCTGATAAAAATGTTAATACAGAAGAAAATGCTAGTGGTAATGTTAGTGAAACATCTTCATCAGATGATGATCCTGAAGCGCTATTGGATAATTACAACACTGAAGATGTTGATGCACACAATTACAATAATATAAATCATGTTATTTTTGCCTGCGATGCGGGTATGGGTTCTAGTGCAATGGGTGCAAGCATGTTACGTAATAAATTTAAAAAAGCGGGCATTAATGATATTACAGTTACAAATACTGCGATTAATCAATTGCCAAAAGATGCTCAATTAGTTATCACTCAGAAAAAACTAACTGATCGTGCTATTAAACAAACACCAAATGCCATCCATATTTCAGTGGATAATTTCCTTAATTCACCAAGATATGAAGAACTTTTAAATAATCTAAAAAAAGATGATCAAGCATAATAATTAAATAAATTAAAAAATGGAGGATACCGCCATGTTATTGAGTACACGTGAAAAAGAAATGATAGCCCTATTGATTAAGTACCACGGTCAATATATCACTATACACGACATTGCTCAGCAACTTGCGGTGTCCTCTCGTACTATTCACCGTGAATTAAAAGGTGTTGAATCATATTTAACTTCATTTTCATTAACTTTAGAACGTGCAAACAAAAAAGGGCTACGCATTGCTGGCGCAGATTCTGATTTAAATGATTTGAAGCAATCGATCGCACAACTTCAAACCATTGACTTATCTGTTGAAGAGCAGAAAGTAATTATTATATACGCTTTGATACAAGCCAAGGAGCCAGTTAAACAATATAGTTTAGCGCAAGAAATTGGCGTTTCTGTCCAGACTTTAGCAAAGATGTTAGATGATTTAGAGCTCGATTTAAATAAGTACCAACTATCTTTATCTCGAAAGCGTGGCGAAGGTATTTACTTGGTAGGTACTGAATCAAAGAAACGTGAATTTTTAAGTCAATTAATGGTGAATAACTTAAATAGTACTAGCGTTTATTCAGTAATTGAAAATCATTTTGTCTTTCATTCATTAAATCAAATCCACAAAGACTTTGTTGACTTAGAGCGTATTTTTAATGTTGAAAGACTATTAATGGACTACCTAAGTGCCTTACCCTACCAACTTACCGAATCAAGTTATTTAACTTTAACTGTCCATATCGTGCTCTCCATTTCACGTATAAAAAATGGAGAGTATGTCGCATTAAACGATGATATTTATGATTCTGTACAAAACACATTTGAACACAAAGTAGCAAGCGAACTTGCTGATAAACTTGATCAAATATATGACGTCACGTTTAATCAGGCAGAAATTGCTTTCATTACTATCCATTTACGTGGAGCTAAACGAAAAAATCTTAATGATACATCATTAAATAATCGTTGTGAAGAAAACAAAATTAAAGCGTTTGTTAACAAAGTAGAAATGATTTCAGGTATGACATTTGCAGATTTGGATACTTTAGTAGATGGACTGACGCTACACCTTAATCCTGCAATCAATCGTTTGCAAGCTAATATCGAGACCTATAATCCGTTAACAGACATGATTAAGTTCAAATATCCAAGACTATTTGAAAATGTAAGATTAGCTTTAAATGATTGTTGGCCTGATTTGATTTTTCCAGAGAGTGAAATTGCTTTTATAGTTTTACACTTTGGTGGCTCGATTAAAAACCAAGGTAATCGATTTTTAAACATATTAGTCGTTTGCAGCAGTGGTATGGGAACTAGTCGTCTATTATCAACTCGTCTAGAGCAAGTTTTTAGTGAGATTGAGCGTATTACACAAGCATCAGTCAGCGATTTGAAGTCACTAGATTTAAGTCAATATGATGGCATTATTTCTACTGTGAATTTAGACATCGACACCCCCTATTTAATGGTAAACCCATTATTACCAGATAGTGATATCAGTTATGTCGCACAGTTTTTAAATACAAAGTCTACGTTCCAAGAGACGCATGATAAATCATCAAACATGAATGATAAGGATGATGTTCATGTTGAAACGAAAGATATTGATGGCAACACATCTTTTGAAAATGAACAAACTTCAAACTTAACTTCAGTTTTCGAAAAACATTTAAGTGACGAAAAATCAGAGCAATTAATGCATCATATGCGTTCGGGTTTAACTTTGCTTGATTCAGTGAAAATAGTTAGTACCGAAGTTAAACAGTGGCAAACATATATCGCAGATTATCTATATCAATGCGATGCAATAAAAGATCCAACGTCATTCGCTGAACTACTAGAGCAACGATTGATTGACAATCCAGGATGGATATTAAGTCCATATCCTGTTGCAATACCACACCTAAGAGACAATATGATTAAACACCCTATGATTCTAATCACAGTTTTAGAAGAACCGTTAACATTGCCTAGTATTCAAAATGACAATCAAACAATTAAATATATGATTTCCATGTTTATTCCTGACAATGATTTTATGGCATCACTGGTAAGTGACTTGTCCGAATTTTTAAGTTTGAAATTAGAATCTATTGATACTTTTATGGAAAATCCACAGGAACTTGAAACATTATTAAGAAGCAAATTTTTAGAACGAATTAAAAAACAATTTATTTAGGAGTGTACAAAATGAGCGAATTATTTAGTAATGACAATATCTTTTTAAATGTAAATGTTAACAGCCAAAATGAAGCAATTGAAAAAGCAGGTAAAGCCTTAGTTGATAGTGGTGCTGTAACAGATGCTTATATTCAAGCAATGAAAGATCGTGAGCAAGTTGTATCAACATTTATGGGAAATGGCTTAGCAATTCCTCATGGCACAGATGAAGCTAAAACAAATGTGATTCACTCAGGTTTAACATTATTACAAATCCCTGAAGGCGTTGACTGGGATGGCGAAGTAGTTAAAGTTGTCGTGGGTATTGCTGGTAAAGATGGGGAACATTTAGACTTGTTATCTAAAATTGCAATTACATTTAGCGAAGAAGAAAATGTGGATCGTATCGTTCAAGCAAAATCTGCAGAAGAAATTAAACAAGTATTCGAGGAGGCAGATGCATAATGAAAGCAGTTCACTTTGGTGCTGGTAACATAGGTCGTGGTTTCATTGGTTATATTCTTGCAGACAACAATGTTAAAGTAACATTTGCAGACGTCAATGAAGAAATCATTAATGCTTTAGCTCATGATCATCAATACGATGTTATTTTAGCTGATGAGTCTAAAACAACGACGCGCGTGAATAATGTTGATGCAATTAATTCAATGCAACCTTCTGAAGCGTTGAAACAAGCAATTCTAGAAGCTGATATTATTACAACAGCTGTTGGTGTTAACATACTACCTATTATTGCTAAATCTTTTGCGTCTTTCTTAAAAGAAAAAACAAACCATGTTAATATTGTTGCTTGTGAGAATGCCATTATGGCAACTGATACATTGAAAAAAGCGGTACTTGATATTACTGGCCCTCTTGGTAACAATATTCATTTTGCTAACTCAGCAGTTGATAGAATTGTACCATTACAAAAGAATGAAAATATATTAGACGTTATGGTTGAGCCATTTTACGAATGGGTTGTTGAAAAAGATGCATGGTATGGTCCAGAACTAAACCATATTAAATATGTTGATGATTTAACACCATATATTGAACGTAAATTATTAACTGTGAATACAGGACATGCATATTTAGCGTATGCTGGTAAATTTGCAGGTAAAGCTACCGTATTAGACGCTGTAAAAGATAGTTCAATTGAAGCTGGCTTACGCCGTGTTTTAGCTGAAACAAGTCAATATATTACTAATGAATTTGATTTTACTGAAGCGGAACAAGCTGGTTATGTTGAAAAAATAATAGACCGTTTCAACAATTCTTATTTATCTGATGAAGTGACACGTGTCGGACGAGGTACGTTACGTAAAATTGGCCCTAAAGATAGAATTATAAAACCATTAACATATCTTTATAATAAAGATTTAGAACGCACTGGTTTATTAAATACAGCTGCATTGTTATTGAAGTATGATGATACAGGAGACCAAGAAACTGTTGAGAAAAATAATTACATTAAAGAACACGGTTTAAAAGCGTTTTTAAGCGAATATGCTAAAGTTGACGATGGCTTAGCCGATGAAATAATTGAAGCGTACAATTCACTTTCATAATTTATTGAGCTTTGTTTGAAACAAGAAGTTTCCAACGTTATTCGTTAACAATCAGTAATAATGTAGTAGTTCCGTTGAATTAACAATATTAAATTTCTGAACATAAAAAATACTCCCTTCAACATAGACACTTAACTTGTGTTATGTATGAAAGGAGTATTTTTGCGTTAATAATTTGTTTTATTTTCGAGCCACAGCCACCTATTCAATGGCTATTGGTCATTACTAAAACAAATTCATATTAACTGTTAGACTTGGTTACTTAGTAAGGAATATTTCCCTATGAAATAACTAGATGTTCACATTCTTGAATAAATTTTATTCTTCAGTTTGTTGGTCTTTCTTAGTGAATCTTCTAATTAAGAATGCCATACCTGCACCTAGAGCTAATTCAGCATATGGTAAATCGTCATTATGTGACATACCAGTATCTGGTAAAGTTTTAGCTTGTTGTTTAGGCTTATTAACTTTTCCTTGTTGGTCTGATTTTGCATTTGCTTTGTTTTCTTCAGGCTTAGTTACATTAAGCATATCTTGATTAGCACTATTGCTTCCATTTGAAACTGTAGCTGGAGATGCATTGGCACCGTCGTTTTGCGTAGCTTTATTGTTTGCATCTGCAGATGAACCAATTGATGCTTGATTATCTTTTGTATCTGCTGTTGCCATGTCAGCTTTTTGGCTATCCTCAGTCGAAGTCATTTTATCTTTTGCTTCTGAAGATGCAGATGTTGATGGTTTATTCGAAACTTCAGTATCAGCTTTGCTTGGCGATTTATCTGCTTCGTTAGATGCAACGTTAGTTTCAGACTTAAGTTGTCCTGCATCAGTTTGATTTGACGTACTTTCCTCTTTATCTTTTGATGTATTAGAAGGTACATTTGGTTCTGTTATGTCTGCTGAAGGCAATGTTTCAGTTGTTGATTCGACCATACTTTGATTTGTTGAATCTCTACCATCTTTTTCTACCTTAGCTTTATTTTCAGATTTTGGTTGTGCAACCTTGCCATTAGTTGGTTGAGATTCAGCACTATTATTCACTTCAGCATTTTGATTTGAATCATTTACAGATGCATTATCTTTGCTATCAGCAGATGATGTTTTTTCTGTGCTCTCAGTTGTTGCTGGTTTATCAGTTGTGCCATTACCCGTTGCCGAATTGTCTATTGATGCATCTACACTAGAATTGTTATTAGCTGTCGGTTTATCATTTGCATCATCAGTTGATGAATTGTTTGTTGATGTTGCTGTTGTTTCACCTGTTGCTGCATCATTATGATTATTTGTCGTTGTTGAAGACGTATCTGCGTTGGCATTATCTGTTGACTCAGTTACATTAGGTTGTCCAGCATTGTCTGGCTCTGCATTAACATTTGTATTTGCTGTTGCGTCATTATTATCTGAACTGCTATGATTAGCATCCGGATCATTCTGAGGCACAATCGCTTCAATTGCAGGTATCGTTACATTTTGTAATTCTGCAACTTCTGCATTTGTTTGTGTTTTATCTAAATCATCAGCAAATCTGTCAAAATATCTACCTAAATCCGTACGTGCAATTTCTTTCGCCGATGCATCTGCATCTGCATTTTTAATTATTTCTATTTGCTTGTTAACCACTTCTCTAATTGCTTCTAAAGCATTTTTCTTAACTTCAGGATTAATACGTTGTGCTTTAAGTTGTTCAAGCGCACTATTTTTGACAGTAGCGATTTCTGCATTTGTAGTTTGATCAGAAATATCTTCAGTTGCTTTTGATAAAATCTCTTCTAAAGCATTCGTAAATACTTCTTTTTCTTCAGTTGTAGCATCAGAGTCGACATTTACACCTGCTTCAATCTGGTCTAGTGCAGTTTCTAATTCTTCGATAGCTTTTTGTTTTTCTGTTGAGTCGATTTGAATGTTATCAAATGCTTCAAGTCCTTGAGCTTTCGCTTTTTCAACTTCGGCAGTTGTTGTTGCATCAGTAATACCTTGTTTAGCTTGATCTGTAATTTGTTTAATCGTTGCTAATGCTTCAGTTTTTTCTTCAGCAGTTAACTGGTCACTTTGGTCAATAGATTCTTTCGTTTCCTGTGCTTTAGCATCAATCGCTTGGTTTGCTTTAGCTTTAACAGTAGCATCTACTTGAACTGCATCAATTGTCGCTTTACCTTGTGTTAATGCATCATCAACATCACTATTATCCACGCCATTATTAATGCTTTCTAACGCAGTTTGAACATTTTGGTCAACTTGCTTGATTGCTTGTTGTTTTTCATCTTGTGTTGCATTAGTGTCAGCTGAAATATTATTTTTCTTCTGATCTGCATAGGCATATAAATCTGTTGTAGCCGATTCTTTTTTACCTGTTGGAATCGTATAATCGTTAATATTATCTAAGTCATTATGAATTTGTACTTCTATGTCATCTTTAGAAGTAGCTTGATTAACGTTTTGATCCGCAGTTTGTTTCAATTCAGCAAGTTTTTGTTTCGCTTCAGCAATTTCACTTGAAGTCGATGCGTTAGAGTTATCCGCTTCATTAACTTTAGCATTATATGCATCTGCAATTTTAGCTAAAGCATCTTTTTTGTATTCACTAAATGTTTTAACTGCATTAATTTTAGCTTTTCCATCTCTAACCGCAGCATCTACATAGTCATCAGTTGAAGATTGATCAATATTTGTTTTCGCTTGATTTAACTCTGTATCAACTTCTTGTTTTGCATCATTAATTTCTTGTTGTGACGCATTTGGCGTTTGTTCAATTTGTGTTTTCTTATCAGCTGCAGCTTGATCTAATTCTGTTTTACCTGCTGGTTTCTTAACAGGATTTGCATGAAGTTGTTGAACTTTTTGTACTGCTGCGTCTTTAGCAGTTGTTACATCACCTGTTGAATTTGCAACATTAATATTATTTAAACCTTCTTCATATGCTGCTCTAACTGGCCCTATATCTTTACCTTTTTCTTCATTGGTAGTCGTATTGTCATTAAGGATTTCAGTTATTTTATTTTGCATTTCATTTAACAATTCAGCTCTTGCATTCGTTTTAACATCTGTTGATGCTTGAATTGGGTCGATGGCTTGAACTGCATTATCTTTTGCAGTGTTTACGTCATCAATTGACTGTGCATTTTCAATATTTTGATTACCTTGCGTTAACTGTGCGTCTACTTGTTGATTTGCTTGTTCTTTTTCTTCCGTAGTCGCATCTGCAGTTTGTGCAATAAGTGCTTTTTGTTCATTTGCTTTTGCCGTTAATTCACCTTTAGCAACATCTTTAATTGTCGTATCAGCAGTAATACCTTGAATGTCAGCAACTGCTTGATCTTTTAATTGCGTAACATCGTTAGTCGTTTGCGCATTTAAAATATCTTGATATGCTTTTTCTTTAGCTTTAGAAACTAAATCTTTTGCTGCATTTTTCTCTTCAGTCGTTGCACCTGTAGTATTATCAATTGCTTGATTTTGAGTTGTCACAGCTTGATCAACATCATTTTTTGCATTCGATTTAACTGCTGTTGCTGGTTGTGTACTTTGAATCGAATTTTTACCCGCATCTTTGGCTGTATCTACACCATTATTGTCAGTTGCAGCTGTAATGTTATTCTTCGCGTCTGTAACTGCTGTTGCTAGTTGTTGAATCGCTGCTTCTTTTTCTTCATTTGTTGCGTTTTGATCGTTATTAATAACCGCTGTTTGTGCTGCTTGTAATTGGTCGATCTCATCTTTCGCTGCTTGTTTCTTCATAACTTTTGGTGTTACAGCGTTAATTGCCGCTTCTGCATTAGTTTTTGCCTCATCTACTTCAGCGTTTGTTGTAGCTGCTGTGATAGCTTGATTTGCTTTAGCATTTTCAGTATTAGCTTCAGTTTCTGCATCTTGTTTTTCTTCATCTGTTGCATCTGGCGTAGCTTGAATCTCTTGCAACTTGTTGTTTAATGTAGTAGTGATTTCATTACGCGCTGTTGCTTTTTTATTAACAGTTGGTGTCACTTGATCAATACTAGTTTCACCAGTTGTTTTCGCTTGGTCTACATCATTTTGACTATTAGCAGCTTCAATGTTGCTATTTGCTTGTATCACAGCATTATCTACGTCCGCATTAGCCGCTGCAATTTCTTCTGCTGTAATGTCTTGCGTTTGAGCGATTGCTGTTTTACGTTCATTCGCTTTCGTAGCAATTGCTTGTTTCGCATTATCTTTCGTTGTTGTTGCTGGCTGAATTGCTTCAATTTTAGCAATTTCTGCATTTTTAGCCGCTTCAACTTCTGCATTTGAATGTGCACCATCAATTGCTGTATCAGCTGTTGTTTTTTCAGTTTGAACTTGTTGTTTCGCAGCTGCTTTTTCTTCTGTTGTTGCACCGTTATTAGCATCAATTGCTGTTTCTTGAGCTTGTACTTTATCTGCAATTGCTTGTTTCGCTTGAGGTTTAACATTTGCATCAGGTGTAATGGCTGCGATTGTAGCTTCATTTGTAGTTTTTGCATTATCTACATCACTGTTTGCTGCGGCATTATCAATATCAGCGTTTGCAGTAACTACTGCTTGATCAACTTTGTCTTTCGCTGCTTGTTGTTCTTCACTAGTCGAATCATTCATTGCTTCGATTGCTGTTTTACGTTCACTTGCTTTTTGAGCAATTTCTGCTTTAGCATCCGATTTCTTAGTTGTTGCCGCTTGAACTTGATTAATTGCAGCAATACCATTGTCTTTAGCTGTTGTTACAGCACTGTTTGTATTTGCAGCATCAAGATTCGTTCTTGCCTCTTGTTTTTTAGCATCTAATTCCGTATATGCCGCTTCTTTTTCTTCTGTAGTTGAAGCATTGCTATTTTGGATTTCTTGTTTACGTGTATTATATGCGTTGTCTACTTCCGTATCCGCTGCAGGTTTAACTCTTGATTGTGTTTGAATAGCATTGATTTTATCTAATACTTTTGCTTTAGTATCAGCCACTTCTTGTTGTGATTTAACAACTTGGATGTCATGTAAACCTTCTGTTTGAGCTGCATCTACTGCTGCATTTGCCTCTGCTACTTCTTCATCTGTAGCATTTGAAACTGTAGCATTTTGAGCTTTTCTAGCTGTAGCAGCTTGTTTAACTTCTTTATAAGCATCCATTTTAGTTTGAGTTGAGTCCGTAATATTCTCAATTTTGAATATTTCTTCGTTTTTAACGCGTTCTAAATCTTGTGCAGTCGTTGTCGCTTCTATCGCTTTAACACCTGAAACTTTAGCTGCATTAATACGTTCAATGGCCTCCGCTACTTCTTCATTTGTTGTATCAGGATTTAAAGGCGCTTGATCAATTTGCGCTTGTACAACTTCATCAAATTCTTCAAGAGCTTCTGCTTTGGCTGTTGTTGCAGGTGCAGTTTGATTAATATCATTGATTGCTTTTGTTTTAATAGCTTCTACTTGCGCATTCGTAGTTGCTGCATCAATATCTTTAATTGCCTTTGTTTCAATTTTACCAATTTTATCATTTGCTACATCTTTTTCATCTTGAAGAGATGCAGTTGACTTTTTAATTTGTTGTTTACGAGTTGTAACTGCTTGGATAATATCTTGTTTCGCTTGTGGTTTAACAATTGGTGTAATTACATCCTGTTCTAACACTGCGATACCATTATCTTTTTCAGTTGTGACACCTTGCGCAGTTGTTTGTTTATTAATTTCTGCGATTGCATTATTTTTATCATTGTTAATTTTAGTTACAAGTGCTGCCACTTCATCTTGCGTAACTTTTTTACTTTGTTGTGCTGCTGTAATCTTTTCTTGTGCTTTAGCATCTAATTCAGCAATTGCTGCTTGATTATCAATTAATGCAGCTTGTAATTTAGTTACTAAACCATCAATATCCGCTTGAGATGCACGATTTGCAGTTTCAACATGATTCGCATCTTCATTTAAAATAGTGTCTGCTTGTTGTTTAAGTTTATTGTATTCTGCAATTGATGCTGTTGTGTAATGACTATTATCAACTTGTGAGTTTACTTGTTGTTGTAACGCATCTTTGTTCATTTCAACCGCTACTGAAAATGGATCTGCAGTTAGTGTAACTTCTGGTTGCGCATTATTAATTACAACATCTGAAGCAGTACGATATGTTAATTTTTCATTAAAATCAATATTTTTAGGTGTATCGATATTCGCAATATTAACTTTATATGATAATTTTAAAGATTTATCTGGGAATAAAACTTCTTTCGTGTGTGTACCACGAGCCGTTGTCACACCTTGGCTAGTAAATGTTACTTTATTCGCAGTTTGATCATAATTGACAGTCATATTTTTCAATACTGTACTGTCTTCGTTACCATTAGGGAACGTAGTAGTTAACGAATCATTAACGTACGTTACACCTTGTGGTAATGTTACTTCGTATTTGAATTGATCTGCTTTTAATGAAGCACCAAAATTACCATTGTTACCGATTTCAGTATTAATAGTATATTCTTTATTGTTAGTTGCTTTCGGTGCTAAATCTCTATTTTTGACATATAAATGTGATCCTGAGAATAGACCTACATTATCAATGAATGAATAGTATTTATAACCATCTTTATTTGTTGTAATTCTTGAAGCATCAGCAACTGCTGTATTGTCAGGAATAAATTGTAAATCTAAGCGATCAGCATCAGTTGGCACTTTAAATAAATGTGCAGTACCAGTCTTAGCAACATTTACAGTTGCTAATTCAGTATTTTTCTTAGCATCTTTAATAACTAAATTTGTTGCACCTTGCTTACTATTCGTTTGCATAGTAGTAAAGTTAATAATCAATTCTGAATCTGGCTTTACATTTACAGTTTTTGAAATACCGTTAAAGTTACCATGATCTGTAGAATCATTTGCATTCACACGACCTAATGCAGCTACATTCCCTCTAGCTTGATAGTTTTGAGGGTTATTCTTATCAAACATATCGCTTCGTCTTAATTCTGAGTTAACGAAACCAATCTTACCATTGTTAATTAATGAATAACCATTTACTTTATCTGTAACAGTTACAGTTGGATCCTGTCTATTCTCATCTGTTGATATGGCTGGATCATCAAATGTTAATGTAGTATTAATACTGCCTTCACCAGTATTGCTAGCATTTGGATCTTGAGTTTGTCCGTTTGCTGCTACAGCTGCTGCTGGTTGCGCTCCTGCTGGAGCATTCGCTGGCTGTGTTTGATTTGCCGGTGTTGCATTATTATTAGGTGTTGCTTGGTTATTTCCTTGACCTGCTTGATTTGCAGGTGCTGCTTGATTTCCAGGTTGTGCTTGTGCAGCATTATTCGGATCAGCTTGATTACCTTGTCCAGCTGGTTGTGTTGTACCTGCTGCCGGTTGTACTGCGCCTCCTGCTGGATTAGCCTGTCCACCTTGATTTGCTGCTGGGTCTGCTTGACCACCTTGGTTGGCAGGTGCAGCAGGCTGTGCTGTAGGATTAGCTTGAGCACCAGCATTTGCGTTAGGCTGTGCATTGGGGTCAGCCGGTTGTGCTGGTTGATTTTGTGCAGGCTGATTTTGCTCTGCTGCAGACGCTGTTGTCGGGTTAATAGATATAAATGTAACAGTGGCAATTAAAGCTGAAAAAATACCGACATTAAATTTTCTGATACTAAATTTTTGTTGTCTGAATAAATTCATTAAGTCATCCTCCTGGTTGATTATTCTCGCTGTTAAATGATGTCACTTAATCAACTGTTAAGATATGTAGTAGCATCTGCGTTAAAAACACAAAGCAACTCTATCTAATTAAAATTAATTTTATCATCATTATATATTGAGTACCAGTGTATTTTATATTACATATTGATTACTTTGTTTTTATTTTGTTTATATCATTTTACGTTTGTACTATAAATTATTTCTACAAACACAAAAAACCGATGCATACGCATCGGCTTATTTGTAATACAGTATTTATTTATCTAATCCCATTTTATCTTGAACCACATCAGCTATTTGTTGTGCAAATCTTTCAGCATCTTCATCAGTTGCTGCTTCAACCATGACACGAACTAATGGTTCTGTTCCAGAAGGTCTTACTAAAATTCGACCTTCTCCATTCATTTCTACTTCTACTTTAGTCATAACTTCTTTAACGTCAACATTTTCTTCAACACGATATTTATCTGTTACGCGTACGTTAATTAATGATTGTGGATATTTTTTCATTTGCCCAGCTAATTCACTTAGTGATTTACCAGTCATCTTTATTACTGAAGCTAATTGAATACCAGTTAATAAACCATCACCAGTTGTATTGTAATCCATCATAACGATATGTCCAGATTGTTCTCCGCCTAAGTTATAATTACCGCGACGCATTTCTTCTACTACATATCTGTCGCCAACTTTAGTTTTATTAGATTTAATTCCTTCTTGTTCAAGCGCTTTGTAAAAACCTAAGTTACTCATAACAGTAGAAACAATCATGTCATTATTCAATTCTTGATTTTTATGCATTTCTTGACCAATAATAAACATAATTTGGTCACCGTCAACGATTTGACCATTCTCATCTACTGCTATGATTCTGTCTCCATCGCCGTCAAATGCTAACCCAAAATCACTTTCAGTTTCAACAACTTTTTCTGCTAATTTTTCAGGATGTGTAGAGCCACATTTCTCATTGATATTATATCCATCAGGACTACATCCAATTGTTTCAGTATCTGCTTCTAAATCACCAAATAAGAATGGCGCTAGTGATGATGTTGAACCATTTGCACCATCTAAAACAATTTTCAAACCTTCAAAGTTAACATCTACTGTTGATTTTAAATAGCTCAAATATTTTTGTGCCCCTTCAAAGTAATCTGAATAATGTACAATATCATTGCCAACTGGTCTTGGTAATTCTGGGTTTTCTTGATCCAATAATGCTTCAATTTCATTTTCTTGTTCATCTGATAGTTTAAAACCATCTGATTCAAAGAATTTAATACCATTATCTGCAACTGGATTATGAGAGGCTGAAATCATTACACCTAACTCTGCACCCATATCGCGTGTTAAATATGCAACACCTGGTGTTGAAATAATACCTAATCGCATCACTTCTGCACCAATTGAAATCAAACCAGCTATTAATGCTGATTCTAACATTTCACCTGAAACTCTAGTATCGCGACCTACAAGTACACGTGGGTGTTTTTCACCTTTATTATGTGCTAAAACATAGCCACCGTATCTTCCTAATTTAAATGCCAATTCAGGTGTTAGTTCTTGGTTTGCGACACCTCTTACTCCGTCTGTACCAAAATATTTTCCCATTGTTTACTCTCCTTTAATTTAGCTATTTATTTTACATTTATATAAGCCTTCGTTTCACTTGGTTGTGCTTTAGTGACATGTTCTGGTAAATTGATTTTTACAGTCTTTTCAGTTGATTCTGAAATACCATCTAAATCTACTTCTGCATCAACTTCGCTTATATTTTGTAAGTCATCTCGACTACCGAAGATTTCAATTTCTTTATCTTCTAAATCAATCGAACTTAACTCTTTATCATCTGCTAAACTACCTTTCTGTTTAACATTTACTTTAACCTTTTTGCTAAAAGGCTCTACTTTAACTTGTAAATTCACTTCATTAGGTTGAATCGATACATTTAATTTATTCAGTTTTTTATCAAAAGCCGTTACTTCTGCGACATCTTTTGTGTCACCATTAATCTTTTTATTAGTTTTAAAAGTGGCTTTTAAATAAGCGATATCATTCAATTGTTCTTCTCCACCTGTTACTTTAACTGTTTGTGGTGAAACTTCTTGCTTTGTAATTTTATAAAGTGGATCAATATCACTCTGACTTACATCAGGTTGAACTGTCATCTTTTTAGTTACTTTGTTTTCAAGCGTAATATTTGCTAATTTAGGTTTTACAGAATAATGAATGTCATCAGCTAACCCTTTAACTTGATACTTCTCTTGATATTTTCCAGCTTTTGCATTTGATAAATCAATCACTACTCTTAAATCTTCTGGATTTTCAATTTTTATTATCTTTGATTGTGGTCCTGAAATAGTCACATTAACTGTTTCAGGCGCTTTTGTTAAATGCAAATCTTTAGTGTTATAAAGAATTTCAACGGGTACATCTTGAATCGTTTTACTAGACTTTTGACCAAGATTACCAGTGTTAAAGATATTTCCAAAAACATTGTTAACAGATAAAAAGAAAAACAATGCCAAAAGAAAGGCAATAAATCTCAAGCCCCATTTACTTTCTAGCATATTATTTCACACCTTTCTTTTGAAAGCGTGTGCCAAACCAATGTTCAGCAAGCAACTCTTCAAAAATTTCGTTTGAAATGTCTCGTCGTAATTTTCCATCAAATGTTACCGAAATATCACCAGTTTCTTCAGATACAATAACGGTAAATGCATCAGATACTTCTGAAATACCAACCGCAGCTCTATGTCTTGTACCCAAACTTTTAGATATCTTAGGACTATCAGACAATGGCAAATAACTTGCTGCTGCTGCAATCTTAGTGCCTTGAATAATCATTGCACCATCATGTAAAGGTGTGTTAGGTATAAAGACATTAATTAAAAGTTCTTGCGAAATATTTGAATCCATTGCAATACCTGTTTCAATATAATCTTGAAGACCTGTTTCTTTTTCAAAGACAATTAATGCACCTATACGTCTTTTAGCCATATATTGCACAGCCTTTGAAACCGATTGAATCAATTTCTCTTCATCTTTACTATACGTATTAGAAGTATAGCGTTTTAAAAAGCTACCTCTACCAAGTTGTTCTAACGCACGTCTAATTTCTGGTTGGAATATTACTATTAAAGCTAATACCCCCCATTGAATAACGATATCGAATAATTTAGATGTTGCAGTCAAGTTCAATATCATACTTATCTGCTGACCAATAACAATTACTAATATCCCTTTAAGTAATTGTATCGCTTTAGTTCCCTTAAAGACCGTGATGAGAAGATAAAGTACATACCAAACTATCAGTAAATCAAGGATACTCGTTACAATTTTTAACGTACTGAGGTTTTGAAAAAAGTTGGAAAAATCCATAACATCTCCTCCGGGTAATATTTTTCCATAATACCCATTATACCAATCATTTACATCACTGTCATACGAACATATATTTAAATAGAAAAAATTTATTTTAAAGATTATAACTACTCTTAATCATTTTAGTGAATTAAAAAAAGTAGTGCAAAAAGCAAAATATACTTTATACACTACAAATCATTTATTTATAATAAAGTTTCACCGAAAAATGTTCCAACTAATGAAACCGCTTGTTCAGCAGTATGATTATTACTGTCAATCAATGGATTTACTTCAACTAAATCCATTGATGTTACTGATTGAGACTGATGTAATAATTCCAGCGCAAAATGACTTTCTCTATATGTAAGTCCACCTAATACTCTTGTACCTGTGCCTGGCGTTTCAAGTGGATCTAAGGCATCAACGTCAAGAGATAAATGTATACCATCTACATTATGAGTTTTTAAATAATCTAATGTATTTTCAATTACAGTCTGAATTCCTAGTTTATCTATGTCAGCCATAGTAAATGTTTTAATATTTTTATCTTTAATAAATTGTCGTTCACCTTTATCCAAATCTCTCATACCAATTAGCACAATATTTTCAGGTTTAATGGTATTAATATTGAATTCTAATAGTTCCTTTGGTCCTTCACCTGTCAAAATCCGAAGTGGCATACCATGAATATTTCCACTTGGTGACTCTTCAGGTATATTTAAATCACCATGTGCATCATACCAAATAACACCTAAATTATTATAATGTTTACTTATTGCTGATACTGAACCTACCGCAATAGAATGATCTCCACCAAGAACTAGAGGAAATCTGTTATTTTCAATTGATGCTGAAACTTCTTTATTTAATTTTTGAGTAACATCTATAATTTCATCGTAGTTTCTTAATCCATTTTGTTCACTTTGAAATTTTTCAATGTCTACAGCTGATACCTTAATATCCCCTTTGTCATTAACATCAAGGTCTAATTGCTTTAGTCTTGGTATTAAACCTGCATATCTAATCGCAGTTGGTCCTAAATCAACACCTAATTTTCTTTGTCCAAATGTTGATGGTGCACCAATAATATCAATTGCTTTTGTCTTTGTCATAAGCGTCCCCCCTTTGTTATACATAATTTCAGAATAATGTATACGCTTACTATAATCAAGTAATAGCCATAACATAACCCCTTAGCATTCTAATTCTCAAAAAATAAAAAAAAGCACTTCCCAAGAATGGAAAGTGCAAGTAGTGAGCCATAGAGGATTCGAACCTCTGACCCTCTGATTAAAAGTCAGATGCTCTACCAACTGAGCTAATGGCTCTA
>OFLL01000126.1_pt1 | contig 34097 bp, 26 predicted proteins | sample 1540861 | NCBI WGS metagenome assembly OFLL01 (sample SAMEA4413039, study PRJEB24355) | metagenome | biome: human; feature: gut; material: faeces | place: United Kingdom | collected 2010 | reverse complement strand
AGAAGATGGAGATAGCGATTTAACAATAGAAGAAATAGATTTAATTGGTAGTCATTTAGATAAAGAAATCGAAGATTGTGCTCAAATTAGAAAACAGACCCGTAAAAAAGAACTGAAAGATGAGACAGTAGATGCTCATCTTTTTTTTAGAACTTTTTTAAGGTTGAGAATGTATATCACATTTTATACACATTTGATTTGTAAGAAATGTTTTGATTTATACAAATCATATCTTGAAAAATAACCAATTTAGCCTCATTCGGTTTGATTTAATTTGTTAAATTTAAGGCTAACTAATTAATTTAGTTTAATCAATTTTCATGAGAGTTATATGTAATAAAAATTCAATGCGTATCTTTTTTGAAGAAATATATGTAGAATTGTTGCAATTTAATGGTAATATTGATATATTTTCTTTGTATATAAATTATAAAATTAATATGTAATAGAGTGATTTGTTTTATGTACTATTATCTTATTTCTAAATATTAACTCTATTGATTATTGGTTTTTATACTTATTTAATTTTATTCAACTTTGACAATTGAATAGAAAGCAAGTTTATTTACACTTGTAGTTTTATGCATAAGTTAGCACATACAAGTTTTGGGATTGTTGGGATGTTTGTTAATACTTGTATGGTAGCTAAATATGTGATTATTAATTGGGAGATGTTTAGCATGAAAAAAGTAAATAACGACACTGTATTTGGGATTTTGCAATTAGAAACACTTTTGGGTGACATTAACTCAATTTTCAGCGAGATTGAAAGCGAATACAAAATGTCTAGAGAAGAAATTTTAATTTTACTAACTTTATGGCAAAAAGGTTCTATGACGCTTAAAGAAATGGACAGATTTGTTGAAGTTAAACCGTATAAGCGTACGAGAACGTATAATAATTTAGTTGAATTAGAATGGATTTACAAAGAGCGTCCTGTTGACGATGAAAGAACAGTTATTATTCATTTCAATGAAAAGTTACAACAAGAGAAAGTAGAGTTGTTGAATTTCATCAGTGATGCGATTGCAAGTAGAGCAACAGCAATGCAAAATAGTTTAAACGCAATTATTGCTGTGTAAGTTTAATAGCATAAAAAGAGGTTTTCATTAAGTTGAAAACCTCTTTTTGTTGTTGGTATTAATTTTTCAAATGTTGACTACTCAATCCTAAATTATAAATAGTATAGCGCAGCAAATGCTTAAGAAATTTTTTCTATGGCACAAATGAATGGAGCATGATTACGTTGGTTTAAAAATTGATATTGCAAAACTTGCGCATGCTTTTGATCCAAAGTACTCAAGTAATCAAGCAATGCATGCTTCTCAATTTGTCCTTCGCTATGACCATGATATATAACAAGTACAATAATACCTTCAATTGACATTAATGATAGCAATGAATTAATAGCTTGGATTGTCGTGTCAGGCTTTGTCACGATAGATTTATCACCTTTAGGCAAATAACCTAGGTTAAAGATGGCTGCATCAATATGACCTTTATGTGTATCATTTATATGATGTTCAATATTTTCATGTCCATCTTTTATTAAAGAAACATGATTGAAATCCTTAACTTTATCACGTGTATTTTCCAAAGCTAAATCTTGAATGTCGAAACCATAAACATGTCCTTCTGGTACTTGTTCGGCTAAAAATAAAGTGTCATTGCCGTTACCGCAAGTTGCGTCTACAACAATACTTTCTGGTGTTATATGTTGTTTAATAAGTGTTTTTGAAAAAGGGAGTATACGTTCTAATTTCATTGCTTCACCTTAGACTTGTAACGCAAGCCTTGATAAGAATTTCTACGTGCTAATTCAGCATCGATGCCATTTAATACTTCCCATTTATTAACACTCCACATTGGACCGACCATGATATCTATTGGACCATCACCGGTAATTCGGTGAACGATCATTTCAGGGGGAATCACTTCTAATTGATCCACAACTAGGTTTGTGTATTCTTCTTGAGTCATAAAAGTTAATAAACCTTTATCGTATTGTTTTACCATCGGTGTACCTTTTAACAAATGAAGTAAATGAATTTTAATACCTTGTACATCCATTTGTGCAACTTCTTTGGCAGTAGCCATCATCATGTCATAGTCTTCGCCAGGTAAGCCATTAATGATGTGTGTACATACATTGATATTATGCTTACGTAATTTTGCCACACCATCATAATAAGTTTTCATATCATGGGCACGATTGATTAAATCAGATGTTGATTGATGGATTGTTTGTAGTCCTAATTCAACCCATAAGTATGTTCGTTGATTCAAATCTGCTAAATATTCGACAACATCGTCTGGTAGACAGTCAGGACGCGTACCAATAGATAATCCCACAACACCCGGTTCTTTAAGTACAGGTTCGAATTTTTCTTTTAATACTTCAACTGGTGCATGTGTATTTGTAAATGCCTGAAAATAAGCAATATATTTTCCTTCGTGCCATTTCTCATGCATCTTTTCCTTAATTTCTTTAAATTGTACTGCGATTGAATCTGCACGATTACCTGCAAAGTCTCCGCTACCTGCAGCAGAACAAAATGTACATCCACCATGTGCTACAGTGCCATCGCGGTTAGGACAGTCAAACCCGCCATCCAATGCAACTTTAAATATTTTTTGTCCAAATTTATTTTTTAAATGGTAATTCCACGTGTGATAACGTTTGTTTTCAAAAGCGTATTGGAAATGATTGCCCATATGTCATTTTCCTTTCTATAAAAAAAAGAGTTCTAAGTACAGATTTTAACATATTTTAATGTTATAGTGTTTATTATAGTTTGACAAAAAAGAGAGAGGAACTATGAAATATGAATATACCTAAATCAGTCTGGTGGCTAGTAATTGGCATGGCGTTAAATATTACTGGTTCCAGTTTTTTGTGGCCTTTAAATACAATTTATATGAAACAAGAACTTGGAAAAAGTTTAACTGTTGCTGGTTTAGTGCTAATGATAAATTCATTTGGCATGGTTATTGGAAACTTATTAGGTGGTTCACTATTTGATAAATTAGGTGGATACAAGACGATTTTAATTGGAACTTTCACTTGTCTTTGTAGTACAACGCTACTTAATTTCTTTCACGGGTGGCCTTGGTATGCTGTATGGCTTGTAATGTTAGGGTTTGGTGGCGGAATGATTATTCCTGCGATATACGCTATGGCTGGAGCAGTGTGGCCAAATGGCGGAAGACAAACGTTTAATGCGATATACTTAGCGCAAAATATTGGTGTGGCTGTCGGTGCTGCAATGGGCGGCTTTGTCGCAGAATTTAGCTTTAACTATATCTTTTTAGCCAATCTTATTATGTATGTTGTGTTTGCGCTTGTCGCGGTAACGCAATTTAATATTGAAATTAATGCGAAAGTTAAATATCCAACTCATTTAGATATTACTGGTAAAAAGAATAAAGCAAGATTTATTTCATTAGTACTAATTTGTGCAATGTTTGCAATTTGTTGGGTTGCGTATATTCAATGGGAGTCTACAATCGCATCATTTACACAATCTATTAATATTTCAATGGCACAATATAGTGTTTTATGGACAATTAACGGAATAATGATTTTAGTAGCACAACCATTAATTAAACCGGTTCTCTATCTGTTAAAAGGAAACTTAAAGAAGCAAATGTTTGTCGGCATCATCATTTTTATGTTGTCGTTCTTTGTCACGAGTTTTGCCGAAAACTTTACAATATTTGTTGTCGGTATGATTATTTTAACTTTTGGAGAAATGTTTGTATGGCCAGCAGTTCCAACTATAGCCAATCAGTTAGCGCCAGATGGTAAGCAAGGACAGTACCAAGGTTTTGTGAATTCAGCTGCTACAGTAGGAAAAGCATTTGGTCCATTTCTTGGTGGTGTATTAGTTGATGCGTTTAATATGCGCATGATGTTTATCGGTATGATGCTACTACTTGTATTTGCATTAATATTATTAATGGTTTTCAAGGAGAATAATACGCAACCTAAAAAAATAGATGCATAATGAGTAAATAGAATTAACGTTATAGACTTGAAATAAATGTCGTTATAACATAATATTAATTTGTATAATTTAATTTCGTTTGGAGCTTTTCTACAGAAAGCTAGTGATGCTGAGAGCTAGTGTTAAGGACTAAATGTAAATCGTATTAATTTTAAATTGAATGAATGACATCTCTTACTATTAAAATGAGTGCACAATTTTTGTGAAATAGGGTGGTAACGCGGCAAATGTCGTCCCTATGTAAATAGAATAGTTAGAGGTGTCTTTTTTATTGAATAGGAGGAAATGTGTTGAATTACAACCACAATCAAATTGAAAAGAAATGGCAAGACTATTGGGACGAAAATAAAACATTTAAAACAAATGATAACTTAGGTCAAAAGAAATTTTATGCTTTAGACATGTTTCCATATCCATCAGGTGCTGGTTTACATGTTGGACATCCTGAGGGCTATACAGCAACAGATATCATTTCAAGATATAAAAGAATGCAAGGATATAATGTATTACATCCGATGGGGTGGGATGCATTCGGATTACCAGCAGAGCAATATGCTTTAGACACTGGCAACGACCCACGTGAATTTACAAAGAAAAATATCCAAACTTTTAAACGACAAATTAAAGAATTAGGGTTCAGTTATGATTGGGATCGTGAAGTTAATACAACAGATCCAGAATACTATAAATGGACACAGTGGATTTTCATACAGTTATATAACAAAGGTTTAGCATACGTTGATGAAGTTGCAGTTAACTGGTGTCCAGCATTAGGCACTGTTTTATCTAACGAAGAAGTGATTGATGGTGTCTCTGAACGTGGTGGACATCCAGTTTATCGTAAGCCGATGAAACAATGGGTACTTAAAATCACAGAATATGCAGATCAATTATTAGCAGATTTAGATGATTTAGATTGGCCTGAGTCTTTAAAAGATATGCAGCGCAATTGGATTGGACGTTCTGAAGGGGCCAAAGTTTCATTTGATGTAGATAATACGGAAGGAAAAGTAGAAGTATTTACGACTAGACCAGATACAATCTATGGTGCATCATTCTTAGTCTTAAGTCCTGAACATGCATTAGTTAATTCAATTACTACTGATGAATATAAAGAAAAAGTAAAAGCTTATCAAACAGAAGCTTCTAAAAAGTCAGATTTAGAACGTACAGATTTAGCAAAAGATAAATCAGGTGTGTTTACTGGTGCATATGCAATTAATCCTTTATCTGGTGAAAAAGTACAAATTTGGATTGCTGATTATGTATTATCAACATATGGTACTGGAGCAATTATGGCAGTACCAGCGCATGATGACAGAGATTATGAATTTGCTAAAAAGTTTGATTTGCCAATCATTGAAGTCATCGAAGGTGGAAATGTTGAAGAAGCAGCATACACTGGTGAAGGTAAACATATTAATTCTGGTGAACTTGATGGTTTAGAAAATGAAGCGGCAATTACTAAAGCTATTCAATTATTAGAGCAAAAAGGTGCTGGCGAAAAGAAAGTTAATTACAAATTAAGAGATTGGTTATTCAGTCGTCAGCGTTATTGGGGCGAACCAATTCCTGTCATTCATTGGGAAGATGGAACAATGACAACTGTTCCTGAAGAAGAGCTACCATTGTTGTTACCTGAAACAGATGAAATCAAGCCATCAGGGACTGGTGAGTCTCCACTAGCTAATATTGATTCATTTGTAAATGTTGTAGATGAAAAAACAGGTATGAAAGGACGTCGTGAAACAAATACAATGCCACAATGGGCAGGTAGTTGTTGGTATTATTTACGTTACATCGATCCTAAAAATGAAAATATGTTAGCAGATCCTGAAAAATTAAAACATTGGTTACCTGTTGATTTATATATCGGTGGAGTAGAACATGCGGTTCTTCACTTATTATATGCAAGATTTTGGCATAAAGTCCTTTATGATTTGGGTATCGTACCTACTAAAGAACCTTTCCAAAAATTATTTAACCAAGGTATGATTTTAGGAGAAGGTAATGAGAAGATGAGTAAATCTAAAGGAAATGTAATCAATCCTGATGATATAGTACAGTCTCATGGTGCAGATACTTTACGTCTTTACGAAATGTTTATGGGACCTTTAGATGCTGCAATTGCATGGAGTGAAAAAGGATTAGATGGGTCTCGTCGATTCTTAGATCGCGTATGGCGTTTAATGGTAAATGAAGATGGAACATTGAGTTCAAAAATTGTAACTACAAATAATAAATCTTTAGATAAAGTTTATAACCAAACTGTTAAAAAGGTAACAGAAGACTTTGAAACATTAGGATTTAATACTGCTATTAGTCAATTAATGGTATTTATTAATGAGTGTTATAAAGTTGATGAAGTTTATAAACCTTACATTGAAGGCTTCGTTAAAATGTTAGCACCTATTGCACCACATATCGGTGAAGAATTATGGTCAAAATTAGGACATGAAGAGTCTATTACGTACCAACCTTGGCCAACTTTTGACGAAGCACTACTTGTAGATGATGAAGTAGAAATCGTTGTTCAAGTAAATGGTAAATTGAGAGCTAAAATTAAAATTGCTAAAGATACATCAAAAGAAGAAATGCAAGAAATTGCCTTATCTAATGACAATGTTAAAGCGAGTATTGAAGGTAAAGACATCATGAAAGTCATCGCTGTTCCTCAAAAATTAGTCAATATTGTAGCTAAATAATGTTTTAAGGAGGACTTTGAAATGAAGTCAATTACTACAGATGAATTAAAAAACAAACTTTTAGAATCTAAACCAGTTCAAATTGTTGATGTTCGTACTGACGAAGAAACAGCAATGGGATATATTCCTAATGCAAAGTTGATTCCAATGGATACCATTCCGGATAATTTAAATTCATTTAATAAAAATGAAATATATTATATTGTATGTGCTGGTGGAGTTCGAAGCGCTAAAGTTGTAGAATATTTAGAGGCAAATGGCATTGATGCCGTAAATGTCGAAGGCGGCATGCACGCATGGGGCGATGAAGGTTTGGAAATAAAAAGTATTTAAAGTAGTGACATAATTTAAAATAATATTACATTTGTAATGACACCAAGTAACGTTTCGGTTGCTTGGTGTTTTTTGGTATGAATTACTTTCTGTTACAAAACATTCTAAAGCGTTCTTGTTATGTTTTATTAAGATTTTAATTACAAAACGGAAACTAAATTGTAATAAAATAAAACTTTATTTTATAAAATGATGATGATAAAATTGAGTGAACTTAAAATATTGTACAAAATAATATAGCTATAAACATAATATGAGGGAGCGTATATTTTTAGCATAATTCTTAACAACACAGCAGAGAACAGACAACCAGGAGGAAAATGAAATGAATTTGTTAAAGAAAAATAAATATAGTATTAGGAAGTATAAAGTAGGCATATTCTCTACTTTAATCGGAACAGTTTTATTACTTTCAAACCCAAATGGTGCACAAGCCTTAACTACGGATCAAAATGTTCAAGGTGAGTCAAATCAAGCATTACCTGGAAACTCACATAATACAAATGTCGATACTAGTAGAGATATTACAAATAGTTCGCAAAATACACCTAATCAACATACGACGGCAAATGCATCAACAAACCAAGCTTTGGCTAATCATCATAACGTTGGTGAGTCAAATCAAGTTGTGCCAATGCCAGTACAGCCTAGTACGTCATCTGCATCAAACAATAATCATTCTGATGCTAAGTCAACAGCAACTGAGTCAGCGGCGAATACAAATAATAATTTATCATCAAATAACAATACATTAAACGTGCCTAATAATACAGATAACAATGATTCAGCGCGTCATCTGACTTTAAAAGAAATTCAAGAAGATGTTCGTCATTCTTCAGATAAGCCAGAGTTAGTTGCGATTGCTGAAGAAGCATCTAATAGACCGAAAAAAAGAAGCAGACGTGCTGCGCCAGCAGATCCTAATGCAACACCAGCAGATCCAACGGCTACACCAGCAGACCCAGCGGCAGGAAACGGTAGTGCACCAGTTGCAATTACAGCGCCATACACGCCAACAACTGATCCCAATGCCAATAATATAGGACAAAATGCACCTAACGAAGTGCTGTCATTTGATGATAACGGTATTAGACCAAGTACGAACCGCTCTGTGCCAACAGTAACCGTCGTTGATAATTTACCAGGTTTTACATTAATTAATGGTGGTAAAGTAGGGGTATTTAGTCATGCGATGGTAAGAACGAGTATGTTTGATTCAGGAGATGCTAAGAACTATCAAGCACAAGGCAATGTAATTGCGTTAGGTCGTATTAGAGGTAATGATGTAAATGACCATGGCGATTTTAATGGTATCGAGAAAACATTAACAGTAAATCCGAATTCTGAATTAATCTTTGAATTTAATACAATGACTACTAAAAACTATCAAGGTATGACAAATTTAGTCATTAAAAATGCTGATAATGATGCAGTTATTGGTGAAAAAGTAGTCGCTTATGGTCCGATTTGGCGCTTATTTAAAGTACCTGAAAATGTTAGTCATTTAAAAATACAATTTGTTCCTAAAAATGACGCAATAACAGATCCGCGTGGCATTTATCAATTACGTGATGGTTATAAATACTATGACTTTGTTGACTCTATCGGTCTACATTCTGGGTCGCATGTCTATGTTGAAAGACGTACAATGGAGCCAACAGCAACAAATAACAAAGAATTTTCAGTTACAACGTCATTAAAGAATAATGGTAACTTTGGCGCTTCATTTAATACAGATGATTTTGTATATAAAATTCAATTACCTGAAGGTGTTGAATATGTAAATAATTCATTGACTAAAGATTTCCAGAGCGGTAATTCAGGTGTTGATATCAATGATTTTAATGTGACGTATGACGCAGCAAATCGAATTATTACAATTAAAAGTACTGGTGGAGGTTCAGGGAATTCACCGGCACGACTTATGCCTGATAAAATATTGGATTTGAAGTATAAGCTACGTGTGAACAATGTGCCAACACCAAGAACAGTAACATTTAACGATACGTTAACGTATAAAACATTTTCACAAGATTTTATTAATTCACCTGCAGAAAGTCATACAGTAAGCACTGAACCGTATACAATCGATATCATCATGAATAAAGACGCACTACAAGCTGAAGTTGATAGACGTATTCAACAAGCGGATTATACATTTGCATCATTAGATATTTTTAATGATCTTAAAAGACGCGCACAAACAATTTTAGATGAAAACCGTAACAATGTACCTTTAAACAAAAGAGTTTCTCAGGCAGATATCGATTCATTAGCAAATCAAATGCAACATACGTTAATTCGAAGTGTTGACGCTGAAAATGCCGTTAATAGAAAAGTTGATGACATGGAAGATTTAGTTAACCAAAATGATGAACTGACAGATGAAGAAAAACAAGCAGCGATTCAAGTCATCGAGGAACATAAAAATGAAATTATTGGAAATATTGGTGACCAAACGACTGATGATGGTGTTACTAGAATTAAAGATCAAGGTATACAGACTTTAAGTAGAGACACTGCAACACCAGTTGTTAAACCAAATGCTAAACAAGCAATACGTGATAAAGCTGCGAAACAAAGAGAAATTATCAATAACACACCAGATGCTACTCAAGATGAAATTCAAGATGCATTAAATCAATTAACAACGGATGAAACAGATGCTATTGATAATGTTACGAATGCTACTACCAATGCTGATGTTGAAACAGCTAAAAATAATGGTATTAATACTATTGGAGCTGTTGTCCCTCAAGTAACACACAAACAAGCAGCAAGAGATGCAATTAACCAAGCAACAGCAACAAAAAGACAACAGATAAATAGTAATAGAGAAGCAACACAAGAAGAGAAAAATGCAGCATTGAATGAATTAACGCAAGCTACGAACCACGCTTTAGAGCAAATCAATCAAGCGACAACCAATGATGATGTGGATACAGCCAAAGGTGATGGTCTGAATGCCATTAATCCTATTGCGCCTGTAACTGTTGTCAAGCAGGCAGCAAGAGATGCCGTATCACATGATGCACAACAACATATCGCTGAGATCAATGCTAATCCTGATGCGACTCAAGAAGAAAGACAGGCAGCGATTGACAAAGTAAATGCTGCTGTAGCTGCTGCGAATGCTAACATTTTAAATGCTAATACCAATGCAGATGTGGAGCAAGTGAAGACAAATGCAATTCAAGGTATACAAGCCATTGAACCAGCTACAAAGGTTAAAACAGATGCTAAAAATGCTATTGATCAAAGTGCTGAAACGCAACATAATGCGATATTTAATAATAATGATGCGACCTTAGAAGAGCAACAAGCAGCACAACAATTGCTTGATCAAGCTGTAGCCACAGCGAAGCAAAATATTAATGCAGCAGATACGAATCAAGAAGTTGCACAAGCAAAAGATCAAGGTATGCAAAATATAGTTGTGATTCAACCAGCGACACAAGTTAAAACGGATGCTCGTAATACTGTAAATGAAAAAGCACGTGAGGTGATAACAAATATCAATGCTACACCTGGTGCGACTCGAGAAGAGAAACAAGAAGCGATAGATCGTGTCAATGCACTTAAAAATAGAGCATTAACTGATATCGGTGTGACGTCTACTACTGCGATGGTCAATAGCATTAGAGACGATGCAGTCAATCAAATCGGTGCTGTTCAACCGCATGTAACTAAGAAGCAAACAGCTACAGGTGTATTAAACGATTTAGCAACTGCTAAAAAGCAAGAAATTAATCAAAATACAAATGCAACAACTGAAGAAAAGCAAATAGCATTAAATCAAGTAGACCAAGAATTAGCAGCTGCACTTAATAATATAAATCAAGCTGATACAAACGCGGAAGTAGATCAAGCGCAACAATTAGGTGCACAAGCAATTAATGCGATTCAGCCAAATATTGTAAAAAAACCTGCAGCATTAGCACAAATCAATCAGCATTATAATGCTAAATTAGCTGAAATCAATGCTACACCAGATGCAACAGATGATGAGAAAAATGCTGCAATTAATACGTTGAATCAAGACAGACAACAAGCTATTGAAAGTCTTAATCAAGCGAATACCAATAATGAAGTAGACCAAGCTGCGATAACAGCAGAAAATAATATTGATGCTGTTCAAGTTGACGTAGTGAAAAAGCAAGCAGCACGAGATAAAATCACTGCTGAAGTGGCGAAACGTATTGAAGCGGTTAAACAAACACCTAATGCAACTGATGAAGAAAAGCAGGCTGCTGTTAATCAAATCAATCAACTTAAAGATCAAGCATTTAACCAAATTAATCAAAACCAAACAAATGATCAGGTAGACGCAACTACAAATCAAGCGATAAATGCTATAGACAATGTTGAAGCTGAAGTAGTAATTAAACCAAAGGCAATTGCAGATATTGAAAAAGCTGTTAAAGAAAAGCAACAGCAAATTGATAATAGTATTGATTCAACAGATAATGAGAAAGAAGTTGCTACACAAGCATTAGCTAGAGAAAAAGAAAAAGCCCTTGTAGCAATTGAACAAGCTCAAACGAACGAGCAAGTGAATCAAGCGGCAACAGATGGTATAACTGCGATAAAAATTATTCAACCTGAAACTCGAGTTAAACCAGCAGCACGTGAAAAAATCAATCAAAAAGCGAATGAATTACGTGCGCAAATCAATCAAGATAAAGAAGCGACAGCAGAAGAAAGACAAGCGGCGTTAGATAAAATCAATGATTTAGTTACTCAAGCTATGACAAATATCACGAATGATAGAACAGATCAGCAAGTTAACGACTCAACAAATCAAGCGCTTGGAGACATTGCATTAGTGACGCCTGACCATATTATTAGAGCAGCTGCTAGAGATGCAGTAAAGCAACAATATGAGGCTAAAAAGCAAGAAATAGAGCAAGCGGAACATGCGACTGATGAAGAAAAACAAGTTGCTTTAAATCAATTAGCGAATAATGAAAAACGTGCATTACAAAACATCGATCAAGCAATAGCGAATAATGATGTGAAACGTGTTGAATCAAATGGTATTGCTACGTTAAAAGGCGTAGAACCGCACATTGTGGTTAAACCTGAAGCTCAACAAGCCATAAAAGCGAGCGCAGATAATCAAGTAGAATCTATAAAAGATACACCACATGCTACGACTGATGAATTAGATGAAGCAAACCAACAAATAAACGACACACTTAAACAAGGTCAACAAGATATAGACAATACAACACAAGATGTAGCTGTAAATGATGTTAGAAATCAAACGATTAAGGCAATCGAACAAATTAAACCGAAAGTTAGACGCAAACGTGCAGCGTTGGATAACATTGATGAAAGTAATAATAACCAACTCGATGCAATCCGAAATACGCTAGATACTACGCAAGATGAACGAAATATTGCTATTGCTGAGTTAAATAAAATTGTAAATACTATCAAAAATGACATTGCGCAAAACAAAACGAATGCAGAAGTGGATCAAACTGAGGCGGATGGTAACAATAACATCAAAGTGATTTTACCTAAAGTTCAAGTTAAACCAGCAGCGCGTCATTCTGTTAGCGCAAAAGCTGAAGCTCAAAATGCACTTATTGATCAAAGTGATTTATCTACCGAAGAAGAAAGATTAGCTGCTAAACATTTAGTAGATCAAGCACTTAATCAGGCTATTGATCAGATTAATCATGCTGATAAGACTGCACAAGTTAATCAAAATAGTATCGATGCTCAAAAGATAATTTCACAAATTAAACCAGCGACAACAGTTAAAACAACAGCACTACAACAAATTCAAAATATCGCTACAAATAAAATAAATTTAATTAAAGCAAATAATGAAGCGACAGATGAAGAACAAAATGCTGCAATAGCACAAGTAGAACAAGCATTAATAAAAGCGAAACAACAAATTGCAAGTGCAGTGACGAATGCTGATGTAGCATATCTATTGCATGATGGTAAAAATGAAATTCGTGAAATTGAACCTGTTATTAATAGAAAATCAACTGCGCGAGAACAATTAACAACATTGCTCAATGATAAAAAACAAGCAATTGAAGCGAATGTTCAAGCAACGGTAGAAGAAAGAAATAGTATTTTAGCGCAGTTACAAAACATTTATGACACTGCTATTGGACAAATTGATCAAGATCGTAGCAATGCACAAGTTGATAAAACAGCATCATTAAATCTATAAACAATACATGATTTAGATGTACATCCTATTAAAAAGCCAGATGCTGAAAAAACGATTAATGATGATCTTGCACGTGTTACACATTTAGTGCAAAATTATCGAAAAGTAAGTGATCGTAATAAGGCTGATGCATTAAAAGCTATAACTGCATTAAAATTACAAATGGATGAAGAATTAAAAATAGCACGCACTAATGCTGATGTTGATGCAGTTTTAAAACGATTTAAAGTTGCATTAGGCGATATAGAAGCAGTAATTACTGAAAAAGAAAATAGCTTACTGCGCATTGATAACATTGCTCAACAAACATATGCGAAATTCAAATCAATCGCAACACCAGAACAATTAGCTAAAGTAAAAGCATTAATTGATCAATATGTTGCAGATGGCAATAGAATGATTGATGAAGATGCGACATTAAATGACATCAAACAACATACGCAATTCATTGTTGATGAAATTTTAGCAATTAAATTGCCAGCTGAAGTGACGAATGTATCACCAAAAGTGGGGCAACCTGCTCCAAAAGTTTGTACGCCTATTAAAAAAGAAGATAAACAAGAAGTGCACAAAGTTGAAAAAGAACTTCCAAATACTGGTTCTGAAGAAATGGATTTACCATTAAAAGAATTAGCGCTAATTACAGGCGCAGCATTATTAGCTAGAAGACGTACTAAAAATGAAAAAGAATCATAATTAACGAAATGACCTTAATATAACGACACTTTTTAGTGACTCAGTTATATTAGGGTCATTTTTAATTAAATGAAAAAGTTGATCTATTAAAGAGAATCGAACCAAATTTTATACTATTATTCCATTGATGCATGTGCGTAATGACCGGCATATAATCCAGCGACATGTCCTGTTACGAGTGCACTTGTAATATTATAACCACCAGTATAACCATGTATATCTAATACTTCACCACATAAAAATAATCCCGGAACTAATTTAGACATCATTGTTTTAGGTTGAATTTCTTTAAGTGACACACCACCACCTGTGACAAATGCCTTATCTATAGGTAATGTCCCGTTTACCTTAAATACAAACCCTTTAAACATATTTACTAAGTCGTTCAATTGTTGATTTGATAAGTGATGTGATGTGGTATTTTCATCGATTCCAGCTTGTTCCAGCATGAACAGTAAGTAGCGCTCTTCAATTAGTCCATGCAAGCTGTTTTTAATGATTTTATCTGGTGTGTCCGATAATAATGATGTGATGTGTTGTTTTAATTGTTCATGGTTTAATTCAGGAAATGCATCGATTGCCATAGAAATATGCTGTGTCTTTTGATTTTTTTGTTCTTTATAAACAAACTGACTACATCTTAATGCAGCTGGACCACTGATACCAAAATGAGTGAATAACATATCCATTTGATGACTAATGCGTTTTTTAGCATTTTTCTTAAGTACTGACAATTCAACATCTTTTAAACTTAAACCTTTTAGACGATTGGATTTGATGAAAGGTTCAGCTGATGTAATTGGAACTTCGGTCGGGAATAACTCCGTAATGGTATGACCTAAATCTTGTGCGAACTTATAACCATCACCAGTTGAACCTGTTTGAGGGACACTTGTTCCACCTGTAGCAATCACTAGCGAATGGCTTTCATAACTATTATTTTGAGTATGTACAGTGAAAGTTTGATCTTCTTTTACTTCGATTCTACTAACAGCTTCTTCTTCTTTAATCGTTACATGTTGGCGTTCGATAGTTGTCACTAATGTATCAACTACGTCTTGTGCTTTGTTGGAGACTGGAAACATACGCCCGTGATCTTCTTCTTTTAATTTAACACCCCTAGACTCAAAAAAATCTATGATGGATTCATTATCAAAAATTGAAAAGGGACTATATAAAAATTTTCCATTTCCAGGAATGTTCTTAATAATTTCAGCATATGGTAATCGATTAGTTACGTTACATCTACCGCCACCAGATATTTTGAGTTTACGACCTAGACCTTTCTTTTTTTCAATGAGTAACACATTGCTACTTTGTTCGCTTGCAGCTACTGCCGCCATTAAGCCGCTAGGTCCGCCTCCGATAATAATTGTTTGATACATATACGCTTCCTCCAAATTTGTTACTGGACATTCAATTGCTATTTTATAGTACTTTTTTAAACTTTGCTATATCTCTTGTGTTATGAGATGACAATTATGTTGAATATATTTATAATGTGAACTTCATAAAAATGAAGATGTATGTGTATGATAAGAATGATTTTTCTACTGTTATGCGATGTTCATCTCAAATAGTAGTATAATGTTCATATGAAATTTTGTAATATTCTAATCAAAATCGAGTATTCAATGACAATGCGTTGATAATTTTGTTATGATAATTCATTGAATATACGACAATGAAATAAAGTTTTGTGATATATTCATAATAATGAAAAATGATTTTACAGAGAAATAGCTTTTAGTTTACAAAACTTTAATAAACATGAGATAGGGAGATTCGTAATGAGTGAAAGTAAAGAAATGGTGCGTGGAACCTTTTTAATTACCATTAGTATATTAATTACCAAGGTATTGGGCGTACTTTTTATCATTCCATTCAACTATTTAATTGGTGGACAAGAAAATATGGCGCCGTTCACATACGCTTATGCACCATATAATATTGCAATTGCAGTTGCGACAGCAGGTGTACCTTTAGCAGCTTCGAAATATGTTGCGAAATATAATGCTATTGGGGCATATAAAGTCAGTCAGAAATTTTATAAATCGAGTTTTATTGTAATGAGTATTACCGGTGTTTTAGGTTTCTTGGTACTGTATTTCCTAGCACCTTATATTTCTGAATTAACATTAGCTAGAAACGTACATGATAAAAACGGTTGGTCAGTCGATGATATTACTTGGATTATAAGAATCATTAGTATGGTTGTTATCTTTATTCCTGTATTAGCGACATGGAGAGGTATATTCCAAGGTTATAAATCTATGGGGCCAACAGCAGTGTCAGAAGTAACTGAGCAAATTGCACGCGTGATTTTCATATTAATCGGAAGTTATTTAGTACTAAATGTCTTTGATGGCTCTATTTTATTAGCCAATGGTATTGCTACTTTTGCAGCAGCAGTTGGTGCGATTATTGGTATATTCACACTCTGGTATTACTGGAGAAAGCGTAAGCATAATATTGATCGTATGGTCGAATCTGATTACACAGATATAGATGTGTCATATGGCAAGATGTATAAAGAAATCATTGCTTATAGTATTCCATTCGTTATTGTTAGTTTGAATTATCCATTATTTAACTTAGTAGATCAATTTACACATAACGGTGCTTTATCTTTAGTTGGTATACCTTCACAGTTACAAGATATATTCTTTAATATGCTAAATATGTCAACTAATAAAATTGTTATGATTCCAACATCATTAAGTGCTGGTTTTGCGGTGAGTTTAATTCCTTATATTACAAAAACATTTGCAGAAGGTCGCTTACATGAAATGCATCATCAAATTAGAACGTCAATAGGAGTATTAATGTTTATAACTGTTCCAGCTAGTATTGGAATTATGGCCTTGGCGCAACCATTATTCACAGTTTTCTATGGTTACGATCCAATTGTTTTAGGTCATGACCCTAACCATGATGGCAGTCGATTATTATTCTATTATGCGCCTGTAGCAATACTAATTTCACTATTAAGTGTAACGGCGTCAATGTTACAAGGTATAGATAAACAGAAATTAACAGTTTATGTTATTTTAGCTTCTGTAGTTATCAAGTTAGCGTTAAACTATCCATTAATTATGTTATTCCATACACCTGGTGCAATTTTAAGTACTAGTATCGCATTATTATTTGCAATTGGATGTAATTTCTATATTCTTAAAAAATATGCGAAGTTTAAATTCAGCTATAGTTGGATTCATTTTGCAAAAATATTCTTGTATTCATTTATTATGATGCTAGGTGTAGAATTAGTATTCTTCCTTGCAAATCTATTCTTAGAACCTACTAAACTTGGTTACTTAATCATTATTATTTTAGGTGTTACAGTAGGTATTCTAATTTACGGTACAATCACTATTAAAACGCGTCTTGCGGACGAATTCTTAGGTGAAATTCCTGAAAAATTAAGACGTAGAGTTAGGTTTTTACGATGAGAATAGATAAATTTTTAGCAAATATGGGCGTCGGTACACGTAATGAGGTCAAACAGTTACTTAAAAAAGGCTTTGTAAATGTCAACGAACAAGTAATTAAATCAGCAAAAACACATATAGAACCAGAAAACGATAAGATATCAGTTCGTGGAGAATTAATAGAATACGTTGAAAACGTCTATATTATGTTAAATAAGCCAAAAGGTTATATATCGGCAACTGAAGATCATCATTCAAAAACCGTTATTGATTTAATACCTGAATACCAACATCTAAATATTTTTCCGGTTGGTCGTCTTGATAAAGATACAGAAGGGCTATTATTGATAACGAATGATGGTGATTTTAATCATGAATTAATGAGTCCAAACAAACATGTTTCTAAAAAATATGAAGTTATTTCAGCAAATCCTATCACTGAAGACGACATTCAAGCTTTTAAAGAGGGTATAACACTGTCTGATGGCAAGGTTAAGCCTGCAATTTTAACTTATATTGATAATCAAACGTCACACGTAACAATTTATGAAGGAAAATATCATCAAGTTAAACGAATGTTTCATAGCATTCAAAATGAGGTATTACATTTAAGACGTATCAAAATTGCTGATTTAGAATTGGACAGCAATCTAGATTCAGGAGAATATCGTTTATTAACTGAAAATGATTTTGACAAATTAAATTATAAATAAAAGGGAGACGATTGATATGGCAAAAGGTAATTTATTTAAAGCGATTTTAGGTATAGGTGGCGCTGTAGCAGCTGTACTTGTTACACGTAAAGATAGTCGTGACAAGCTGAAAGCAGAATATAATAAATATAAACAAGATCCTCAAAGCTATAAAGATAATGCTAAGGATAAAGCGACGCAATTAGGAACAATTGCTAATGAAACAATTAAAGAAGTAAAAACAAATCCGAAAGAATATGCTAATAGATTAAAAAATAATCCAAAAGCATTTTTCGAAGAAGAAAAATCAAAATTTACCGAATATGACAATAAGACTGACGAAAGTATTGAAAAAGGTAAATTTGATGATGAAGGTGGCGTAGCACCAAATAATAATTTACGTATCGTCACTGAAGAAGACTTAAAAAAGAATAAAAATGCATTATCTGATAAAGAATAAGGCATACAATTAATAAGTTGGTATTGAACTGGCATATTAAATATATAAATTAAAAAAGGAACAAAGCAGCTATTAATGATTTGTGTCATATCGATAGCATCGTTTTGTTCCTTTTTATTATTTTCTGACATCTTATTGTAGTTTTTATATCATTTCATGTAAAATAGAATTTAACTTATAGAAAAAAGGAAGTCGATTTCGAATGTGGAAAGAAAAAGTTCAACAATACGAAGATCAAATCATTAATGACTTAAAAGGATTATTAGCAATTGAAAGTGTGAGAGATGATGCGAAAGCATCAGAAGACGCACCAGTTGGTCCAGGTCCTCGTAAGGCATTAGACTACATGTATGAAATTGCACATAGAGATGGATTTACAACACATGATGTGGATCATATTGCAGGAAGAATTGAGGCAGGTAAAGGAAATGACGTATTAGGTATCTTATGTCATGTTGACGTTGTTCCTGCTGGTGATGGATGGGATAGTAATCCGTTTGAGCCGGTTGTAACAGAAGATGCTATCATAGCTAGAGGTACACTTGATGACAAAGGTCCAACAATTGCTGCTTATTATGCAATTAAGATATTAGAAGATATGAATGTGGATTGGAAGAAACGTATTCATATGATTATTGGTACGGATGAAGAATCTGATTGGAAATGTACGGATCGCTATTTTAAAACAGAAGAAATGCCAACATTAGGTTTTGCACCAGATGCAGAATTTCCGTGTATTCATGGTGAAAAAGGCATTACAACATTTGATTTAGTTCAAAATAAACTTACTGAAGATCAAGATGAACCTGATTATGAATTAATAACTTTCAAATCTGGTGAACGTTACAACATGGTACCTGATCATGCAGAAGCAAGAGTGCTTGTTAAAGAAAATATGACAGATGTTATTCAAGACTTTGAGTACTTTTTAGAACAAAATCATTTACAAGGTGATAGTACTGTTGATAGTGGCATTCTAGTTTTAACAGTTGAAGGTAAAGCGGTTCATGGTATGGATCCATCTATCGGTGTGAATGCGGGTCTTTACTTACTAAAATTCTTAGCATCATTAAATCTTGATAATAATGCACAAGCGTTTGTAGCATTTAGTAATCGCTACTTATTTAATTCAGATTTTGGTGAAAAGATGGGAATGAAATTCCATACAGATGTCATGGGTGATGTGACAACTAACATTGGTGTTATTACATATGATAATGAAAATGCAGGTCTTTTCGGTATCAATTTAAGATATCCCGAAGGATTTGAATTTGAAAAAGCTATGGATCGTTTTGCAAATGAGATTCAACAATATGGCTTTGAAGTGAAATTAGGTAAAGTCCAACCACCACATTATGTTGATAAAAATGATCCTTTTGTACAAAAGTTAGTTACTGCATATAGAAATCAAACAAATGATATGACTGAACCTTATACTATAGGTGGCGGTACTTATGCGAGAAACTTAGACAAGGGTGTAGCATTTGGCGCAATGTTTAGTGATTCTGAAGATTTAATGCATCAAAAAAATGAATATATCACTAAAAAACAGTTATTTAATGCAACTAGTATTTATTTAGAAGCAATTTATTCATTATGTGTGGAGGAATAATATATGGAAAAAATTTTTTTAAATGGTGAGTTTGTAAGTCCAAGTGAAGCAAAGGTTTCATACAACGACAGAGGATACGTATTTGGCGATGGTATTTATGAATACATTCGAGTATATAATGGTAAGTTATTTACAGTAACAGAACATTATGAAAGATTTTTACGTAGTGCCAATGAGATTGGTTTAGATTTAAATTATTCTGTAGAAGAATTAATTGAACTATCTCGTAAATTAGTTGATATGAATCAAATTGAAACTGGGGCAATTTATATTCAAGCAACGCGTGGTGTAGCTGAAAGAAATCATAGCTTCCCGACACCTGAAGTAGAACCAGCAATTGTTGCTTATACAAAGAGTTATGATCGTCCTTATGATCATTTAGAAAATGGTGTGAATGGTGTTACCGTTGAAGATATCCGTTGGTTACGTTGCGATATTAAAAGCTTAAATTTATTAGGTAATGTTTTAGCGAAAGAATATGCTGTGAAATATAATGCAGTTGAAGCAATCCAACATCGAGGCGAAACTGTCACTGAAGGATCTTCAAGTAATGCTTATGCAATTAAAGACGGTGTGATTTATACACATCCGATTAACAACTATATTCTTAATGGTATTACACGAATTGTAATTAAAAAAATTGCCGAAGACTATAACATCCCATTTAAAGAAGAAACGTTTACTGTAGATTTCTTGAGAAATGCAGATGAAGTTATTGTTTCAAGTACTTCAGCTGAGGTTACACCTGTTATTAAATTAGATGGTGAACCAGTTAATGATGGTAAAGTTGGCCCAATTACACGTCAACTACAAGAAGGATTTGAAAAGTATATAGAGTCACACAGTATTTAAAATTCTTTCATCATATTTTTAGATTAAATTACTTAAATTTATCAACTTTCGTAAGTGAATTATGTTATAATTTAAAACGAAGCTTAAAAGTGTTGTTTAGAAAACACATATTAGTAAAAAGTGCCATTTTGTTTCTCATTTTCAGTTGAAATATAATGATAAAAATTATAAAATTTTCTATGAGTTACAAATATGATGTGCATCATATTTTACTAAGTACGTAAATGTTACAGTTCATAAATTTATGCTAACCATGAAAATGGGATAGCAATTATTTTGAAAACTAGAGTTTATCGCCTACAAAAGTTACAAAAACATGTAGTTTTAGACACGGTAACATTTTATGTCAAGTAAGTGACTATAGAATGTATGGTGTCAATGAAAGACAATACGATTTAAATTTAGTCGTGTAATGTAGGCATTGGTTGAGGATTTAAAATAATTATCTGGTCATAAAATTTGTACCAGTATGGTGTTATAAATTAGAATATATGGCTCTTGAAAAACCTATTTCTAGAGCCATTTTCTAATTGAAAGTGAGGTGGACGAGTTGGAGCAGTTTTATCAATTAGGGTGGACACTTGATTCAGCAGGTGGTGCATCTGGTGAAGCATATATGGCTGAACAAGATGGACAAAAGTTGTTTTTAAAACGAAATTCAAATCCATTTATTGCGGCATTATCAGCAGAAGGTATTGTGCCCAAATTAGTATGGACGAAGCGCATAGAAACAGGCGAGGTTGTTACAGCACAACATTGGAAAAATGGCCGTGAACTATCTTCAAACGAAATGAAGCAAACAAGAGTTGCACATTTATTAAAGAAGATACACAATTCTAGACCTTTATTAAGTATGTTAAAGCGTATGGAAATGGAACCTATTACTCCTGAGATTATGCTTAATAAAATTAATGCCTCTTTATCAAGAGAAGTTTTAACACATCATATTGTGAGAAAATCATTAACCTATTTAGAAGAGCATATACCGAGTTTAGATTCACGTTTTTTCACTGTTGTACATGGCGATGTGAATCATAATAATTGGTTATTATCTGATCGAGATGAACTATTTTTAGTCGATTGGGAAGGTGCAATGATCGCAGACCCGGCAATTGATATCGGAATGCTGCTTTACAACTATGTTCCACAACAACAATGGTCTGAATGGCTTGAAACATATGGTGTTCAAGAGAGCTTGAATTTAAATAAACGTATGAAATGGTATACGGTAATTCAATCTATAGGTCTTGTGCAATGGTATGAAGAGCAAAAAAGATATAAGGATATGAACACTTGGCTTAAATTCCTAAATGAAGTTATGAATAGTAACATGTTTATTTAAGAGGAGAATAAAATATGAGAGTTCGATACAAACCATGGGCTGAAGATTATTTAAAAGATCATCCTGAATTGGTTGACATGGACGGTCAACATGCAGGGAAAATGACTGAATGGTTTGATAAAACGCAACCGATACACATTGAAATTGGTTCGGGTATGGGGCAGTTTATTACAACATTAGCTGCTCAAAATCCTCATATTAACTATATTTCAATGGAACGTGAGAAAAGTATCGTTTATAAAGTATTGGATAAAGTTAAAGAGATGAGTTTAACAAATTTAAAGATTATTTGTAATGATGCCATTGAATTAAATGAATATTTTAAAGACGGCGAAGTTTCGCGTATTTATTTGAACTTTTCAGATCCATGGCCAAAAAATCGTCATGCAAAACGACGTTTAACGTATCATACGTTTTTAGCGTTGTATCAACAAATCTTAAATGATGAAGGAGATTTACATTTTAAAACTGATAACAGAGGACTATTTGCCTACAGTTTAGAAAGTATGTCTCAATTTGGAATGTATTTTACAAAAATAAATCTAAATTTACATCAAGAAGACGATGGCAGTAATATTCTAACAGAATATGAAAAGAAATTTTCGAATAAAGGGTCACGTATTTATCGTATGGAAGCGAAATTCCATTCACAAAAATAAAGCACTTATGAGGGTATGTACACATACAATCATAAGTGTTTTTTCGTACTATAATGGTTCTATAGTAAAATGGTTCTATAATAAATCGGACTGATAGAAAAAGTATTTTACTTTTCATCTGTCCGATTTTTTGATTTTGAATATAAAAAAGCGCAATTGCCTCTGTAATTTAAAGTGACCAAACCTAAACTAAAGGAGACAATTGCGCCTATGAACAATGTTATACTAAATACCTTTGATTTAAAAGAATAAAGCTTGCATTTTACTTGGAAATTTTAATTATTAATTTAAAATTACAGTCCGATGGTTATGATGTATTTACATATAATATGATTGCATTAATCTTTATAAGTAGTTGGAAGTGTATTAGTGTGGGGCGTTTCGTTTTTGTTCGCATTTATGAATAGTGATATGATGTAATAAACACATGCTAATTGTAATAACGAATACAGAAAGAATAGGTGATGTTATGAAGATCGGGGATATATCTATTCATTATCTAAATGGTGGCAATACAAAAATGGATGGCGGTGCAATGTTTGGTGTTGTTCCGAAGCCGTTGTGGTCAAAGCAATACAATGCAAATGAACGAAATCAAATCAATTTACCGACACATCCAATTTTGATTCAAACGGCTCAATATAATTTGATTATAGATGCGGGTATTGGTAATGGTAAATTATCTGAAAAGCAATTACGTAATTTTGGAGTAGATGAAGAAAGTCATATAATTGCTGATTTGGCAAATTATAATTTAACGCCAAAGGATATTGATTATGTGCTAATGACACATATGCATTTTGATCATGCTGCCGGTTTGACTGATCAAGCGGGACATGCAATTTTTGAAAATGCGATTCATGTTGTGCAACAAGATGAGTGGCATGAGTTTATTGCACCTAATATAAGAAGTAAATCAACTTACTGGGATAAGAATAAAGGCGATTATAGTAACAAGTTGATTTTATTCGAAAAACATTTTGAACCGGTTCCGGGTATCAAGATGCAACATAGTGGAGGTCATAGCTTTGGCCACACGATTATTACGATTGAAAGTCAAGGAGATAAAGCAGTTCATATGGGTGATATATTCCCAACTACTGCACATAAAAATCCTCTATGGGTAACGGCATATGATGATTATCCTATGCAATCGATTCGTGAAAAAGAACGCATGATACCATATTTTATTCAGCAACAATATTGGTTCTTGTTTTATCATGATGAAAACTACTTTGCTGTAAAATACAGCGATGATGGTGAAAACATAGATGCATATATTTTACGTGAAACATTAGTTGATAATAACTAAAATAAAGATGTATTACTAAACAAATTTTCAAAAATAAAAAAATGAGCCACATCCAATCTTACTAATTAGGGTGTGGCTCATTTTTAAGTTTTACGATCCAAATCAAATATGGATAAAATTCGTATTAACGCTCTACAATGTTAATGACTTCACCAGTATATGCATCTGCATAAAAATCATAATGAATATTTTGACCATTTTTAATAGTTGTAATTCCACCTTGATAAACTAAACGGTATTTATCAGTTTCAGGATGAACGAATGGTTCATAAACGATATATGAGCCTTTGACATTCATAAAATATGATTTTACTTCATTAAGTACTTTAACGGGATTATAGCGTTTACGATTAATAAATTGGATGATTGAAATGGTAGAAATAATTACAATGGCTACTGCAATTATTGTTGGAATTATATATTTCAGTTTAGTCATCATTTAAGCTCCCTTGATTTCAAATTCATATCATTAGTTTACCATATTGAAGATGATATAATAACTTATAAGGAGTGAGAACTTTTATGAACATAAATAAAAAAGTAACATTACAACGAATTCAAACTTTAACTGAGCTTCATGGGGCACCAGGTTTTGAAGAAGAAGTAAAAAATTATATGACTCAGCAAATGGCGCCGTACGTAGATGAATTTATTGAAAATCGTATGGGTGGATTTTTTGGTGTGAAAAAATCTAAAAATCCAAATGCAAAACGTGTAATGATTGCAGCACATATGGATGAAATCGGATTTATGATTACAAATATCACTAAAAATGGAATGATTCAATTCACAAATTTAGGTGGTGTTGCAAATGATATTTGGCAAGGACAACGCTTAGTAATTAAAAATAGAAATGGCGATAAAATTATCGGTGTTGTTTCTAATATACCTAAACATTTTCGTACTGGTAGTGAAGGTGCACCGGAAATTAAAGATTTAACATTAGATATAGGTGCTCAAAATGAAGATGAGGTGCGTGAGCGCGGAATAGATATAGGAGATACAATTGTACCTCACACGCCATTCACACAGTTATCTGAACATCGATATAGTGCTAAAGCATGGGATAATCGTTATGGTTGTGTCTTGGCAATTGAAATACTAGAATTATTAAAAGATATAGAATTAGATGTAGACTTGTATGTTGGCGCAAATGTTCAAGAAGAGGTTGGATTACGAGGTGCGAAAGCATCTGCAGAGATGATAGACCCAGACGTTGCATTTGTAGTCGATTGTTCACCTGCCAATGACGTTAAAGGAAACCAACCATTATCTGGTGAACTTGGTAAAGGGACGTTAATTCGCATAAAAGACGGTACAATGATTTTAAAGCCTGTATTTAGAGATTATTTATTAAAGTTAGTAGAAGCACATGACATTGAACATCAATACTATATGTCACCAGGTGGAACAGATGGTGGAGAAATTCATAAAGCTAATATTGGTATTCCGACTGCAGTTATTGGTGTATGTGCACGATATATTCATAGTACAGACTCAGTATTTGATATAAGAGACTATTTTGCAGCTAGATCTTTACTTTCAGAAGCCATTTGTAATTTAGATAATAATCAAATAGAAACATTACAATATAAATAATCGGGTAATAACAACTATTATCTCTAAATAGTTATATATAATCATTAATTAAGGAGACATAAAAATGAAACAACTTGAATCAGAACAACAATTTGAATCTTTAAAACAAGGTGCTACAGTGTTTGAATTCACTGCAGGCTGGTGTCCAGATTGTAGAGTGATAGAACCAGATTTACCGGAATTAGAAGCGAGATATCCTATGTTTGACTTCGTATCAGTAGACCGTGACAAATTTATGGATATTTGTATTGAAAATGGTATTATGGGGATTCCAAGTTTTCTAGTATATAAAAATGGTGAACTGCTTGGAAGTTATATTGGAAAAGAACGAAAATCAATTGAACAGATAGATGCATTTTTAGCTCAATACGTGTAATTTAGACTAGAGAAAAACGGGGTAATACTCGTTTTTCTCTGTTACTATGTGTTGATTTATTGTAAACTATTATAAGGTGCGAAATTAGGAGTGTTACATATGAATACCTTTCAAATGAGAGATAAATTAAAGGAACGTTTAAGCCATTTAGACGTTGATTTTAAATTTAATCGTGAAGAAGAAACTTTGCGTATTTATCGAACAGATAATAACAAAGGTATCACGATTAAACTTAACGCTATAGTCGCAAAATATGAAGATAAAAAAGAAAAAATTGTAGATGAAATTGTTTATTACGTTGATGAAGCTATTGCACAAATGGCAGATAAAACCCTTGAGAGTATATCATCTAGTCAAATTATGCCTGTCATTAGAGCGACTAGCTTTGATAAAAAAACTAAACAAGGTGTTCCTTTTATCTATGATGAGCATACTGCAGAAACAGCAGTTTATTATGCAGTCGATTTAGGGAAATCATATCGTCTAATTGACGAAAGCATGTTAGAGGATTTGAAGTTAACTGAACAACAAATAAGAGAAATGTCTCTGTTTAATGTTAGAAAATTGTCAAATTCATATACGACTGATGAAGTAAAAGGTAATATTTTTTATTTTATTAACTCAAATGACGGGTATGATGCAAGTAGGATACTAAATACTGCATTTTTAAATGAAATTGAGGCACAATGTCAAGGCGAAATGCTCGTAGCAGTGCCACACCAAGATGTGTTAATTATTGCAGATATACGCAATAAAACAGGATATGATGTGATGGCACATTTAACAATGGAATTTTTCACTAAAGGTCTAGTTCCAATTACATCATTATCCTTTGGATATAAACAGGGTCATCTTGAACCGATATTTATTTTAGGTAAAAATAATAAACAAAAAAGAGATCCAAACGTGATTCAGCGTTTAGAAGCAAATCGTCGTAAATTTAATAAAGATAAATAGAAATAATTGGATAAGGAGTTTTGTCATAATGAATTTATTTTACAATCCTAAATATGTAGGAGATGTCGCATTTTTACAAATTGAACCAGTTGAAGGTGAATTAAACTACAATAAAAAAGGTAATGTTGTTGAAATTACTAATGAAGGTAATGTTGTAGGTTATAATATTTTTGAAATTTCAAAAGATATAACAATTGAAGAAAAAGGTCATATTAAATTAACTGATGAACTTGTAAATGTATTCCAAAAGCGTATTTCAGAAGCTGGTTTTGATTATAAATTAAATGCTGATCTATCACCGAAATTTGTAGTTGGCTACGTTGAAACTAAAGACAAACATCCTGATGCAGATAAATTAAGTGTACTAAATGTAAACGTTGGAAATGACACATTACAAATTGTATGTGGCGCGCCTAACGTTGAAGCTGGACAGAAAGTTGTTGTTGCTAAAGTAGGTGCAGTGATGCCTAGCGGTATGGTAATTAAAGATGCTGAATTACGTGGTGTTGCCTCAAGCGGTATGATTTGTTCAATGAAAGAATTGAATTTACCTAATGCACCTGAAGAAAAAGGTATTATGGTATTAAATGACAGCTATGAAATTGGACAAGCATTTTTTGAATAATTAAGGAAGGTAGTGAAAATATGAGCTGGTTTGATAAATTATTCGGCGAAGATAATGATTCAAATGATGACTTGATTCATAGAAAGAAAAAAAGACGTCAAGAATCACAAAATATAGATAACGATCATGACTCATTACTGCCTCAAAATAATGATATTTATAGTCGTCCGAGGGGAAAATTCCGTTTTCCTATGAGCGTAGCTTATGAAAATGAAAATGTTGAACAATCTGCAGATACTATTTCAGATGAAAAAGAACAATACCATCGAGACTATCGCAAACAAAGCCACGATTCTCGTTCACAAAAACGACATCGCCGTAGAAGAAATCAAACAACTGAAGAACAAAATTATAGTGAACAACGTGGGAATTCTAAAATATCACAGCAAAGTATAAAATATAAAGATCATTCACATTACCATACGAATAAGCCAGGTACATATGTTTCTGCAATTAATGGTATTGAGAAGGAAACGCACAAGTCAAAAACACATAATATGTATTCTAATAATACAAATCATCGTGCTAAAGATTCAACTCCAGATTATCACAAAGAAAGTTTCAAGACTTCAGAGGTACCATCAGCTATTTTTGGCACAATGAAACCTAAAAAGTTAGAAAATGGTCGTATCCCTGTAAGTAAACCTTCAGAAAAAGTTGAGTCAGATAAACAAAAATATGATAAATATGTAGCTAAGACGCAAACGTCTCAAAATAAACAATTAGAACAAGAAAAACAAAATGATAGTGTTGTCAAACAAGGAACTGCATCTAAATCATCTGATGAAAATGTATCATCAACAACAAAATCAATGCCTAATTATTCAAAAGTTGATAATACTATCAAAATTGAAAATATTTATGCTTCACAAATTGTTGAAGAAATTAGACGTGAACGAGAACGTAAAGTGCTTCAAAAGCGTCGATTTAAAAAAGCGTTGCAACAAAAGCGTGAAGAACATAAAAACGAAGAGCAAGATGCAATACAACGTGCAATTGATGAAATGTATGCTAAACAAGCGGAACGCTATGTTGGTGATAGTTCATTAAATGATGATAGTGACTTAATAGATAATAGTACAGATGCTAGTCAGCTTCATACAAATGGCATAGAGAATGAAACTGTATCAAATGATGAAAATAAACAAGCGTCAATACAAAATGAAGACACTAATGACACTCATGTAGATGAAAGTCCATACAATTATGAGGAAGTTAGTTTGAATCAAGTATCGACAACAAAACAATTGTCAGATGATGAAGTTACGGTTTCGAATGTAACGTCTCAACATCAATCAGCACTACAACATAACGTTGAAGTAAATGATAAAGATGAACTAAAAAATCAATCCAGATTAATTGCTGATTCAGAAGAAGATGGAGCAACGAATAAAGAAGAATATTCAGGAAGTCAAATCGATGATGCAGAATTTTATGAATTAAATGATACAGAAGCAGATGAGGATACTACTTCAAATATCGAAGATAATACCAATAGAAACGCGTCTGAAATGCATGTAGACGCTCCTAAAACGCAAGAGCACGCAGTAACTGAATCTCAAGTTAATAATATCGATAAAACGGTTGATAATGAAATTGAATTAGCACCGCGTCATAAAAAAGATGACCAAACAAACTTAAGTGTCAACTCATTGAAAACGAATGATGTGAATGATGGTCATGTTGTGGAAGATTCAAGCATGAATGAAATAGAAAAGCATAACGCAGAAATTACAGAAAATGTGCAAAACGAAGCAGCTGAAAGTGAACAAAATGTCGAAGAGAAAACTATTGAAAACGTAAATCCAAAGAAACAGACTGAAAAGGTTTCAACTTTAAGTAAAAGACCATTTAATGTTGTCATGACGCCATCTGATAAAAAGCGTATGATGGATCGTAAAAAGCATTCAAAAGTCAATGTGTCTGAATTAAAGCCTGTACAAAGTAAACAAGCTGTGAGTGAAAGCAAGCCTGCGAGTCAAGCCGCACCATCATCAAGCTCTGATTCACAAGAGTCAAACACAAATGCATATAAAACAAATAATATGACATCAAACAATGTTGAGAACAATCAACTTATTGGTCATGCAGAAACAGAAAATGATTATCAAAATGCACAACAATATTCAGAGCAGAAACCTTCTGCTGATTCAACTCAAACGGAAATATTTGAAGAAAGCCAAGATGATAATCAATTGGAAAATGAGCAAGTTGATCAATCAACTTCGTCTTCAGTTTCAGAAGTAAGCGACATAACTGAAGAAAGCGAAGAAACAACACATCCAAACAATACTAGTGGACAACAAGATAATGATGATCAACAAAAAGATTTACAGCCTTCATTTTCAAATCAAAATGAAGATACAGCTAATGAAAATAGACCTCGGACGAACCAACAAGATGTTGCAACAAATCAAGCTGTACAAACATCTAAGCCGATGATTCGTAAAGGCCCAAATATTAAATTGCCAAGTGTTTCATTACTAGAAGAACCACAAGTTATTGAGCCGGACGAGGACTGGATTACAGATAAAAAGAAAGAACTGAATGACGCATTATTTTACTTTAATGTACCTGCAGAAGTACAAGATGTAACTGAAGGTCCAAGTGTTACAAGATTTGAATTATCAGTTGAAAAAGGTGTTAAAGTTTCAAGAATTACGGCATTACAAGATGACATTAAAATGGCATTGGCAGCGAAAGATATTCGTATAGAAGCGCCTATTCCAGGAACTAGTCGTGTTGGTATTGAAGTTCCGAACCAAAATCCAACGACGGTCAACTTACGTTCTATTATTGAATCTCCAAGTTTTAAAAATGCTGAATCTAAATTAACAGTTGCGATGGGGTATAGAATTAATAATGAACCATTACTTATGGATATTGCTAAAACGCCACACGCACTAATTGCAGGTGCAACTGGATCAGGGAAATCAGTTTGTATCAATAGTATTTTGATGTCTTTACTATATAAAAATCACCCTGAGGAATTAAGATTATTACTTATCGATCCAAAAATGGTTGAATTAGCTCCTTATAATGGTTTGCCACATTTAGTTGCACCGGTAATTACAGATGTCAAAGCAGCTACACAGAGTTTAAAATGGGCCGTAGAAGAAATGGAACGACGTTATAAGTTATTTGCACATTACCATGTACGCAATATAACAGCATTTAACAAAAAAGCACCATATGATGAAAGAATGCCAAAAATTGTCATTGTAATTGATGAGTTGGCTGATTTAATGATGATGGCTCCGCAAGAAGTTGAGCAGTCTATTGCTAGAATTGCTCAAAAAGCGAGAGCATGTGGTATTCATATGTTAGTAGCTACGCAAAGACCATCTGTCAATGTAATTACAGGTTTAATTAAAGCCAACATACCAACAAGAATTGCATTTATGGTATCATCAAGTGTAGATTCGAGAACAATATTAGACAGTGGTGGAGCAGAACGCTTGTTAGGATATGGCGATATGTTATATCTTGGTAGCGGTATGAATAAACCGATTAGAGTTCAAGGTACATTTGTTTCTGATGACGAAATTGATGATGTTGTTGATTTTATCAAACAACAAAGAGAACCGGACTATCTATTTGAAGAAAAAGAATTGTTGAAAAAAACACAAACACAATCACAAGATGAATTATTTGATGATGTTTGTGCATTTATGGTTAATGAAGGACATATTTCAACATCATTAATCCAAAGACATTTCCAAATTGGCTATAATAGAGCAGCAAGAATTATCGATCAATTAGAGCAACTCGGTTATGTTTCGAGTGCTAATGGTTCAAAACCAAGGGATGTTTATGTTACGGAAGCAGATTTAAATAAAGAATAATTATGAGTAAGGAGTTTTATATAATGACACACTATCATTTTGTCGGAATTAAAGGTTCTGGCATGAGTTCATTAGCACAAATCATGCATGATTTAGGACATGAAGTTCAAGGATCGGATATTGAGAACTACGTATTTACAGAAGTTGCTCTTAGAAATAAGGGGATAAAAATATTACCATTTGATGCTAATAACATAAAAGAAGATATGGTAGTTATACAAGGTAATGCATTCGCGAGTAGCCATGAAGAAATAGTACGTGCACATCAATTGAAAATAGATGTTGTAAGTTATAATGATTTTTTAGGACAGATTATTGATCAATATACTTCAGTAGCTGTAACTGGTGCACATGGTAAAACTTCTACAACAGGTTTATTATCACATGTTATGAATGGTGATAAAAAGACTTCATTTTTAATTGGTGATGGCACAGGTATGGGATTGCCTGAAAGTGATTATTTCGCTTTTGAGGCATGTGAATATAGACGTCACTTTTTAAGTTATAAACCTGATTACGCAATTATGACAAATATTGATTTCGATCATCCTGATTATTTTAAAGATATTAATGATGTTTTTGATGCATTCCAAGAAATGGCACATAATGTTAAAAAAGGTATTATTGCTTGGGGTGATGATGAACATTTACGTAAAATTGAAGCAGATGTTCCAATTTATTACTATGGATTTAAAGATTCGGATGACATTTATGCTCAAAATATTCAAATTACGGATAAAGGTACTGCTTTTGATGTGTATGTGGATGGTGAGTTTTATGATCACTTCCTGTCTCCACAATATGGTGACCATACAGTTTTGAATGCATTAGCTGTAATTGCGATTAGTTATTTAGAGAAGCTAGATGTTACAAATATTAAAGAAGCATTAGAAACGTTTGGTGGTGTTAAACGTCGTTTCAATGAAACTACAATTGCAAATCAAGTTATTGTAGATGATTATGCACACCATCCAAGAGAAATTAGTGCTACAATTGAAACGGCACGAAAAAAATATCCACATAAAGAAGTTGTTGCAGTATTTCAACCACACACTTTCTCTAGAACACAAGCATTTTTAAATGAATTTGCAGAAAGTTTAAGTAAAGCAGATCGTGTATTCTTATGTGAAATTTTTGGATCAATTAGAGAAAATACTGGTGCATTAACGATACAAGATTTAATTGATAAAATTGAAGGTGCATCGTTAATTAATGAAGATTCTATTAATGTATTAGAACAATTTGATAATGCTGTTATTTTATTTATGGGTGCAGGTGATATTCAAAAATTACAAAATGCATATTTAGATAAATTAGGCATGAAAAATGCGTTTTAATATGTTTATAATAGAGTAGTATGGGTATTTATTATTAATGACATTATTACATGTTAATTAGGAGGCGTTTTTAATGGATTGGATTTTACCAATTGCTGGAATTATCGCTGCGATTGCATTCTTAATTTTATGTATCGGTATCGTAGCTGTATTAAATTCTGTTAAGAAAAACTTAGATTATGTTGCAAAAACACTTGACGGTGTAGAAGGTCAAGTTCAAGGTATTACTCGTGAAACAACAGATTTACTTCATAAAGTAAACCGTTTAACTGAGGATATCCAAGGTAAAGTAGATCGTTTAAACTCAGTTGTAGATGCTGTTAAAGGTATCGGTGACTCAGTACAAACGTTAAACAGCTCTGTAGATCGTGTAACAAATTCAATTACACATAATATTTCTCAAAATGAAGATAAAATCTCACAAGTTGTTCAATGGTCAAATGTTGCAATGGAAATTGCAGACAAATGGCAAAATAGACACTACCGTCGTGGAAGTGCAAATTACAAAGCTAATAATGTAGCAACTGATGCAAATCATAGCTATACTTCTCGAGTAGATAAATAATTAATAATTAAACAAATGCACTTAAATGAGGTTGTTACTTATTTAAGTGCATTTGTTATAGGAGGATATACAAATGACGCAGCAACAAAATAATAAAAGAACATTAAAAAATAAATACACTTATCATAATGAACTACTACCGAACCGTAAAGATTTTGTTGTTAGTTTTATAACTGGCGCGCTTGTTGGTTCAGCTTTAGGCTTGTATTTTAAAAATAAAGTTTATCAAAAAGCAGATGATTTAAAAGTCAAAGAACAAGAACTGTCGCAAAAGTTTGAAGAAAGAAAAACGCAACTTGAAGAAACGGTTGCCTTTACAAAAGAACGTGTTGAAGGATTTTTAAACAAATCTAAAAATGAGCAAGCGGCATTAAAAGCACAACAAGCAGCAATAAAAGAAGAAGCAAGTGCAAATAATTTAAGTGATACATCACAAGAGGCACAAGAGATTCAAGAAGCTAAAAAAGAAGCACAAGCAGAAACGGATAAAAGT
>OFLL01000125.1_pt1 | contig 34239 bp, 30 predicted proteins | sample 1540861 | NCBI WGS metagenome assembly OFLL01 (sample SAMEA4413039, study PRJEB24355) | metagenome | biome: human; feature: gut; material: faeces | place: United Kingdom | collected 2010 | reverse complement strand
CTGCTTCATCTCAGGGTCGTTATCGAGTTCGACATGCAGGAAGTCCCGGTCTACGTGGGAAATCTCTTGCAGAGACTCAACAGCCTCTTCGATGATGATCTTGGCTTCCTCCTCTGCAGCTGCGCGGCGCGCTTCGAGACTTTCGGCGAACGCACGTTTCTCCATATCAAAGGCTTCACGTTCCCGGTCCAGCGCTGCACGTTCGCTAGTAACCTGCTCACGCTCACGCGTGGCCTCGCTGCGGATCGTTGCAGCCTCGCGCTGCGCTTCGCTACGTGTGCTCTCAGCGTCCTGCGTGGCCTCACTGCAGATCCGTTCTGCCTCACGCTTCGCCTCGTCACGTGCCGTGCTGCGGATCTGTTCTGCCTCACGCTCGCCTCCCTTACGCGCCGCGCTACGGATGCTCTCGGCCTCCTGCTCTGCACTCTTGAGTCTCGCCTCCGCAGCGCTGCTGGCCTCTTCGGCACGGTCCAGTAGCTCATCAGCCTGAGCCTCGGCTAGACCTACCGTCTGCTCAGCCTCCTGGTGTGCATCGCTACGGATCTTCTCGGCGTCCTGCTCGGCCTTCTCGCGTGCTTCCTTGAGCACACGCTCGGCAACCTCGCGAGCCTGCTGTTCAGCGTTCTCCTGTACGCGCTGGGCTGCTTCGCGGGCTTCTTGCGCCTGCTTGAGTTCTGTTGCTGCTTGCTCGCGGTCACGCTCGATCGCGTCCATGTCCCGGTGCACGGAACGCCGCTTCACTTCCACTTCATTCTCGCGGCTGGCAAGGTCCCGCTCCCGGTCTTGCTGTTCTGCATAGCGGTCAGGACTGAGCGACTCATCGTGCCGTTCAGACACATCCAGCTCCACCGGATAACCCAGCGCGTACATGTGCTCTCGGAGTCCGCGCTGCGCGTCGATGAACTTCTGGTTTCCGCTAATCTGTTTTCCCTTTTTGGGTCCAGACTTGTACCGCACTGACTCATCGGTGTTGTACGCGATGCCGGGCCTGCAGCGGAGCTTTGACGGATCTTTCGGGTCAGGGGAGAACGTATCCGCCTGAAACTGAATATGCGGCGTGGACTCGTCGAAGTTCATGTCCCCGCCGGCGACTGCTTCGATCCCTCCAGGGATGAAGTTCTCCGCGAGCCAACGCATCGACTCTTCGAGGTACTCCTTCGCCTCGTCGTAGTCGCGCGCTACCAGCCGTGCTCGCTTCACCTCACGGCCGTCCACGGTGCTGGTGTAGAAGTCGGGGACCTCCACACACATCGACTTCGGCAGATGTACGACGAACAATGACGTTTCAAAACTGTTCTTTTGTACACGCACTCCGTCCATCCGGGCGCCTTGGTAATCCAAGACTTCCTCGACGGACGTTGCGCGGCGGAACGTACCGTTCCCGTCGTTGACGAACGGTACGTTCAGATGCGCGTCGGCGACGACAATGTTTGAGTTCATTGCGGCCTGGTGCATGAGGTCTCTCTGATCGAGTTCCCTCATGCATTCGCGGAGAAGACGCATACGGTCTCCCCGCGTGTCTCCGCCGCAGTTATCGCGGCGTAGATGGCGCAGATTGAACGCTGCGCGTCCCTTCTGCGCTGTAGATGTCTCCGACATATCGTGTACCTCCTGTAGATGTGTGCGCGTACACGGAGCCTCTGCTAACGCCCCTCCATGTACGCGCACACATGACGAACTTCAATTTTCTGGGTCCCCTAAGAATCGTTCGGGTCCCTTAGCTACGCCGTCCCAAACGATTCTACCCCAAAAAATTGAAGTTCTTTAGCCCCCTAAAGATCTCAGTATAGCCACCTCGCAAGCTCGGAGAACTGAGGTCTCACGGGGGCGCCTGCGGCGGGCAATACAAGCGGCGGAAAACCCTCCCTATTCGGTCGCGTTTCCCGCCGCTTTTTTTAAAATAAGATGCCCCGGTTGAACACCTTTGCAAGGCGTTCAACCGGGGCAAGAAAAGGAATGTCACTCGTTCTTTCTACGAGAGCTTGAGCTATTCCGCCTGGTTAACTCTTTAACGAACTCAAAGGCGCTCTCCGCCATGACTCTTTGCTTTGTCACGGCTTCCTTCGCCTCCTGCTGGTCGCGGTATGCCTGCATATAGAGAGCGACATAAGGATCTTTTGAACGCTCTAGGGGGACCGCAACCTCCTTTGGCATTGGTTCGTTCCAAGATGGGAGACTTTGGGCTTCCTCCAAGGAGAGGTTAGGGGGCCCAAATACACGCTCATAGTCCTGCAGAGCCCCGAAGGATTGATCTAGCTTTTCCACCTTGCGCTTGGTCTTAGCCATCGTAGTTTGCAGGTTGTGTGCTAGAACCTGCAGTTTGGTGATTTCTTCGTTTGAGAACACCGGTTTGTCCTTTCATTTTCAATTACGTTGTGATGGGCAACACGCGCGGGCGCGCGTGTTGCGCCAGGGGGTGCGCGTTGGCGCTCTAAACGAATCATGAGGCTGCACCCCCTGCGGTGATTGCAGCGAAGATCTGCTGTAGTTCGTCGTCGGTCACTGCGGTAGTTACCCAAGTGCCCCGGTTAATGACCGCTACAGCTTCGTCGGCGTTGAATACCTTCTGTTCAAGACTGACGCCGGTACCGTTGCCCACCAGTACGGCGCTGTAGCGCTGTAGGCGCTGCGGCATACCCACCGGAAAACTGTCGTTGTTTTCGCTTACTACACGGATGACGTCGCGGGTGTTCGCAGAAATCCGTACTTCGAGGTTCCTACGGTCTTTGTCGTCCGTACCGGGCCAATTCCATACGTAGGTTTTGCCGTTGCTGCTGACGCATAATTGTCGCGAATTGGCCGGTTCTCCGGCGACAAGTGCGCCGTTGGCTACTGCGGTGCTTACCGTCGTTGCTGAGCTGTTTAGCGCGCCTGTAGTGCGTGTTGCGCAGCCGCTACGGCTGTAGCTGAGTCCCGCAAGGTAGTTCGTGTACGTACCGTCAGAGTCCTGCACTTGCAAAATGCGGTGTTGCTGGCCGTCTTCGCTGCCGTCGAGCAGCCAAGCGCGCGGCGGCGCGGTGGGGTTCGCGCAAATTGCCGTGCAAAGGAAATCCGTACGCGAAAAATACGCGTTCGGCTTAGCATCGGCGGCGGCAAAATCCATCGGCGGCGGGTTGATGCGCGAGGTGCGCGCCGTGACCTGCTGGCCTGCGTCAGCGAAATCAGCAAGTAGCGTGTCGGCGTCCTCCGTCGGCGTGGCTGGGTTGCCATAGAGAATCTGCTTGATGACGTCTACGACTGGGGCGACTGTTCGCGATTCAATTTCTCTGATAACCGCTTCGCGCTCGTCTGGGTCAGCGATATTGTCAGCCCTACGGCGCAGCTGTTCTAGATTCTGCGAAAGCGGGCCAATCGTGATGTAGTCGAAGTATTCGCGTGTGCCGTTGAAGAATCCTTTATTCAAATAGATTGTGTACTGGCCTTTTTCGACCTTGATGAGAATCTGGAATCGGCGGTATGCCTGTGATTCGTCTTCGGCCATCTGAGGACGACCGAAACGATCCGTGTACGTTCCGGCGAGACCCGACAGGAAATCATCTGGGGTAGTCGCAGCAGTGACGATGTTGAGCTGCTGAATGGGATACGTACGGCCGTACTTGATATTGGCCGAAAGGCGGCCGTCGCCAGGTTGCCTGAACGGCGCAAACATGCGGAATACGTTTCCTCTATTGCCGCAAGCCTGAATAATCGAGCCGGCGCGGGCGTCTTCCCAAACAACGCACTCCTCACCGTCGTAGCCGTCAAAACCGACATTCTCGCCGCCGATTTTGAATATCAGAAAACCCAGTTTGCGCGGAAGCGGGCCGGTCATCAGGTCTTTTCCTGTACCGCCGTCACCAAAGACAAGGATGTTTACAACTCGTGGCGGCAGGGGTGCGTACTGCAAGTAATCGCCGCGCAGCTTCGCGAGATGCGCGAGCATTCCGCGCTTGACGTAGAGATGTAGGTACTTTTCGCGCACTTCCGCGAGCGTCATTTTTCCTTGCGCGACCAGCGCTGATACTTCATCGACGTTAACTTGCTTCTGCTGCGCGCGGCGCTGAGCGTCTTCATCGACCTTTTCCCAGAGGTCTGGCACATTGGTGACTACTTCGCTGCGGTCGTAGGTCTCCTTGTCTGCCTGAGCGGGGTCTTCATGCGTCAGATACTTACAGAGCGGCAGAAACGCGCTAGGCGGTTTTCCTTCCACGTACTGCGGCGGAATGCCGAGCGCTTTCGCGACCGCTGCAATCGTCTTGTACGACTTGCATAAAAGCGCAATGTGCCAATGTTCAGGTTTTTCGTCACCGACAGCTGCACCCTTCGGCGGCGTATGCTTCTTCTTGAAGTCCTTGGGCGTGTAGGTGTCGCGGTCGTGGTTGATGTACGCCCACTCCGACATTCCCTTCGGGGCGAGTGCTTTTTGAATGCGCTCTTCCCTGAGCAAATCACCGTAACCGTCGTAAAACGCCTGCTGCGTGATGAAAAATGCCCTGAACTTATTCTTTTCGTGTATGTTCCACTTTCCGCCGAGCCGGTAAGGGCAGTCGTCGGTGCCTACGAGTTGCAGAAGTTGCAGCGACTCCGGCAACGCCGTTACGGTCTGTGGCTCTGATTCCGGCGCTAAAGTTACGTCTTCCGCCGTGAGTTTTTCCTCACACTTTTCAGACTTAGACATCGTGGACCACCGCCAAAAAGCGGGAAAAATAGAAAACGCAGATTTGACGATCTGTGTTTTTCACGGAGGCGCAACACTGTGAACTGCGGAAACGCAAAATTTCGCAGCGGAGTCCGCGGGCGACACACAAGCCCAAGTCGCCCGCGCGCGTTGGCGTTTTTGCTGGTAGTTGCAGGCTTCCACCCTGTGGTTGGTAAAATTCCGTTTGGAAAAAACAGAAAACACAGACCGTATTCGAGAATTCACTTTTCGTGGAAGAATTCCCTGTGAATCTTGGAAAAGCCTGGCAGCCTTGCCGCAGGTGTGGAATTAGTCCTGGCTGGGCGGTGACGGTTCGCGTATCCTTGAAAGTGAGGTCTGTTTTAGTTGGCTCCGCTATTTCCGTAGCGGAGTTTTTTGTTTTCGACATGGCTACGCAACACCACCGATTGTGGGCTGCGCGTCGAGCCAGGCTTCAAGATCGCTGACGCGGTAGAGGATGTGCTTGCCCGATTTGATGTAGCGGGGGCCTCGCCCCTCGGTGCGCCAGTTGGCGAGGGTGCCGCGCGACAGGCCGAGCATCTCGGCGGCGGTTGTGGGCTTCACGGAAAGGCGGGGGCTGTCTTCGTGGATGAACACGATAGATTCTCCTGACATGGAAAATTCGCCCCAGCCTGCGCAGTTTGCGCTTAGGAGCTATTTTCATGCCCGGTTCTAAATCGTTATCCCACTTACTTCGAGGGTGGAACCTCGCTGGCGATATCCGGAAGGCTGCCAACTATTCTAAATCATCCATGATCATTTGAAAAGGGGTGGGAACCATTCATTGAAGGGGAGATCTGTCGTTGAGGACGTACCCCAGTGTGAGCCGTCGTAGGCTGACGGCGCTGCACCGGACTGGAGGGTAGGAGTGGGCAGCCCGCCGTATTCGATTTGGCGTAGGCGATCGGTGAGCTTCTTCTTCAGCGCCTTGAGTCCACGCTTACTGGCAGCAAGTGCACTATCACCTCTCGCAGCCTTAATTGCAGCGCTCAACTCTTCGAGACGAGCGTTGATCTTCCTGAGGTCCCGCGCCAGAGCTGCTCGCTCTGCCTCACGTTCTTCTTCCGGTGTCGCACCATCATCAAGGCGGAGCTGTGCTAGTTCGGGAGAGTCCCAGATGGCGGGGCGTTGTGCGTTCATGTCTCCACTTTACCATTATTCGAACCTATACAAAAGTGGTGCTATAGTCGTGTGCATGGCAAAGAAACAACAAGCGTCACGCGCACCGATTCAACCGGGGGAAGATACTGTTGAACGCGTCTTGGACTCGCGCACGCGAGGGCCATTTGACGAATTTTTCACCGTCAAGAACTGGGAAGGGCGCTCCAGGCGATTCCACGTCCGAGCGGCAACGAAGGGTGAATTTCGGGCCAAGGCCAAGGAGATGATCGACGGTTATCTCAACACGTCTACGAGTGACTGGACGAAGGCGAGGCGAATTACAACCTTCATCGACGAGGTGAGCGCGCCTATCGTGGAGGCCGCGCGTCTGAGGCCCAACACGAAGAAGCGTTACGAGCTGGCGTTATCCCAGCTGCGTAGGCAGTTAGACGGACTGACCATAGGTAATGCCGTGCAGTTTAGGACTCTTGAGAGGGCGCTGCAGGACATTGGCCGAGATCATGGTGCTGAGTCAGCCCGACAGGCACGCACGGTGCTGAGTAAGTACGTTTTGGACCAGCTAATTCGCGAAGGCCTTATTGAGCACAATCCTCTGAGAGGTATCTCCATTGACCTCGGCGATACGCGCAAGGGAAGCAAGCCCACACAGTCTCATGCGCTCACCGACGGACAGTACGACGCAGTGGTTGATCATCTTGTGGAGCGCGACGTATCCGGGCCAATCCCGCCAGGAACAGACAGGCGGCATACCTCTATTAAGAAGCACGAAATCACGGTGGCACTGGCCGTGCTGCAGGCGGGCACGGGCCTGCGTATTAGTGAGGCGCTCGCGCTTACCCGTGAGGACGTAACGGTTACACAGGACTCGCTGGCAGTAACAGTGCGCGCAGAACACTCCAAGACTCACCGAGGGCGCACAGTGCCGATGCTTGATTCACGATGTAAGTGGTTCTGGTTAGAGCGGGTTAAAACAATTGGGTCAGGCGATCCTCTTATCCCAGCACCGGGGGACAAGCACTCGCACTGGCGTACCGACAACGCTGTGAAGGCGTGCGCGGCGCTTTACAAAGACATCGGCGTTCAACTCGAAGACAAGGCTGTCTCTTCTATGAGATCTCACGCCTGGCGCACCGTGCTCAATAACCGTGCAATCGCTCGCGGTGTCCCCGCCGAGATCCGCAGTGCATTCTTCGGTCACACTGAGGCCATGAACGCCCGAAACTACACGGACCTCACCGATGTTTCGGCCATGCAGTCGGCGCTTGAAGGTGGTGCGCTAGATGGTGCGCTAGATGGTGCACTAGAGGGATGATTCTGGATGATTCTAAATGATTTCAAATGATCGAAAACGCCCCTAAACTGCACGGTCAGAAACGAATAACGCCTGATAGGCTCGAATGTAGTCCGATAACCCAGAGGTCGTAGGTTCGAATCCTGCCCCCGCTACCAACTTCCCGCCCCTACCAGTGGAAACACCGGTAGGGGCCTTTTCTGTTTTGTGCTGGAATCGCCATTTGGGGCTTTGAATCCTGCACCACGTAGGACTTCGCCGCTCCCCCCAAGCCATGCACTTAGAAAGTAAAATCTTCTCGCTGTACGGTATCGTCGGTACGCTCAAAGATCGAAGCGCAGGATTACAAGGACTACATTCTCGGCTTCATCTTCTATAAGTTCCTGTCCGACCAAGTAGAGCAGTTCATGCTCAATAACGACGCTGAACCGGAAGACCTGCCCGATGCGCTCGTTGAGACCGACACTGACACCGTGGCCCTGGTGCGTAACAACTTGGGCTACTTCCTCACTTACGAGAACCTGTACTCGACGTGGCGGGACATGGGTAACGACTTTTCCATCGCTCACGTGCGCGACGGCCTGGCTACCTTCAAGCGCAACATCGCCCCGGAGCACAAGCACGTCTTCGAGGGCATCCTTAACACCCTGGACACCAGCCTGTCGAAGCTGGGCACAACCGACGCTGCCCGTACCTCAGCCATCAAGAAGCTACTGGACCTTATCGATGACATCCCCACTGATGGCAAGCAGGGCTATGACGTGCTGGGATACATCTACGAGTACCTCATCGAGAGGTTCGCGGCTAACGCGGGCAAGAAGGCAGGCGAGTTCTACACCCCGCATGAGGTCTCGCTCATCATGAGCAACATCGTCGCTGACCACCTCAAGGACCGCGACGAGATTCAGATTTACGACCCGACCTCCGGCTCTGGCTCCCTGCTGCTTAACATCGGCCATGCCGTCGCCAAGCGCATGGGGGACCCAGACCGTATTAAGTACTTCGCCCAGGAGCTGCGCGAGAACACCTACAACCTCACCCGCATGAACCTGGTCATGCGCGGCGTGAAGGCGGACAACATCGTCGCCCGCAACGGTGACAGCTTGGCCCATGACTGGCCGATGTTCGACGAGTTCGACCCGGTACAGACCTACCAGCCGCTCTATGTGGACGCCGTAGTCTCCGACCCGCCCTACTCCCAGAAGTGGGAACCCGAAGGCAACGAGGCTGACCCGCGATTCGCACGGTTTGGTCTAGCTCCGAAGACCAAGGCCGACTACGCCTTCTTGCTGCATGAGCTGTTCCACGTCAAACCCGACGGTATCCTCACCATCGTCCTGCCGCACGGCGTGCTGTTCCGTGGCAGCTCGGAGGCCGACATCCGCCGCAATCTCATCGAGGCCAACCACATCGATGCCATTATCGGCCTGCCTTCCAACATCTTCTACGGCACCGGTATCGCGACCATCATCATGGTGCTCAAGCAAGAACGTGACCGCGATGACGTGCTGTTCATCGACGCCTCGCAGGGCTTCATCAAGCAGGGTAAGTACAACCACCTGCGTGCCCGCGACATCCAGCGCATCGTCGATGCCGTCCGCAACCGCGTTGACGTGCCACACTTCGCTAAGGTCGTGACCCGCGACGAGATTCGTGCCAACGACCACAACCTCAACATCCCGCGCTACGTGTCCGCCACCCTGCCGCCAGAGTCTGTAGACCTGTACGCCACCATGCACGGCGGCATCCCCACCAGTGAGATTGCCGCCTTGGAGCACTACTGGACCGCCCTACCGGGACTGCGTGAGGCGCTGTTCACCGAGAAGGTAGAAGGCTACGCGGAGCTGAAGACCGCCAACCTGCGCGAGACCATCGACAAGCACCCTGCAGCCCAGGCACTGCGTAACCAGGTTGACGCTGCACTATCCGACCTCCCGGAGAAGCTGCACGCGCTGCTGGTGGACGGCGCGGCCACCGTGCCCATTACCACCACCGAGGACCAGCTTAAGGCAGACCTGTTCGACCGACTCGACCCTGTACCGTTGGTTGATGCCTACGAGGGCTACCAGGTACTGCATGACAGCTGGGTCAAAACCGCCGGTGACCTAGAAGTCATCCAGACCGAAGGCTTCGATGCCCTGCGGGTCAACCACCCCGTGATGGAGTGGAAGACCAAGGAAAAGAAAAAGGTCTATGTCCAAATCGGATGGGACGGGCGCGTTGCTCCCAACGAGTTGGTGCAGACCTTCTACCTGGCGCAACAGAAGGACCAGGTAACGCAGCTAAGTCGCGACGTGGACACAGCTGTATCTGAGCTAACACAGCTTGTCGAGGGCTTAAGCGAAGTCGACAAGACCGACCTGACCGAGATACTTAACGACAAGCAGGACGCCTTCAAGAAGACCGAGCTGAACAAGGCCATCAAGGACCTGCCGAAGCTGGCCAAGGGCGAGACCTGGCCGGAGGACAGCACTGAGGCTGCCATGCTCAGCGCCAAGGCACTTATCGCCCAGCGGGACAAGCTCAAGAAGAACCTCAAGGCTGCGCAAGAGCAGTTGGAGAAAGACACCTACGCGACCATTGAAGCGCTTACCGAAGCGCAGGTCGATGAGGTGCTCACCGCCAAGTGGATTACTTCACTTATGGATGACCTGCGCGAAATCCCTGGTCACGTGCTTGCAGGCCTGGCCGGCCGCGTCCAGGCGCTGCACGACAAGTACGCCGTCGCGCTGACCGACCTCGACGTGAAGATTCGCGAGACGGAGCAAGAACTCGCTGGCCTACTGAGCGGGCTTACCGGCAACGCCGCCGACATGCAGGCCGTGGCTGCACTCCAGGAGCTGCTGGGCGGTGGTCGCGATGCATAGTCACAACGTGCCCGCACTGCGCCTGGAGGGCTTCGATGGTGAGTGGGAATTGAAAGCCATTGGAGACCTCAGCGAAAGGACTTACGGTGGCGGTACGCCATCTAGCGATGAACCGGGCTACTGGTCCGGGGACATCCCTTGGATTCAATCCTCTGATGTTGCGGAGCAGGGGGTCGCCCCGGTCGCCCCTCGTAAGCACATCACCGAGGAAGCTATTTCACGCTCTGCTGCTATGCAGATTCCTGCCGACTCTGTTGCAGTCGTCACTCGTGTTGGCGTTGGCAAGGTCTCTTTTATGCCGTTCCCTTACGCCACCAGCCAGGACTTTGTATCGCTATCAGACCTTTCCGGTGACCCTGAATACATCGCTCTTACTGTTAAGCGGCGTATGGAGGGACTCGCTGACCAGCTGCAGGGTAGCACCATCAAAGGTATCACGAAGACTGAGCTGTTCAATCAGGCTGTTTATTTCCCGCCCGCTCTCGAAGAACAGTAGGCCATCGGCGCTATCTTCACCAACCTCGACGATGCCATCAACCAGCACACCAAGAAGCACCAGGCCCTGCAGCAGGCCAAAACTGCTCTCATGCAACGGATGTTCCCGCAGGAGGAGGGGCAGACGGTGCCGGAGTTGCGGCTGGAGGGCTTCGACGGTGAGTGGAAGACGACAACACTGGGTGAACTCGGCTCGTTCAAGTCAGGCGTCGGATTCCCGGAACGTGAACAAGGCGGGGAAGCAGGCCTACCTTTCTACAAGGTATCGGACCTCTCCGCACCAGGGAATGAGCTGCAACTGCGCTCCGCCAACCACTATGTGACGGAGGAACAGATTGTTCGTAATCACTGGGTGCCTGTAACAGCTGTACCTGCGATTCTGTTCGCCAAGGTTGGTGCTGCTGTCTTCCTAGGGCGCAAAAGACTCGCTACCGATACATTCCTCCTCGACAACAATCTCATGGCGTTTTCCTTGGACACCAAATCTTGGGATGTTCAGTTTGCCGATACCTACCTCAAGACGGTGGACCTGACCCGATTCACTCAGAGCGGTGCTTTGCCGTCACTGAACGCCCGTCACTTGGCAGAGGCGGCGGCTACCATTCCACCCACCCTTGAAGCACAACAGGCCATCGGTGCAGTGTTCACACGGCTGGACACGCTCATTGCTACCGAGGCCAAGTACATCGAGTCCCTTAAGCAGGCCAAGGCGGCGCTGCTGCAACGGATGTTCATCTAAGGAGCAGCTATGACCACACCATTTCGTTCTGAGGCTGAGTTCGAGGCGGTACTCATCGACCTGCTAACCCGCCACGGCTGGAGCAAGGAGTTGCTGCGCTTCCCGACAGAGCAGCAGCTCATCGACAACTGGGCGAACATTCTTTACGCCAACAACCGGGGCCGTAACCTGCTTGGCGACGTGCCGCTCACCGAGGGCGAGATGGCGCAAATCATCGAGCAGGTCAACAACCTGCGTACGCCGCTGGCGCTCAACGAGTTCATCAACGGTAGCACCGTGACCATTACCCGAGATGCACCGCAGGCCGCCAACTTCGGCTCTGAGGTTAGCCTGAAAATCTACGATCGCCTAGAGATTGCCGGTGGCCAGTCGCGCTACCAGATTGCCGTCCAGCCGCGCTTCCAGACCGCCAATGAGCTGCTGCCCACCCGACGTGGCGACTTGATGCTGCTCATTAACGGTATGCCGGTCTTCCACATCGAGCTGAAGCGCTCCGGCGTGCCGGTCTCCCAAGGTGCGAACCAGATAGCCAAGTACGCCCACGAGGGCGTCTACCAGGGAATCTTCTCACTGGTGCAAATCTTCGTCGCCATGACCCCAGAAGAGACGATCTACTTCGCCAACCCGGGCGCAGGCAAGTTCAACCCGGACTACTTCTTCCACTGGGCAGACTTCAACAACGAGCCGCGAATCCGGGCTATCTGGAGCGCTGGGTCGTGCGCGCGGATGAAGTTAACCCGGACGGCGACGTCGCGCTGTCGCAGCAGGCGGTCGACGAGTTCGTGATGGCGCCGTGCGTCCGCTGCGGTTCGGAGCTGCTCAAGCCGGACGTCGTCTACTTCGGCGAGCCGGTTCCGGTGGAGCGGCGGGACGCCGCGCGTGCGCTGCTTGCGGACTCGCGCTCGCTGCTCGTCGCCGGTTCGTCGCTCGCCGTGATGAGTGGCTATCGCTTCATGCTCGACGCGCTCAAGCAGGGCAAAGAGGTCTCTGTGGTGAACGGCGGCCCCGGACGCGGCGACCCGAAGGCGACGACGCTGTGGCGCACGCAGGTAGCGCCGGCTTTTGATGAGCTACTGGATCTGCTTGATGTGTAAGGCTGGGGTACGGCAGGCCTAAAGCTTCTCGAAGTACATGACTGCGGTGTCGGTGTTTTTCTCTGGTGCCGGGGGATCGGTCTGCTTGCCTCGCCACAGGGGGCTGATGCCTGGCATGAACCAGGCGAGCAGGGCAACGAGAACCGCGATGACGATGGCGGCGGGAGTTGCATATTCGAGCGGCACGAACCAGTATCCGGCCGCGCACAAGGCGATGATGATGCAGACCCACAAGGGGACTAGGACGCCGAGGTTGAGCCGCCGCGTGGCGCGGTATTCGGCCCAGTCTTCGCCGGGGAAGCGAGTGCGCGCTTCGGAGCGAATCCGACGCGCGGTCTTGTGCTGTTGCAGCACCGAGGCGATGAGGGTGAAGGCCACGCCGGCGCCTGCAACGAGCATGTCTGCGGTGACGGCTCCATAAGCTGCAATCGCGAGCGCGAGAGACAGCGCAAGGCGCTCGGAGACGCTGAGAGGTAGCCCACGCGTGGGGTCTACGTCGGGATACAGATTTTTGAAGGCGCTGGTAGACGACGATGTCATGACCGAATGAGGGTGTCCTTTGTTGGGGGTTGCTTACCTAATCTAGGTTAGTATAGCCTATACAAAACTGCTTAGGTATGTGTAGCCTAACTTCTGATTCTTTTTGTTCATCGCATCAATACTTCATGAGGACTCTCTCCGTGATTCTCCGTCGAATATTGGGCACTCTTGCTGCCAGTACTCTCATCGCACTCCCTTCGGTCGCGCTCAACGCTCCTGTCGCCTCGGCTGCCGGCACTTGCTCCTGGAATTGGGGCATTAAGCAGTCCTACCGAAGCTATATCCAAGGCCAAGTCGCCAAGGGCCAGTGGGAAACGGACGGCATTGGTTTTACCGGTTCCGAAACCGGCGCAGACGGTGCTTTTACCTTCACTCCGGGCAAGGCTTCCGTAAACGGCGATACCGTCACCGTCCCCTTCGGCGGCGTCATCCACTTCACTGGACACAACTACGGCGGCGACGATCTGTTGGATATGACGCTGACAGACTGGCAGATTCAGGCCTCCGGCAACCGGGCGGCGATCGTGGTGGATTACGTCTCTTATGAATCTGACATGGTGGATAAGTCCGCACGCGGCCCGCAGATTACCGGCGATAACGTGGTCATCGCGGGGATCGATCTAGATCAACCCGTCGACGCGTCCGCGCACACGCTCGACCTTTCCGGCGACGTCACGCTCACCGACGAAGGACACAAACTCTTCATTGCCTATGAGTCGGGACAGTCGATGGACCCCTCGTCAGGGACCGTGGCCACGGATGGCAGCTGCGGCGGGTCCTCTGGCGGTTCAGGCAGCGGTTCGAAGTCCTTGGGGACAATCTCGGGCACGTTTACTGGTCGCAATGCAGAAGCCATGGCGATTCTGAAGGAAACGAACGACACCATGAATGGCCTGACCACCTTCATGGGCAACACGGAGTCCTTCCTAGACCAGCTAGAATCCTTCCGTTCTCGCACGGAAGCCGCCACGGGCACGACCACCAGCACTACCACTAGCACCACGAGTGGTTCAGGCGCGTCGGGAGCCAACACTTCGGGCACCGCGAGCCCTTCGGGTGCTTCGGGTAGTACTTCGAGCACTTCGGGTAGTACTTCGGGCAGTACTTCGGGTACTTCCGGCACTACTGGTGCTACTGGAACCACAAGAACCGCGCGGCCACAGGACCCCGGGTCCGCGGCTAGTGATGGGCAGTCAGAAACCTGCGTAGCCACGGGCGTGCAGGCTGCGACCGCCGAGTGGGGTGTCAAGAAGTCCTTCCAGTCGTATATCACCGGCTCCATCGCCAAGGGCGCCTGGACGCTCGACGGCGTAGGGTACGACAACTCGCGTTTCCAGTTCACGGGCACCGGCGGAGATGTGGATACTGCGGCGCAGTCAGGTTCCATCCGCTACGGCGGCGCTATGCATTTTACCGGCCACAACGGAGTCCTCGATCTCAATATCGCGAACCTGGAAGTCCGGTTCAACGGGACGAGCGGTCAACTCATCGCCGACGTGCGTTCCTCCAACATGGAGGGCGAGCGCAAGGACTTTGGACGCACGGTGCTCGGAGACGTGTCGTTTAGCCTGCTCGACGTGAGTGACTCCGCCGTCGACGGCGAAGCCACCGTCACGCTGACCGCAGCGGGCAATGATGCGTTCGCGAATTTCTATGAGCCGGGCACGACCCTTGATCCGCTTTCGTTGCATGCACAACTTGGCGGATCCGGGGACTGCGCCGGGGCGAGCGGAACTACGGCACACACTGGTGCGGCGACGACCTCCGGCGGTCAGAGCGCTGCGGCGGCAAAGCGGGCGGCATCGGAAAGCTCTGCGGGAGACGGCCCGCAGGCCGCGGCCGGCACGAGCACGTCTGGTTATGAAGACGGCAGCGGCAACTTCCAGATCAAGAAGGCCGCGGCCGCGGGCTCCTCGCCGGAGGCGAGCACGTGGCTCCTGCTGCTTATCGCAGGCCTCGCCATCGCCGGCGGTTCCATGGGCTCCGTCGTCCTGCGCAACCCGGCGTAGCGCACCCCTTGTTACCCAAGACTTGAGAAAGGATACGTTTCGCATGAAACGACTTTTGGTGGCGTTGGCGTGTGTCTTCGCCCTCACAGGGTGCGGCGTCCAAGGCGCCTATGAATCCCAAGACGCGCAGCTGCGCGACGCCCTCCCAGACGCGCAGTCGGCCAAAGACCCGCGCTCGTTTACGGGTGTGTCGAATGTGACGGACTTCGAGGATGTCGTCGCGGTGGCGGAGTCGCCTACTCCCGCGCTGCCGGTAGAGCTCACGGATGCTGACGGCTACGACGTCTCCGTTACGGATGTGTCCCGAATCGTGGCATTGGATCTCTACGGTACGTATACGAAAACCCTCGAGGGCCTAGGGCTTACGGACAATATCGTGGGTCGCACGGTGTCGTCGACGGAAAACGCTATCGCCGATCGCCCCGTCGTGACCCAGGGCGGACACAACATCAACGTGGAAGCCGTGCTCGAACTCCGGCCCACGCTGGTCATCGTCGATCATTCGATCGGCCCACGCGACGCCATCGACCAGATTCGCGCCGCAGGGGTGACCACCGTGGTCATGGAGCCGAAACGCACCATTGACTCGGTGGCCGAGGACATCACAAACCTGGCCGCGGTCGTGGGTCTGCCAGACGAAGGCGAAACGCTGGCCAACCGCTCCGTCGAAGAAATCGAAAAAGATAAGGCGGCCATCGCAGACATCGTGCCGGAGGAGCCAATGCGCATGGCGTTCCTCTACGCGCGCGGCAACGGCGGCATCTTCTTCATCATGGGAGAAGGCACGGGTGCCAAGGACCTCATTGAGGGTGTGGGCGGCGTAGACCTCGGCACCGAATACCACCTCTCTTACGCCGAACCTGCCAACGCCGAATCTTTGGCAAAGATTAACCCTGAGGTCATCATCATGATGACGGGCGGCCTGGAGTCGACCGGCGGCGTCGAAGGCCTCCTCGAGCGCCCCGGCATTGCACAAACCACCGCGGGCCAAAAGCAGCGGATCGTGACCATCCCAGACGGGCAATCGCTCGCCTTCGGGCCCTTGACCGGACAGACCCTTCTCAAACTTGCGCAGGCAATCTATGACCCAGACAATGCTTAAACCGGCGGCCCCCACGGAGGTTTTCGCTCGGCGCTCCCGCCTGCGGGTTGGTGTATTCGTATCGCTTGGGGTGCTGCTTGGTGTCGCCTTCATCCTGTCGCTTGCGCTGGGGCAGTACTACGTCGCGCTGGGTGACTTGGTGCAGATTATGGCCGCGGGCCCTGGCGGTGGCTTGACGGCCAACGTCGTGTGGCAGATCCGCCTGCCGCGCATTCTGCTCGGTTTCTTGGTCGGCGCGTGCTTGGGAGTGGCGGGCACGCTCATGCAGGCCGTGTTCGCCAACCCGCTGGCTGAGCCCTCCATCGTGGGCGTGACCTCCGGTGCCGGTGTAGGCGCGGCCGTGGTAATCGTCTTTAATATCTCCGTCCTGGGTACCTTCACGGTGCCGCTCGCGGCGTTTGCTACGGCGCTGCTGGTTACCGCGCTGATCTACCAGTTGGCGCGCTCACGAGGGCGTGTGGCGGTGGTCAATCTGATCCTGACCGGCATTGCTATCAACGCGGTGTGCAACGCCATCATCTCCTTCATGATGTACCTGGCGCCTACCGCGAACCGCGAGCAAATCATCTTTTGGCAAATGGGTTCGCTCAACGGTTCCCAGTGGAAACACGTGTGGGTGGGCCTCCCCATCGCCCTCCTCGGGATGGCCATTGCGCTGCGTCTTGGCCGCCAGCTAGATGTGCTCGCGCTGGGCGAGCGCGCCGCGGAACACACTGGCGTCGACGTCAAGCGACTGCGCATTATCGCCATCGCTGCCTCGGCGATCCTTACCGCCGGCGCAGTTGCTTTCGCCGGACTTATTGGGTTCGTCGGCCTTATCGTGCCGCACCTGCTGCGTACGATCATCGGCCCAGAAAACAGGGTCTTGCTGCCGGCCTCTGCGGTGGCGGGCGCCGTACTCATTGGCTTTGCCGACGTCGCTGCGCGCACGCTCATTCCTTTCGCCGACCTTCCCATCGGTATCTTTACCGCGCTCGTGGGTGGCCCCACCTTCTTCGTGCTGTTGCGCCGGATGATGAAGAAGGGAATGCATTGATGATTAACGTTGCGAATCTTTCCGTTTCGATCGGCGAGCGGAACCTGCTTTCCGATGTCTCCTTTGTCGCCCGCCCAGGGGAGGTCACCGGCCTCATCGGCCCGAATGGTGCGGGCAAGTCCACGCTGCTGGCGGCCATCGCCGGCGATATTGATTACACCGGTTCCGTTTCCCTCGTGGGGCAGGATCCGGCGGTGTCCTCCCCAGGGGCGTTGGCCCGTGCGCGTGCGGTGATGCTGCAGGACGTTACTGTGTCCTTCCAGTTTCTCGTGCGTGATGTAGTGGCCATGGGCCGGCGCCCTTGGGAGGGCACCGCCAGGCAGGCCGAGGACGACGCGATCATCGACGCAGCGCTTGCGGCGGTGGATGCGACGCACTTGGCCGGCCGCGATATTGCCACGCTCTCTGGCGGGGAGCGTGCGCGTGTGGCGTTGGCCCGTGTACTGGCGCAGCAGACCCCGGTGATTCTTCTCGATGAGCCGACTGCGGCGCTGGACATCCGCCACCAAGAACAAGTCTTGGGATTGGTGCGCTCGATCGCGGCGCAGGCTGGAGTGGCGGTGCTGGTGGTACTCCACGATTTGGGCGCCGCTGCGGCCTATTGCGATCACATCGTGTGCCTAGCAGACGGGGCAGTTGCCGCCGCCGGCCCGGTGCGCGAGGTCTACACCGACGGGATTTTGTCGCAGGTCTATCGCTGGCCCATCCAGGTGAGCAAGGCAGACGGCCACATCTCAGTCCATCCCGCGCGATGTCAGGTCGCCGATCCCGAGCAGTCTTTTGTCGATCTACTTAAGGAGTCTTAACTCATGCGTATTGTCTCTTCTTCTCTCGCGCTGGCGCTGACCGCCTCGGCGCTGACCGTTCCGGCAGCCTTTGCTGCCGATGCCCCCACCTGCGCCCCTGGCCAGACCCTGGAGACCCGCATTGTCTCCGGAACTGTGAATTGGGGCATCAAGGAATCTTTCCGCAACTACATCACCGGCCCCATCGCGAGGGGTGGGTGGACCACGTCCGGCGCGGTAACGCAGGACGAGGGTAACAAAGGCGGAGCAGACTTTCAGTTCCACTTCGAGGTGGATCCTTCTGCGTCCTCGGTGAGCCTGGGCGAAGACGGCACCGTCACGAAAGCCGATATTCGAACCAAGGATTCGACGCTGGAGTTTGAGGGCCACCACGGTGCGCTGTACACCAAGATGCTCTCGCCTTATGTCCTCACGGAGGCAGGGCAGGCAAAGGCGGGCACGTCCTACGAGGGCTACTACGTGCCGGGCAAGGGCATGACGGAATACACCCCGGAGGACCGCACGGAAGAAAACAAGAAGTCGGGCACGGATACCTTCGCTGAGGGCAATGCCGCATGGTCGAAGGACGGCGATATGCTCACGCTGAATGCGACCGACGTGACGTACAAGCCGAAGGCGGGTACCTACTACGATCGCGAGTCGAAGATCCAGCACATCGAGGGTATCGACGTGATCTTCATGGGCATGTACAACGAGAGCTACAAGCCGGAACTTGATGATGCACAGGTGACCTTGAAGACCGCGTCCGAGTGTGTGGGTCCTGCCGATGAGGGCACCGAGACCACCCCAGGGGAGCAGGACGAGCCGGGCCGCGACGAGCAGGGCAAGGACCAGGCAGGAGACCAAGGAAAGACTCCTGAGAAGGACCCAGAGAAGAAGCCGGAAAAGGGGCGGGATCAGAACCAAGGCGGCACGGATAACAAGGGCGAAGAAGGCTCTTCTTTTTCCAACGTGTGGAATATCGTGTTGGCGCTGACCGCTCTGGGCGGCATGTTTGCGGTCATCGGCGGCGCCATCGTGCAGTCCGGCGTTCTTAATCCCCTGCTGGCGCGCCTGCGTTAGCGAACCTGCACGGGTCTATTCCGAGTCGGCGTGACCCGCGTTGGCAAGGGCGTGGCTTTGGGCGTCGTGAGGATTGTCCAGGGTGGGGGAGAGCTGTTTGAGCACCGTGCGCACGATGGCGCGCACGCGCTTGTCCATGGGCATATCCATGTGTGAGACGACGGCGCGTTTGTCGACGTCTTGCACATAGACATTGCGCACCGTTCCGTCGGGAGTGTCGCCGGGATCCAAGAAACAGGTTTCCGGCGGCACGACGATGGAGTCTTGCTTAGTGGCCACGCACGTGTAGCTCACACCGGGGGCCAGGTCACCGTTGCGGTTGAGCTCCTCCAGCGTCGCGCTGCCCAAGATTTGTTCCATGCCGGCTGGGCCGAAGTAAGCGTCGATGATGGAGCGCATGACGTGTTCTTGGCGGCGGCTGGAAATCAACGAGCTGACGATTCCACCTTGGGTGGTGCCGTGGTTGGGCGCCGACAGGCAGATGATGTGGCGCACGCGGTCCACCGCATCGTGGTTATGCATCCAGTAGCGGGCGACGATACCGACTTGAGAGTGTCCGATGAGCACGACCTGTTCCGCGCCGGTGACGGCTTGGACCGCGTCGATATACGCGCCGACCTGATCGGCGGAGGCGGCGATGGGGCCGGTGGCGCGGGCGCCATAGTCCGGTGCGAACACGGTCCAGCCGTCCTCGCGCAGCTCGGAGCCGAGCAGCTGCCATACGCCTTTCGTATCCGTCGTCCCGTGGATGAGAATGATGGGCCATGGGTGGTCTTCATCCGGGCGCGCTGCCCAGTCGTCTTCGAAAACGCCGCGTGGCTTCAGGCGTGCGCCGAGCGGTAGCGATGCCAGGCGTGCCGCGGTCTCTGCCTCGTGGTCGTCGCCTGCGGACCCGCGTGGATGGCGAAAGTCGAGGTCGAAGAAGCTGCGGCGCTCGGCACGCAATAGCTCGGCGATTTCGTCGGCCACTTCCTCGCGCAAGGCGTTAGCGGGCGCAGGGGTGGTAATGCCGTGGCGCGGAGAGTCTGAAACTTGTTCCGCCGCCGGTGTCTCCGGCAGGCCTTCGGTGGCGTCGTAGCTGACGGAAGGGGGAGTCGGGTCTGAACGCCAGAACCGCCCGAGTCCCTCGGAGATGAGGGTTTCGAGTTCTTTGAGCGGTTCTTTGAACGAATCTGTTGCCATAACTCTCATCCTATTTCGTGCCGCGATACATTAATTTTTCGGAATTATTAGTGGTAACGGTGATATTTCGCGGGATCGCGGGAGAAAGTTCTCGTTCCCCCTTGACCATCCAACTAAAGGTTTATAAACTAAGCCTTGCCTAATCACGGGCGGTTGCTTACTAGGAAGGTCGCGCTCCACTTCCTTCTTACGGTAAGTGCCGAAAGATTAGTCATGGGGAGAAGGCCCGTCAGCGCGCAGCTGACGGGCCTTCGTTTATCTCTGGAAGTGGTAGTTGGGGGACGAGCCCAAATTCCTGCGCCTACCGGCGTGCTCGCGAGCTTTCGCTACGTCTTTTCTTCCCCCGCGCGCCTGCGCATGGAAGTCTTCGGCGGCCTCGCCGTCGCCCTCGCGCTTATCCCCGAGGTCTTAAGCTTTTCGATCCTGGCGGGGCTGGATCCACGCGTTGGACTCTTCGCGTCCGTCATCATGGCAATCTCCATCTCCTTTACTGGTGGTCGTCCTGCCATGATCTCCGCCGCGGCCGGCTCGGTCGCGTTGGTCATTGCTCCCTTGTCTGCCTCCCACGGTCTGCAGTACGTCCTCGCGGCGGTGCTGCTGGCGGGAGTCCTGCAGATCGTTCTCGCTTTCCTCGGGGTCGCCAAGCTCATGCGTTTTATCCCGCGCTCCGTTATGACTGGCTTCGTCAACGCGTTGGGCATCATGATGTTTACCGCGCAGCTGCCGCACCTCATGCACGTCCCGTGGATCGTCTATCCCCTCGTGACGCTCGGTGTGGTCATCATGCTTCTGTGGCCGAGGCTCACGGAGGTCGTCCCCGCCCCGCTCATCACGATCCTCGTCATCACAGTGCTCGTCGTCGTCTTCCGCTGGGACATTCCGGACGTCGCGGACCAAGGCGAGCTACCCACGAGCCTGCCGGGCTTCGTTTTCCCTGACGTGCCGCTCACGCTCGACACGCTCACGCTCATCGGCCCGTACGCGGTAGGCGTGGCCCTCGTCGGCCTCATGGAGTCGCTGCTCACAGCCAAACTTGTCGACGACATTACGGACAGCCACTCGGATAAAACGCGCGAGTCCCTCGGTCAGGGTATTGGCAACGTCCTTGCGGCGAGCATCGGCGGCATGGGCGTGTGTGCGATGATTGGCCAGACGATGATTGGCGTCAAAGCTTCTGGTGCTCGCACGCGCCTGTCGAGCCTGCTCGCTGGCATCTTCCTCCTCATTCTCATCCTTGTGTTGGGCGATACCGTGGGTGCGATTCCCATGACTGCGCTTGTCGCCGTCATGATCCTCGTCGCCGCGGACACGGTGGATTGGCACTCGGTGCGCACCATCCACCGCATGCCGCTGTCGGAAACGCTGGTCATGCTCGTGACGGTTGTGGGGACATTGGTTACTCACAACCTGGCGGTCGGCGTCATCGCCGGCGTGCTCACGGCCATGATTGCGTTCGCGCGTCGCGTCGCGCACCTCACCCAGGTCGAGCTCGTTGCTTCCGATGCCACCCGCGCCGCGTACCGCGTCACCGGCCAGCTTTTCTTTGCTTCGTCCAACGACCTTGTCTATTCCTTTGACTACACGCTGGGAGTCTCTGAGGTCGATATCGACATGTCGGCTGCGCAGGTATGGGATGCCTCGACTGTGGCGACGCTGGATGCGGTGCGTGAGAAATACACGCAGCGCGGCGTGACCGTGGATATTCGGGGTCTTGATCCGGTCAGTCAGCAGCGCCTCGACCGGCTCTCGGGCAATTTGGGGGACTAAAACCTGGGGGAGAGATGTGCGCTGAGCATGGGGGTGCGACGATTAGTCATACTTTCGGTCGAATATGCGTCACTGTGGGCATGAAGTATGGCATAGGTCTTGATATGTAAGGCTTGCCTTGTTTAGACTATCCACATTAAGGTTAGGCAAGCGTTACTTAATCAGGAGGAATTTGGCCATGACCGTTGCCATGACCACGACGCCGCTTTCGCAGATGCTGCGTGAGGAAACCGCGCGAGCGCACGCCAGCGCAGAGGGCTCAGATTTTATGACCCGCTTGATGGCGGGTGAGCTCAGCGCAGAGGCACTCGCCACCTTTACTGGGCAGTTGTGGTTTATCTATGAGGCGCTTGAGCGCGCGGTCCGCACGGTAGCGGATACTCGCATCGCCGGAGCGGTGGCCGACCCCCGGTTGGAACGCCGCGATGCGCTGGAACTCGACCTCGCGGAAATGTACGGCCCGCAGTGGCGCGACGAGGTGCGTATCCTTCCCGCCACCGCACGCTACGTCGCGCGCCTGGAATCGCTCGATACGCCGGGATCGGAGCCCCGGGTCGTTGCTCACCACTACGTGCGCTACCTTGGCGATATCTCGGGTGGGCAGGTTATTGCCGCGCGCCTGGGGGCTCTCTACGGTATCGACCCGGATGCGCTCAATTTCTATAACTTCGCGGCGATTGGCAAGATTCCGCCCTACCGCAGCGCGTACCGCAAGGCGCTCGACGAGCTCGCGCTTTCTGATGCCCAGCGTGCCGCTCTCATCGCCGAGGCACAGGCCGCCTTCGCGTGTAACTCGGCAGTCTTCGCCGAGCTAGCGAAGCTGTATCCGGGCGCAGCGTAGCGCCGGGTTCACTATTTCCTCTCTTCCCCCTTCTTGTTTTATCTGTATTTCTAAAGTGACCTGGAGGTCTGTCGCGTGAAGAAAATCTCTTCTGCTTCTCTCGCATCTGCTCTTATCGTCTCTGCAATGGCTGTTCCGGCTACTGCTGCAACGCAGGACCTGACGGCGGGTACATTCGCCTGGCCCATCAAGACCTCATTTATGGAGCATCTTGCTGGCCCAATGGCAGCTGGCCGTTGGACGACCACGGATGGGGCGACGTATAAGGACAATCAGCTGCTCTTTCCGGTCAACGTCGCTGAGACGACGTTAGATGCGGACGGCAACGGCACCATCGTCCTTGACGGTTCGGCGCATATCGTGGCCTACAAAGGCCTGGGCGCGGGCGGCTCGGCCGGCCTCGATCTCACCTACTCAGATCTCAAGCTGCAGGTGCAAGGCACGAAGGTCGAGCTCGTTGGAGACTACGTTTTGTCCGGGGATCCGGGCGATAAGGGCGCGCAGGTCGACAGGGATGGCGATGATGACGTGCTGGTCACGTTCACCCTCGATGCCCCCATCGCGGTTGGGACCGATGTGAGCGCGCAGGATCGCCAGGCCACCGCGGGTGCAGGCCTGGAGGGCTCGCTACTGCGCTATAAGGAAGGTCAGATACTTGAGGGCGGCGACGTTGATCTCGTGCTGGACTTCGCTGATGGCAAGGATGCCGGGGTAGTCGAGGGGCATAAGTCGACGGGACTTGCCCGGGCTTCCGCGCAGTTGGGAACGCTGAGCTCGGAGGAACCGTCGAGCGAGGGTATCGGCATCCTCGTGGGGGTGATTGCGGGCGTTGTGGCGCTCGTGGGTACCGCGGTGGCAGGGATGCCTTTGGTGCTTGATGCGCTCAAGCGGGCGGGCATCCGACTCTAGTTCGATTGCTTCCGTTTGTGTGGATTCGGGCGTTGATCAGGTTGCGGTAACTTAGGTTACCGTGACCAAAATTGTCTTTGGCCTGCATGTTTGGGAACCCTAACCTAGCTAGCGGCATTTTTGAATATCTGTATTATGGGAGACTATACCGCCGGAAACCCGTTGGATAGCCGTCGGAAAAGACAGAAATTTACCTATTGAACAGGTACCGAAAGGCAAGGATATTCAATGAACGAGAAGCTGCAGAGCCTGCTGAACGCACAGGTTATTAACGAGCACGGCGCCGCCCTCATCTACACCCAGCTGGCCTACGAGATGGATGATCTTTCCTTCCCGGGCATGCGTGACTGGTTCTACGCTCAGGCTGCGGAGGAGCGCGAGCACGCTCAGAAGTTTGCCAACCACCTCCTCGCACGCGGTTACCGCGTGGAGCTCACCGATGTCCCGGTTCCGTCTGTGAAGGCCGCGACCCCGCTCGACGCTTTCGAGGCTGCCTACGCACACGAGCAGAAGGTCTCCGAGCAGATCCGCGAGATCGCTCGTACCGCTGATGAGGTGAAGGACCTTGAGTCCCGCCAGATCGTGAACTGGTTCCTCGACGAGCAGATTGAGGAAGAGGACACCGTCACCGAGATTATTGACCAGATCAAGCTCGTGGGCAACGATGGCTCCGGCCTCCTGCGCATCGACGCCACTCTGGGCTCCCGCGCAAAGTAGTCACGCGTGGCCATCAAGGCCTAGCTAATACACAAAGGTCAAGGGACAGTGACCATGCGGTAACAAACCCATCAAGATTGTCCTAATATCTCCCACCAACCCCATGGTTGGTGGGAGACTGCGTTTTATATGTCTATGAAGCAGAAAACCTGGACCGTGGTCGTGCTCCTCGCGCTCGCCGTCGCCTTGGGCGTCGGCATGGCGTTGAGCAGTACGCACGTTGCGCTCGGCACTTTTCTGCTTGGTGCGGCACTCATGCTGGGGCCCTTCGCGGGGGCGGGTCTCTTTCTTTTTGCTGCGCTCATCGCGGTGAGCCTGCCGCAGAAGTCCATTGCGTCAGTCGGCGGCGCGCTCGTGCTTGCCGCCGTGGGCTTGGTGATCTTCACGCCGCTCGGCATCATTCCGGACGCCATTGTGCCGCTGTATGCAGGAGGCGCGGCGCTGGGTGCCGTGGCGGTGCTGCTCGTGCCCACGGGGCTGCCCGGACGCTTGTTCCGTTTCTAGAACTCTGTCGTTTTGGGACGAGTCTGCGCGGCTTTCCGTAGTCTGGATGTATGTCGACGTATCTTTTCGATTTCTACGGAGTCTTGCTCCGTCATCGCCCACCGGAGCCGAAGGAGGCGCTGCTACGTCTCGTCGGTGCCGAGGATCCGGCCGCTTTTTGGACGGCGTATAACGAATTGCGCCCGGCCTATGACGCGGGCGTGGTGAGCGACGAACGCTGGTGGCGCCAGATGCAGGTGCGCCTAGGCCTTCCGGACTTCGATATCTCTGAGGCCGTCGCTCAGGACTTCGAGCCGTGTACGGCGCCGGACCTCGACGTCGTGGGGTCGCCCAGGAGTTGTTTGGCGCGGGCAATGCGGTGGGCGTGCTGTCCAATATTCCGGTGGGACTCGGTCGTATGGTGCGCGAGCGCAACGACTCGTGACTCAAGGAATTCACCGCCGTGGTGCTCAGTGGCGAGATTGGCGTGGTCAAGCCCGACAAGCGGGCCTTCGACGTGGCGATGGACGCGTTGGGTGCGAGTGCGAAAGACACACTCTTTATTGATGACACCCAGGGCAACGTCGACGCAGCACGGGCGGCAGGGCTGCGCGGGTATCTCTACGACGGCAACCTTGCCGAACTGCGTGCGGAGTGCGGGCTGGCCTAGGCGGCGCGCACCTTCGCGGTGTTCAGCTCAAGCGGCGTGCGCAGGAGCGGGTCGAGCGCGACGGCGCGGGCGATGGAGCGGACGATCTCCTTGTGGTTGGGGATCATGCGCAGCTCCGTCGCGGACGCGAGATCGGGGTCGAGCTCGCCGCGTGCGGCCGAGGCAAAGAGCTTCGGCGCGGTGGGCACGTCGTAGAAGGCGGAGCCGGCGATGACCACGGTGTCGGGGCGGTGGGCATCGATAAGCTGGGCCGTAAGGCGGCCGAGGTCGGAGGCGCGCTGGGCAAGGACCGAGGGGGCATCGGCAGCCTCAGCGAGACGGGGCGCAAGCGCGGCGTTGACGAGGGTGTCGCGTGGGTCGGCGCCGTCGAACTGTGGGAGCTCGATGGAGGCAACGCCGTCCTCATCGGACAGGGCGGCGCCAATCGAGTCATCCGCGAAGAGGACGAGCGTGCGGGCTTCGTCGCCGAGAGGAGCGGCCTGCGTCTCCGAAGCGAGGATGGCGGGCACGGCCGGGGTGACAGTGACGGGGACGCCGAACTGGAAGTCGAGGCGTCCTGCGATATCCATGCCGTCCCAGCCGAGGTTGGCCGCGTGGACCTTGCCTTCTTCGTCGACGGAGCCGGAGGTGGTCACGCCGACGGAAACGAGTGTGCGGTCGACACCGGTGGTGAGCCGGTTGACGCCAGCGATGACGTGCTCGACGAAGTCATCGGGGCTGAGCTTCGAGACCGGGGTGGGAACGTTGTCTTCGCGGATAATGCGGCCGCGGGTGTCGTAGAGGCCGATATACGTCGAGGTGGTGCCGACCGCGATGCCGGAAAGGAGCCAGCCGTTATCGGAGGCCTCGAGCGGAACCGTGGGGCGGCCGCGACCTTGGGAGCGGGTGAGGTCCGTGCGCTCTTGGATGAGGCCGGCCTTGAGGAGAGCGGCGGTGGCGCGGGTGATGGTGGGCTGGGACAGTCCGGTGGCCTCCACGAGCTCGCTGCGCGTGATGATGGGATTGAGGCGTACGAGGTGGAGACGGGCCTGACCCCCGGACAGTGGACACGTCGGGGGTTAGCTATGCTGCTTGGGTCAGTGTAGCTGATGTGAGTGCTTCGAAGTCATCGGGGGCTAGAAGGTTGCACCAGGAATGCCGTCTGCGCGTGTTGTAGCGCATGCACCATCGAAAGACTTCTTGGCGGCAGACGATGGGATTGTCAAAGACTTTCCGATCACGCAGGACTTCACGCTTTAAGGTGGCGTTAAATGATTCTGCCAGGGCATTATCAGCACTCGTTCCCACCGCTCCCATGGATTGGCGAACACCAAGCTGGGTGCAGTGGTCCCTAAAGGCTTGTGAGGTGTACACACTGCCGTGATCGGAATGGAATACAGCCCCGTCAAGACTGCCACGCACACCGTGCGCGTGGGCTAGTGCATCGACGACCAGTGACACTCGCATGTGGTCTGCGATCGCATAACCTGCAAGTTTCCGTGAATACGTGTCAATGACTGTGGCCAAATACATGTTCTTGCCACCCTTACAGGGCGGGTAGGTAATGTCGCCAAGATAAACGCGGTTCGGCTCGTTGGCTGTGAATGTACGGCCTACTAAGTCCGGCATGACACGGTGGCCAGGCTTGCGCCTGGTAGTGACACATCGGCGGCGCTTGGTAAAGCCTTTAAGTCCCATGGATTTCATGATGCGTGCGACCTTCTTGTGGTTGATCGGAGGAAAGTCCGTATCGTCGTTGAGGCTTGCAGCGATGCGTTTAGCACCATAAAGCCCGTGCTCATCATCGAAGATGGTTGTAATTCTCGCACCAATAAGGGCATCGGAACACATCTTTAACCTGCGCTTTTCACGGGTTTGGACCCATTTATAGAACGAGGAGCGATTGAGCTTTAAAACGTGGCACATCCGCTTGACCGAGTATTCGGTTCGGTGGTCATAGACAAACTGGAAGCGGATCACCAGCGTGTCTCTTCGGCAAAATATTTAGCAGCTTTACGTAGAATATCGCGTTCTTCGCGCAGCTTCGCGTTTTCTTTTTCCAGCTGGCGGATTCGCTCAGAATCAGTCGCCGCTTGGGCTTTATCATGCACGGCTCTAATGCGGGCACGCTTTCCGGTGCCGTACTTGGTGACCCAAGAATGCAGCGAGGCACGGTTGATACCGAGCTCTGCTGATGCTGCGTTCAGCGAGAGGTCCTCATTGTTTTCATAGAGGGCCACAGCATCGCGTTTGAACTGTTCGGAGTACCTGGACATGGTGGTAGATTACCTTTCTTCCCAGCCCGACTGGGCTGGAATGAAAGGTGTCCACCAAAAAGGGGTCAGGCCCAATCACCACGCGCTCGCCTTCAGCAATGGGGTAGTGAAGAAGGTAGTGGATTCAGCTGAGTGCCCTTTGCCCTCCGTCGGAAGAAGAGTGGTGGAGAAGGCCTCTACGTCACGGTCTACCGTGGCCGGGGAACCTTCGGTTTCGCCGCCTTCGATCTCCTCTAAGTCTGACTCGTAGGCGTTGAAGGTGCGCGGTGCTGCGCGGCTAAGCTCCTTGGCCAAGCTATCGGCGTCGGAGGCGTCGGCATAGGTGCCGCCGGTGGCGTCGGCAATGCACTGCAGTTCCTGCTGAGCCTCGGGCTCAACGTTGAAGCCGACGGTGTTGATGACCAGGTCGATACCCTGTTCCTTGAGTTCCTTCGCCACATCGCAGACCGGTGGCGGGGTACATGTCGCAACGCCATCCGAGACCAAGATGATGCTGCGCTGGCCTTCCTTTGGAAGCTCAGCCGCGGCCTTGCGCAGAGATTCACCGATGGGCGTAAAGCCGCGCGGTTGGAGGCCATCCATGTGGCCAATCATCTTCTCAGAATTGCCGGCCTCGGGTGGCGTTACCACGGTGATGTCCTGGCAACCGGCAGCTTCATCTTCAGGAGCCTCGCCGGTGTTCCCACCGTAGGTGACAAGTCCCAGAGGGGCGTCGTCCCCGGCTTCGGTGATGAAGGTGCGGGCGGCATCTTTGGCGGCGTCGATGCGGGTCTGGCCGCCGGCATCGTTGGTGATCATGGAACCGGAGGAATCGAAGACCACCATGGTCGGGGCCATGTCACTAGAAGCAGTGGGGGAGCTCGGCACGGAGCTACTAGTGGAGGTTGAGCGTGAATCTTCGGCGGTGGCGGTGAGGGGAAAGAGAACGCTTACGACGGAGAGAGCGACTGCTGCGAGGAAAAGAATCGCCGTGAGCAATGGTTTTGGTATGAAACGTGACTTTGTGTGCATGTGAGTTAAATTACACACAGGAGGCGATCTGCGCTTGGGAACGGGGAATACAGGGGGATTAACCCCCGTGCATTCCGTTTCCGTTTGCGTGTTTTAGGGGGCCTTAGAACAACCGGGTATACATCCGGTAAAGCGAGTCGAGCATGCTCTGAATGTTGTTGCGGACCGGGCTGTTCGGGTCCAGCGCCGCCACACCGCCGGCGACAATCAGCGCGCTGATGGCCCCCAACAGGAAGCCAATCATGCCGCCGCGAGAGGACGAGCACGAATCATCCGAGGACCCATCGGAGGAGCCTGCCGAGCTTGCCGACGCCCCCGCAGAGCCCTCGTCACAGTTCTCATCCGGCTTGGCTGGCTCACCTGGCTTGGCTGGCTTGGAGGGATCCGAAGGCTCGGAGGGCTCGGCAGTTTTGGTAGTGGTAATGGTCGTCGGCACCTTGGTGGTGATGGTCTTTTCCTCAGTGGTGGGCACCATCGAGGTCACTGTCTTGGTGGTCTTCTCCGCTGGGAGCGTGGTGGTCACCGTGGTGGGGACCTCTTTGGTTTCCGTGGTGGTCACGGTGGTCGGTACCTCCGTGGTGACGACCTCAGTTGTGGTCGCCGGTGCCGGGGTCGTCGGCTTCTCTTCGCGCGGGTCCGCAATGGCGTGGTCGTTGTTCTTCAGCGTGACCTTGTCCACCAAGTTCGGGTTGTTGGCGTTGTAGGTGCGGAAGGTGAGCTCATCACCGGTCACATCGACGACCATGTAGTCCTCGTCGTAGTCCTGGCGCCAGATCGCCGTGGACTCGTGCGGCAGAGCAGGGTCCATGTTTTCCATGCGGGCATTGGGGTACTTCTTCCCGTCCTCACCCTGGAAGTCATAGAACTTGCCGCCGCCCGCCGAGGTGGTGGTGATGTAGAGGACCTCACCGTCATTGGGGGCGAGGACGTCGCCACGCTTCGCAGGAGCCTTCACCGGCTCAAGGCCGTTCATGAGATGGGTACGGGTGTAGATGTGATCGTGGCCGCTGAGTACGGCATCGACGTCCAGTTCGGACATGACCGGAGCGAGCTTTTCACGGAGCTTGGTTACATCGCCATCGGTGTAGTGGGTGCCTTGAGAGAAGAAGGCGTGGTGCATGCCCACGATGATCCAGTCATTGAAAGCTCCGCGGTTTTCAATGGTCTTACGCATGAACTCCGCATGGCGCTCAATGTCCGCGTCACTGCTGGCGTTGGTGTCGAGCCCAAGGAAGAGAACGTTGTTGCGCTCAAAGTAGAAATCCCGCAGGTCTGGCTCCTGATTCGGGTTGATGAAGTGCTCATCGTAGTGCTTCATTGCCAGGTCTGACGGGTACGTCTCGTGATTGCCCGGCAGTGCGTTGGTGGGAATGTTTCGAATCTCCGGTGAGGAGAAGTAGCCGTCGTACTGCGCGATCGTCGCGCCCCAGCCCTCAACCTGGTCACCGAGGGACCAGATCATGCTGGCTTGAGGGGCGTCGGCAACCGCGTTGCCGATGGTCTTGTTCCACTGCTCGGTCTGACCCTTGATGTCGGCATCGACTCCAATCTGCGCGTCAGAAACCGTGACGAAGCTCCAGTCCTGGCCAAAGCTGCCGGTGTTAAAGGTTTCAGGCTCGGACCAGCCGCCCTCTTCGGAGCCGACGCGGTAGGTGTACTCGGTGTTTTCCTTTAGACCCGTAGCGGTGGCGTAGTTGGACACGTATGCAATAGCGCCACCGTCCTTTTCCTCGGCTTCAAAGGTCTGGGCGCCGTCTGGGCCGGTGACCTCGAGGACTTCCTTGTCTGCCGGGCCCTGGGTGCGCCACGAGACAATGACGGAGCTTTCCTTGCTTCCCGGTTGGAGCACCATCCGGGAAATGGGGCTAGTTTGAGCGGTAGCCAGAACGGGAACGCTTACCTGTGAGGTGAAGACAAGAGCGGCCGCGGTCATGGTGGCTACGCCAGCGGAGGCGGGAGAAAAACTAAAACGCTTCATTATTGCTTTGTGTGCCTTTTGCGATGAATATCGGAAGTTGAGTGTGAGAGTGTTTCTCTGCTGAGAAAACAGAGAAACAGACATGACCTAGTCACAGAAACATCTCAAGGTGAATCTCCGGTTAAGCAGAATAGAAATCTGTGGAACATGCCCCCGGTATAGGGGATATCACGCGCTGTTTCGCGTTGAAATAGCAGTTTTGGTGAGCTTATGTTTAGCCCCATGTCCCACGAATTCGGGTCCACAGATACCCCAGACTCTTCAGAATCTTTAAGAAACTCTCGCGCTATCCGCTTTAATCGACGCACCGCGCTGCGTTGGGGCGCCGTTGGTGCATCCACCGCGGCCGCTGGCTATGGGCTGTCGGCAGCAACTGCCCAGCACGGCACCCCGCGCCAGACCCCGTTGGAAGCGTATAACCAGTACACCGGCGCCCAGCTGCCTTTCCTCCACGGCGTTGCGTCCGGCGATCCGCTGCCCACCTCGGTGGTGCTGTGGACCCGCGTCACCCCGGACCGGGATGCCCTGCCTGGTTCTGGCATGGGAGACGACGTTCACGTGGCATGGGAGATTGCTACAGATGAGGCGATGGGTTCCGTGGTGGCACACGGCCAAGAGGTTGCCTCCGCGGAGCACGACCATACCGTTCACGTAGATCCCTTTGGCCTGAACCCGGACACCGTGTACTACTACCGCTTCCAGGTGACCTCGGGTGAGCATAGCGGGGCGTATTCGCCCGTGGGCAGGACGAAAACTGCGCCAGCTGTCGATGCCCAGGTAGACAACCTGAAATTCGCCGTGGCCTCGTGCGCCAACTACGAATCGGGCTTCTTTAACGCCTACAAGGACATGGCGGAGCGTGGACGCTCCGGGGAGCTTGACTTCGTGGTCTTCCTTGGGGATTACATCTACGAATATCCCACGGGGGAGTACGTGGGCAAGAGTGGTGTGGCACGTGAGCACCACCCCGTGTGGGAGATCGTCACGCTGGAGGATTACCGCATCCGCTACGGCCGCTACCGCACCGACGAGCACCTGCAGGCTGCGCATGCTGCGGCCCCGTGGGTCGTGGTGTGGGATGACCACGAGACAGCCAACAACTCCTGGCGCGAGGGCGCCGAAAACCACACACCTGGGTTTGCAGAGGGCGAGTGGTCCCGCCGTTGGAACGACGCCTTGCAGGCCTATTATGAATGGATGCCGCTGCGCCAAAAGCAGCTGAGCGAGGGCGGTAAGCTTTACCGCAACCTGCGCTTCGGCTCTCTCATGGAGCTCACCATGATGGACCTGCGTACCTACCGCGACCAGGAAACCACCGCCGCTAACTTTGGGGATCCGAATCGAACCATCGTGGGTAACGAACAGCTGCAGTGGCTGCGAGACACTATTGCGATGTCAGACGCCACGTGGATGGTGATGGGCAACTCGGTGATGATGGCTCCCATGCGCCTGCTGACCATCCCAGGTAATGATGCCGCCAATGAGGGCTTGCGCTTTGTCAAGGGCAATACTTCTGGCTTCGCCGTGAATTCGGATCAATGGGATGGATACGCCGCCGACCGTGACCGTGTACTCGAGGCTCTTGATGCTCGCGAGGGTAACTCCTTCTTCATTACCGGTGATATTCACTCGGAATGGGCCAACGACATCTACCTGCACGACAAGCGCGTGGCCTGTGAGCTGGTGACTACCTCAATTACGGCGCCCAATGTCGACGAAATCCTCACCACCTACACAGGCACCTACCACGGGGAGGACAACTCGACTTCGTTACTCATTGAGGACGCAATCAAGGACGCCAATCCGTGGGTAAAGCACTTGGACTATGACTCCCACGGCTATGCCGTCGCGCATCTCTTTGCCGATCACGTGGAAATGCACTACTACCGTGTTTCTGATGTTGAAGCTGAAGATGCTTCGGTAGCGCTGGCGGTGAGCAAGACCTGGAATCCTAAGGACGGATTCACCGCCTAGCCACCATCCGCCGGCGGGCGCTGCGGGGGATCAGCCCAGCGCTCGGAGGTAAAAGAAGCCGATCAGCGCGCGCCGGGGAATATCGAGCAGCGGGCGCAGGAAGGGGAGGCGGGCGGGTTGGGAGGAGGCGTCGACAAGCAGCAGCGTGCGCCCATCCCGTAGGCGCTCCAGGGTAAAGGTCTCCTCGCCGCGCTCAATATGGCCGGGAAGGGTGCCGTAGGTAAAGCCACACCGGCGCTCCTCGCGGAAGACATCCACGACCCGGCAGCGAAACTCCCACGGCCCCAGCCCGAGGCTGACCTCAGCGCCTTCCTCCACCGTGGCGTGGCTGGGCTGTACCCGGAAAAGACCGCTACGCTGCAGGCCCCAGCGGAAGAGTTTGTCTGCGGCGTCATCGAATTCAGCGTCGATGACGCGGGACATGTGCAGCTGCGGGAAGCCCTCGGTGGAGGAGTACGACAGTGGCTCAGGCATGGGGCTTAGCCTAGCCAAACCGCCCTTAGATGATGCTTGAGAAGAGTAAAATAGGGTGTATGCAGGAGAAACGGAAACGACTTATCGTTCCTGACTTAGCGCGTGGCACGGCGCTTTTGGGGATTGCCATGGCGAACGCCGTGCAGAGTTGGGTGGGCCTGGCCCCCGGAAAGTAGACACGTCGGGGGTTAGCTATGCTGCTTGGGTCAGTGTAGCTGATGTGAGTGCTTCGAAGGTATCGGGGGCTAGAAGGTTGCACCAGGAGTGCCGTCTGCGGGTGTTGTAGCGCATGCACCATCGAAAGACTTCCTGGCGACAGCTGATTGGACTGTCAAAGACTTTCTGATCACGTAGCACTTCACGCTTTAAGGTGGCGTTAAATGATTCTGCCAGGGCATTATCGGCACTCGTTCCCACCGCTCCCATGGATTGGCGTACACCAAGCTGGGTGCAGTGGTCCCTAAATGCTTGTGAGGTGTACACACTGCCGTGATCGGAATGGAAAATTGCCCCTTTAAGGCTTCCTCGGACTTTCCTTGCATGAGATAAAGCTTCGATAACCAGCGATACCCGCATGTGATCGGCGAGTGCATGTCCGACGAGTTTGCGCGAGTAGACGTCGATGACCGTGGCCAGGTACATGTTCTTGCCTCCCTTACACGGCAGGTAGGTGATATCGCCTACGTAGACGTGGTTCGGCCTATCAGCTGTGAATCTGCGGCCTACTAAGTCTGGCATGACTCGGTGGCCAAACTTTCGTCTGGTGGTGATGCATCGACGGCGTTTAGTAAAGCCTTTCAGCCCCATGGATTTCATGATGCGTGCGACCTTCTTGTGATTTATCGGAGGAAAGTCCGTATCGTCGTTGAGACTTGCAGCGATGCGTTTAGCACCATAAAGCCCGTGCTCATCATCGAAGATGGTCTTGATTCTCGCACCAATAAGGGCATCGGAACACGTCTTTAACCTGCGTTTTTCGCGGGTGTTGGCCCATTTGTAGAACGAGGAGCGATTGAGCTTTAACACGTGGCACATCCGCTTGACCGAGTATTCGGTTCGATGGTCATCGACAAACTGGAAGCGGATTACCAGCGTGTCTCTTCGGCAAAATATTTCGCGGCCTTGCGCAGGATGTCG
>OFLL01000118.1_pt1 | contig 37317 bp, 38 predicted proteins | sample 1540861 | NCBI WGS metagenome assembly OFLL01 (sample SAMEA4413039, study PRJEB24355) | metagenome | biome: human; feature: gut; material: faeces | place: United Kingdom | collected 2010 | reverse complement strand
TATACGACAATCTTAAACCGCTAAAAAACGACATTTTCAAACCGCCATAAAACAGCATTTTTAAACCGCTATTGACATACGGTCCAAGAGAAAAGAAACCAGTGAGTATTAATCACAATATCGTAGAGTACAATGATGGTACTTTTAAATATCAATCTAGACCAAAATTTAACTCAACACCTAAATATATTAAGTTTAGACATGATTATAACATTGTGGAATATAATGACGGTACATTTGGATATGGACCACGTCCGCATTTTAATAAACCAGCAGCGAAAACTGATGCAACTATAAAAAAAGAACAAAAATTGATTCAAGCTCAAAATCTTGTGAGAGAATTTGAAAAGACCCATACTGTGAGCGCACATAGAAAAGCACAAAAGGCAGTCAACTTAGTATCATTTGAATACAATGTTAAGAAAATGATATTGCAAGAGCGAATTGATGAAGTATTAAAGCAAGGATTAGTGAGATAATACTTCTGTCATTATTATAAGTTCAAAATAATTTAATCTAATATTAATTTCTATTAATAAAAAGACTATGCTATTTAATAGTAGGTTAATGTAACTTTCCTAAAATTGACTATATAATCATTAAGTATCAATTTTTAAAGGAGAATTTACAATGAAAATTAAAAAATATATAGTAGCAGGAACATTAGCAGTACTATTATCAACAACAGCAGTATCAACGTTAAACGGGAACAAAGCAGAAGCAAGTAGTTATGACAATTATTTAACTCAAAGTAAATATCACGATAAAAAAATTGCTGAAGAGTTGAAATCACTACTTAGACAATCGAACGTATATGACTTGGCTGCAGGTAGCTTAAATCGATATTACAAACGTACGATTATGATGAATGAATATAGAGCAAAAGCAGCACTAAAGAAAAATGATTTCAAATCAATGGCTGAAGCTAAAGTTGGATTAGAAAACATTTACAAAGAAATTGATGAAATTATAAATAGATAATAAAGAAAACAGGTTGAGACAATAAATATCATTGTCTTCGCCTGTTTTTTAATTTGTATAGTTAAAAATTCTACAATTTAATATTTATGTATGAGCAATGAATATACAATAATAGGGGAGACTAATACAAATATAATAGTTAGAAATGTTATGCACAAAATTGCTTTGTACAATCTAAAAAATATTTATAATGCTCCCATAGATAAAATCAAATGCTGTAAGAAACGTAGTGAATATTACTCAATCAGCATATTATTGGAAGAAAAAGTTAACGTGTGTAGAACATGCCACAATACCAAATATAATGAATAAAAATAAGACGATAAGCATGGCGACACTTTTTAAACAACCTCTATTTGTTTCTTCCGAATTTCTTTGTTGAACCTTTTTATAATCTTCAAGATGCTTTGTGGTCTTTTTATTTATATGTTTATTCATGATGTTTACTCCTTAATCTAAATGTAAATTGCATTAAAATAGTTGAAAACATACCTTGAAATAAAGATATAAAGCTAAAGTTGAGAAGAGTGTTATTTTAAATTTAAGCAAAATTAACTGTAAATAAGTTAATTTGATGATAACATGTTTCGCTTATTTTTAAAATTGATAGTTTTTAAACTGACGCATTAAAATATTAATGAAACACTAGAACACATAAATGAATAATAAAGGTGCGCAGTATAGAATTATTAATGCAACACTAAGTATAAATATTGTTAACTGTAAACTATCTTTAGTTTTAATATAAACAATTAAGATAAGCAGTGTTAAAAGAACCATATATATTAATGACGAAGATGTCCATACAAAATCTGCGTCTGTCGTAGTTAACAGCGGTACTATAATTAGTCCGAAGTTAATCATGCATGCTATATATACAATGATGTTATACACAATGTTAATTTTTGGTCACCACCTTAGCTGTTATATTTTAAATGCTTGGAAATCGTGCATTTTTAAGTGTAATGATTATCTGAATCTTTGATTACCGTTTGTTTTTCGTTTAAAAGACTATATATAGTATGCCTTTATATTTCTAAATGTTTTTTAATATTTAATTCTCGTCAATATTTGGATTATGAATCATCAATTCAAGTACTTTGTTAGATGAGTCAATTGTAAATTCAGATCCATAGTTAACATGACTGACCTTTAATTTATTGTCTATATAATTGATTGCGATTGCGACATCATAATCTTCATCTATGACAAATAAATTATTTTCATTTGTAACAACTTCATGTTTCCCAGTGTAAACAACATTAACTTTCCAATCTTTAAAAACCATTTGTCATCCTCCTTGAACATTTAAACTGATTCAATTTAAGTTTAACTTATTCATACAACTTCTTACAATATCTAGATTAGAGATAAATAGATTTCTAGAAATTATTTTCAATTATATGTACTTATTATACTTTTTATCTTCTTATTTCAGTATAGTTTTAAAACGATTTTAAAATAATTCTGCAAATATATTAACACATAATGTGTTCGATAAGTTTTGAACAATTTCAAAACTTTTAAATAAAGGGTTTGACAATATGAATTAAAAATGTTTGAAACTGAAAAATTAAATCTTATATCGTGTTTATAAGCATGAATATATATTGAAAAGCATAATATATATATTACTATTCATCGATGTTTAATTTTATACTGCAACTAAAATAGCCGACACACATCATTTCTGATGTTATCGGCTAATGTTAAAATTTGAATATTTGAGTGTGCATGACCATTAATTTGTCATTTCTTCTTTTTCCCAATCGATTTTATATCTTTCTGAAGAACGATCCGTCCATTTATCTTTAGTATTAGTACCTTTCCAATTTGTTGAAGTCCAATGTAATTGATAGTCATCACGAACTCGTTCGTATATTACATCTATATTTGATTGTTGTTTGGTTGCTTTCCTATCCATAGTAATAACTGTAGCGAAGTCTGGTGAAAACCCTGAAGATAATAGAGAACTTGCTTTGTTAGGATCAAGGAAGTTATCTGCTGCTTTCATTGAACCGTTTCTTGTTTTCATGAAAAGTTGATTGCCGTATACTGGGTTCCAAGAATCTCTGTCGTATGGTCCCCAATTTTGATTCACCATATTGTTAAATATAACTTTCCAACCTACTTTTTTATCAGTTGGACTTTCTAAAATTGTTTTGAAATCTGGTTGAACATATTTGAGTGTATGACCAATTGAAACATTTGCACCAATCAAACCGCCAATTTTTCCAGAATCATCACCAGTCACATTACCGTTGAATCCATAAGTTAATGTACTCATATATTCTTTAGTATCAATTGAATTTCTAGGATAGTAATCAGAAATTTGTGCTACTTCATTATCAGGTAGTTGCAACTGTACCTTAAAGGCTGAAGGCCAGGCTAAACCACTTTTATTAGCGCCTTCTTCGCTATAAACTCTATACTGACCAGCAATGGTACCTTTCGTTCTGATGACTAATATTTTTTTATTGTGATTTTTATCATCGATAAAACTATAAAATACTTTTTTGTGCATGCCATTTTCTTTATCATAAGTGACTAAATCACCTGTTTTTACTATAGTATTGCTTCCTATATCTGTAGTACCGGTTTTAATATTAATATCAGAATCTGCGGCATTAGCGACAGGATTCATTAATATGGAACCTAGCAATAGTGTTGTTGTTACTGAGCTGACTATACGTGTTTTCATTTTCATCATCCTTCTATTTTTTAAAACGATTTGAGGAAACAATAATCAATATGTCAATTTAGAATAATGCAGTTGAGACATATCAAATATTTATCATCGTTTATATTAGTATATTTAATGTAGCAACTGTTAAATGATTGAGTGATGATGAGTGAATATTTTAAGAATATGTTTTTAACTTTTAATTAATATTTGAAAGGAAGCATTTCAATTTCGAGGCTTAGTCAAAGTTGAATGAACTCTTTATGAACCAAGGAAAAGACAAAGCTAATTTTATTGATTAATTTCTTTAAAACTAGGTATTTATTTAACTTTAAAATGTAATCGATTACAATATAAAAATACAAATATCTTAGAATTAAATCAATTAATTAACTATTAAATAAAAGTTAACTGTATATTAACTAGTATGATCAATCAATTATGAATAGAGAAAAATTAATTGTGTTGGAATATGGGTGAGTTTAAATATAATAATTCGTGAAAACTTCTTGTGAAAAATATAAAAAGGTGTAGTGTAACATTATAAAATGTTATATACAAGATAAAATGCAGACTTCTAGTTATAGGCGTTATAAGATAATCTTAAACCTAGGTTAGCTTTTAATGTTGAAACTAAATGGAAAGTGATAAATATAAAAATGATAGGGGATTATAATGAAACTATTTTATATTGCATTTCTAATTATTATATGGCTGAATATATTTTTAGGAAATGAAATCATCCATACACTGACTGTTTTAATAACAACATTGTATATTGTTAATAGAAGAAAGAGGATTAAAAATGAAAGAGTTGAATGAAATAATAAACGCTATTCAATTTTTGTTTGAGTCTGAATCAGGCTACAAAATATCGAAAAATTCAGGGGTGCCGTATCAGACCGTGCAAGATTTGAGGAATGGTAAAACGAAAATAGAAGATGCTAGATTTAGAACGATTATAAAACTATATAGTTATTATGCTACATTAAAAGAGCAGTAATAATTGAATTAAGAGCCTAAAACGTAACCACGTCTTAGGCTCTACAATATTATATAGACAAATATTGACCAAACAAAAATGCCCATGTAACAAACATTTTTCAATTATGGGGTGGGGCCCCAACACAGAAGCTGACGAAAAGTCAGCTTACAATAATGTGCAAGTTGGGGATGGGCCCCAACACAGAGAATTTCAAAAAGAAATTCTACAGACAATGCAAGTTGGAGCGGCCCCCAACACAGAGAATGATTTTGCATTTCTATTAGACTCCAAATCCCATTTAATATTCTGTGTACTAATTTAAATATTGTGTAAATATTATTGATACATTTTGTAGTATTACTCAATTATTGTTTATCCTTAGTATTTTCGATATAAATCATACTACCTTATTTAATCAATGAGGACTTCGACTGTTATTTTTTGAGGATTTTTAACATAAACATTTGCAAGATCAGAATGTAATCTTTTACTTAAATCAATTGTAAAGTTATTACCACCACCGGTAATATGAATATTACCTTTATTGCGATTTTCATTATATAGTATTTTATTTTTTATTAATGATTCACGTACTCGGAAATCAATTTCTTTTAACGTTAAAACTGGTTTGTTACCTTGATATATCTTATGTGCGCCGATAAATGTTTGTAGTTTATCTTTATATTGTACATAAATATTATAAGGCTTATCAGAAGACGATGCTGCAGGTGTAACACCACCTGTAAATGTATCAGTATATACCCACCATAATCGTCTAGTGTCTTTGTCTTTTAAACCAAACACGTCTACATAGCGGTCTCTTAATTGATTAATGTTGCCCCAACTTTCAGCACCCCATAAGCGTATATGTGCAGACCAAGAATAACGCTTAAATTCAACATAAATGTTGCCGTCATCATATTGGTATAACCATCTATTTGAAAATGTGAGAGGCTTTTGTGTGTAATATTTGATTAATTCATTGATGTTCGTTTCGTCTTGGCCAATATGATAAGCTTTAGCTTCAGATGAAAAACCGATTGGTGTGTTAGGAAGTTGAGCTGAAGAAGTACCTAATATTAACAATGTTGCTGTTAATATTATTTTGTTCGTGATGTTCTTTTTCATTTGAACATCTCCTTTCTGTGGATTTATCATTGCGAGGAATATCAAATATAAAAGTGAGCGGCGTCAATATAATGAATGAGATTATTATTTGTTGACTCCGATTTCGATACTAGTTAGATTTTTCGAGGGTAACTTCAATTTTGGCATTTTGAGGATTTTTAACATATTTATTTGCGTCAGTTGACGGTAATCTCTTACTTAAATCAATTGTGTAATTATTATCGTCACCAGTAATCGTGAGTTGACCTTTATTATATTTATCTTGATATAATTTTTTGTTTTTAATTAATGTTTGTCGGATACGGAAATCAACTTCTTTTAAAGTTAAAACTGGCTTATTACCTGTATAAAATGGATATCCACCAATAAATGTTTCATCTTTATCTTTATATGTTACATTCAATTTATAGTGTTTATCGTTAGGTTTTGCTGCAGGTGTAACGCCACCAGTAAATGTTTCTTGAGATAGTGCATATGAGTCAATAGTTTCTTGGTCTTTTATGCCGAAAATATCTACATATTTATCTCTTAATTGATTAATATTACCCCAACTTTCAGGGCCAAATACTTGAATATGGCTATACCATGATATCTGAAGTAACGTTGCATGAATTGTGCCATTATCTTTTTGCCATAACCATTTATTTGAAAAGGTTAAATGTTGCTGAGTGTAATACTTGATTAACTCACTTACATTTGTTTCCTCTTGATTAATATAATAAGCTTTAGCTTCAGATTTAGAACTGATTGGTGTGTTAGGAAGTTGTGTTGATACAGCGCCTAATAGTAACAACGCTGATGATAAAATAATTTTTTTCGTAATGTTTTTTTTCATTTAAAATGCTCCTTGTATTTTTTATAAATAAGGGTTACTTAAATAATTTTAGTATTTACTCCGCAATTAAGGTTAATTAGATTTTTCAAGAATGACTTCAATTTCTGCATGTCGAGGATTTTTAACATAACGGTTTGTGTCAGTTAATTTTAACTTCTTACTTAAATCAATCGTATAATTATTACCGCCACCCGTAATCTTAATTTGACCTTTATTAAATTCTCCGTTATATAGCTTTTTATTATTTATTAATGTTTGCCGGATACGGAAATCTAGTTCTTTTAAAGTTAATACTGGTTTATTTCCTTTGTAAAATTCGAGACCACCGATGATAGTCTGCTGTTTATCGCTATATTTTAAAAATAATTTATAAGACTTATCGGATGATGTAGCTGCAGGTGTTACACCACCTGTAAATGTTTCATCATAAGTCCAGTAACCTTCAACTGTATCCTCATCTTTAGTTCCGAATATATCAACGTATTTATCTCTTAACTGATTAATGTTTCCCCAACTTTCAGCACCAAATACTTGAATATGACTATACCAAACCCACGTTTGCAATGTTGCATGAATGCTACCATTGGGCTTTTGCCATAGCCATTTTCCAGATAATGAAAAATGCGGCTGAGTGTAATATTTGATTAGTTCATTGATATTAGTCTCGTTTTCACTGATATTATAGGCTTTTGCTTCAGATGAAAAACTGATTGGCGTTTTAGGAAGTTGTGTTGATGTGGTTCCTAAAAGTAACAATGCTGTTGATAAAACTAATTTATTCATGATGTTCTTTTTCATATGAAAATCTCCTTTGCGTGAATTACCCAAAGTATATAAGCTTTTACACCGATTCGGAATTAAATAAAAGCTAAAACTATGTTAAATAAACTTAAACAGTTAGTAGTGTTATTTAAGCAAAACTTATCATTTTTAATTTTTGGACAGAAACAGTACCTAATAAAGTAGGCGAGAGTTATATATTAAAAACGACACGTTAAAATTATTCTCTAATCAATTGCATTAAATTGTTTGATAATTGAATTTTCTAACTACTTGAAAATTAGTTATACTTTAAATGTAGTACTTATTTTAATAATTTCCTACTACTTAAATTTAATATTAATAAAATGTTCATTTAATTATTGATTAAATATTACAAATTTTAATAGTAGGTTGTGTTTATTTTGTATGCGCTTACAATTTAGGTGTAACTAATATAAAAGGAGTTGTTATTAATGAAAAATTTACGAAACAGAAGTTTTTTAACTTTATTAGACTTTTCACGACAAGAGGTAGAATTCTTATTAACACTCTCCGAGGATTTAAAACGTGCTAAATATATTGGCACTGAAAAGCCTATGTTAAAAAATAAAAATATTGCACTGTTATTTGAAAAAGATTCTACAAGAACACGATGTGCATTTGAAGTTGCAGCACATGATCAAGGTGCAAATGTAACTTATTTAGGCCCAACTGGATCACAAATGGGTAAAAAAGAAACAACTAAAGATACTGCACGTGTGCTTGGTGGAATGTATGATGGCATTGAATACCGTGGTTTTTCACAAAGAACAGTAGAAACTTTAGCTGAATATTCAGGCGTACCAGTGTGGAATGGTTTAACTGATGAAGATCATCCTACTCAAGTTCTTGCTGATTTCTTAACAGCAAAAGAAGTCTTAAAAAAAGATTATGCAGATATTAACTTTACATATGTTGGAGATGGTCGTAATAACGTTGCAAATGCATTAATGCAAGGTGCTGCCATTATGGGTATGAACTTCCATTTAGTTTGTCCAAAAGAATTAAATCCAACAGATGAATTATTAAATCGCTGTAAAAATATTGCCGCTGAAAATGGTGGCAACATATTAATCACAGATGATATTGACCAAGGTGTAAAAGGTTCGGATGTAATTTACACTGATGTTTGGGTATCAATGGGTGAACCTGATGAAGTATGGAAAGAACGACTTGAATTATTGAAACCATATCAAGTAAATAAAGAAATGATGGATAAAACTGGTAATCCAAATGTTATTTTTGAGCATTGCTTACCATCTTTCCATAATGCTGATACGAAAATTGGTCAACAAATTTTTGGAAAATATGGAATTCGAGAAATGGAAGTTACAGATGAAGTATTCGAAAGTAAAGCTTCAGTTGTATTCCAAGAAGCTGAGAACAGAATGCATACAATCAAAGCAGTCATGGTTGCTACATTGGGTGAATTTTAAATGATATAAGGAAGTGAATATGATGGCGAAAATAGTAGTAGCATTAGGTGGTAATGCTTTAGGAAAATCACCTCAAGAACAACTCGAGCTTGTTAAAAATACTGCGAAATCATTAGTAGGATTAATAACAAAAGGACATGAGATTGTTATTAGTCATGGTAATGGGCCACAGGTTGGAAGCATTAATTTGGGACTTAACTATGCTGCAGAACACAACCAAGGTCCGGCATTTCCATTTGCTGAATGTGGCGCAATGAGTCAAGCTTACATAGGCTATCAATTACAAGAAAGCTTACAAAACGAATTGCATTCTATTGGAATGGATAAACAAGTGGTAACACTAGTGACACAAGTTGAAGTTAATGAAAATGATCCGGCATTTAACAATCCTTCAAAACCAATTGGGTTATTTTACAACAAAGAAGAAGCTGAACAAATTCAAAAAGAAAAAGGATTTATATTTGTTGAAGATGCTGGAAGAGGATATAGACGTGTTGTTCCTTCACCACAACCCATCTCTATTATTGAATTAGAGAGTATTAAAACACTTATTAAAAATGATACACTCGTTATTGCTGCTGGTGGTGGAGGGATACCAGTAATTAGAGAGCAACATGATGGTTTTAAAGGTATTGATGCAGTTATAGACAAAGATAAAACAAGTGCGTTGTTGGGTGCTAATATTCAATGCGATCAATTGATTATTTTAACAGCAATTGATTATGTATATATTAATTTTAACACTGAAAACCAACAGCCTTTGGAAACAACAAATGTTGATGAATTAAAACGATATATAGACGAAAATCAATTTGCAAAAGGAAGTATGTTACCAAAAATTGAAGCAGCCATATCATTTATTGAAAACAATCCAAAAGGAAGTGTGCTTATAACATCATTAAATGAATTAGATGCTGCCTTAGAGGGTAAAGTAGGTACTGTGATTAAAAAGTAATTGAATTGAAACGCTTTTCAATTACTATATGTCAAATGCATGATTTTTATTATTTATGTGCACCCCTGAAAATAATGCCTCTATTTTGATGCGGGGTGCACTTTCTTAATTTATATTTATAAAATCTTTAAGGTAGAAATGCTAGGTTAAATGTCGAAGGAGATGAAACCGTGGAAAATACAATTAATGAAAGTGAAAAGAAAAAACGATTTAAATTAAAAATGCCAGGTGCATTTATGATTTTATTCATTTTAACGGTTGTTGCAGTTATAGCAACATGGGTTATTCCTGCTGGTGCATATTCTAAACTTTCTTACGAACCTTCATCCCAAGAACTAAAGATAGTTAACCCTCATAACCAAGTGAAAAAGGTTCCGGGTACGCAACAGGAACTAGACAAAATGGGGGTTAAAATTAAGATTGAACAATTTAAATCAGGTGCAATTAATAAGCCGGTATCAATTCCGAATACTTATGAAAGATTAAAGCAACATCCAGCTGGACCAGAACAAATAACAAGTAGCATGGTTGAAGGTACGATAGAAGCGGTCGATATCATGGTATTCATTCTTGTACTAGGGGGACTTATTGGCGTAGTTCAAGCCAGTGGTTCTTTTGAATCGGGATTGTTAGCTTTAACGAAGAAAACAAAAGGGCATGAATTTATGCTAATTGTGTTTGTATCAATACTAATGATTATCGGCGGGACATTATGTGGTATTGAAGAAGAAGCTGTAGCATTCTATCCGATTTTAGTCCCTATATTTATAGCGTTAGGATACGATTCTATCGTTTCAGTTGGTGCCATATTCCTTGCCAGCTCTGTCGGTAGTACATTTTCAACTATTAACCCGTTCTCGGTTGTAATTGCCTCTAATGCCGCTGGTACAACTTTTACGGATGGCTTGTATTGGAGAATAGGCGCTTGTATTGTCGGTGCGATTTTTGTTATTAGTTATTTATATTGGTACTGTAAAAAAATTAAAAAAGATCCTAAAGCGTCATATTCTTATGAAGACAAAGATGCTTTTGAACAGCAATGGTCTGTATTAAAAGATGACGATAGTGCCCATTTTACTTTGCGTAAGAAGATAATCCTTACATTATTTGTACTACCATTTCCAATTATGGTATGGGGAGTTATGACGCAAGGTTGGTGGTTCCCAGTTATGGCTTCAGCATTTTTAATATTTGCAATTATAATAATGTTTATTGCTGGGACAGGTAAATCTGGATTGGGAGAAAAAGGAACTGTAGATGCATTTGTCAATGGCGCATCAAGTTTAGTAGGTGTATCTTTAATTATTGGCTTAGCTCGAGGTATTAATTTAGTGTTGAATGAAGGTATGATTTCAGATACAATCTTACACTTTTCATCATCTTTAGTTCAACATATGAGTGGACCATTATTTATCATCGTATTACTATTTATTTTCTTCTGTTTAGGTTTTATCGTGCCATCATCTTCTGGATTAGCGGTATTATCAATGCCTATCTTTGCACCACTAGCTGATACAGTAGGTATACCAAGATTCGTCATCGTTACGACATATCAATTTGGTCAATATGCGATGTTATTCTTAGCGCCGACTGGACTTGTTATGGCCACACTACAAATGTTAAACATGCGATATTCACATTGGTTCCGATTTGTATGGCCGGTAGTTGCTTTTGTATTGATTTTCGGTGGCGGAGTACTAATTACGCAAGTACTAATTTATTCATAATTTGAAATGCTATATTATAAAAATACTAATTGGGTTTTATGCATCTCGTAGGTTTGTAGAAATACTAAACTAAGCGAGGTGCATTATTATTTTTGATTAAGAAAATAATGACGGTAATCATAACACTAGTAAGTAATTGATACAATGCTCTATTTAATAATGATATTTTTAAAATTTGTTTTTAATGTAATGTTAGATCTATGGTATATTATATTTATCGTGGTAAATATGTATTTGCTGTAAACAGTTTTTGTAACACATGACACATATGGTTGTGAAAATAGCATATATAAAGGATGGCTATAAATGACACATTTGACAAAGGTTTTAGATACACTAACTGGAATATGCGTAGTATTATTATTTAGTAAATATTTTGTGGCGTATGCAAATATGGTGTTTGATTGGAAGTTAAGATGGTATTTGCTAGAAAACATACCACATTTGCCAATTATATTATTTATTCTGATGTTTATTTTCGGAGTACCTTCTGAAATGATAAAAGATAGGCAAAGGAAAAATAACGGCGTTTAATTTATCGATATTTAGAGGTGATAAAATTTGTCAACTATTACAAAGACTAAAATAAAAATCTTTATTAATTATTTTATTGGTATATTAGCCTTGGCGTTTGCTGCTTATATATTATTTAAATAAAGGTTAGAGTGAAACGTGTTTATGAACTAGACGTTCTAGTATAGTTACTACAGCTTTAGTCAGAAGGTATCATTGATATGATCATATTAAATCAAAGAGGCATTGATATACACTAAAAAGAGGCAAGATTACCTGCCTCTTTTTTAGTTATTAAATATGCGTGTTAATTCTTGGTAATAGTGTTACTGAGACGCATTACGAAGAAATTTATCTTGATTTTCCTTTTTTAAAAAGAAGTGAAGATATCCTATAAAGACTCTAAGTACTATTACAGTAGCTAATAACACTTCGATAAACAAAAGACCTTTCCAAATGTCTGGAAACATAAGTACAGGCAAACTGTTCTTTAAAGCAGTTGCTGAGATTACTAAAGGGAATGTGAAAGCTGAAAATACGGGCGAAAAAGGTTCTTTTAGTAATTTAGGCAATTGTATAATGATATAAAAATAAAATATTTGAGCTAATATTAAAAATATAATTACGATAAAAGCATTCGCCTTAGGAAATGCTATAACATATGCTGCAGCGACTAAAGAAAATGGTGCACAAATTGTCGATGTGTTCGGTTTGATTGACGTCTGCAATGGAAATGCTTTTAATCGCTTGAAAACAATAGGTAAGACAATACAAGTAGCTACAAAGCCATATATTACTGTTAATTGACCTATGAAAAAATATCCGCTAACGGGTGCCGTCAATCCTGCGATAGCAATACCAATAAAAAGTACAGTCCACGAAGGATAAACATTTTCAAGTGAAAAATCTTTTAAATATTTTATTGAAAAAATAATCATATGCGTCATAATTCCCACAAGGCATAAAATCCAAATAGGCGTTATTAAGCTATTGATAAAAGTTATGTTACTAAAAAATGTATTTAAATAAGTAGTACCTAAAAAGCCAGACATGAAAAATGTTGTGAACACTGATGAAACTAGAGGACTGTTTAATTGTTCTTTCACATTATTAGAATATTTGAGCATAGTACATAAAAGGTGAATCCAAATCAAGAAAGCAAAGATTCCGCAAACAGCGTTTAAAGTAAGAGATAAGTCTTTTAATAGATTACCCAGGCCTAATAATCCTAAGACTAGTCCTGACGTTACTAAAGGTGCTTTTTGAAGTCTCATGATTTACAACCTTTCTTATGTGATTTTCTTCACTAATTATATCATGATAGCTATGGCCAATTAATAAGAAGAGTGTGTACTATTACGTTATTAGAGTATGTATATTGGATTGATAGACACATAATTGACATTTAAATCTCAAAATTAATGATATTTGAGGTATGCTTTGCAACCTAAATATTGGAATATGTGGAAAAGTAATTATTTAATTTAAATGATGATTGAAGATTTACAAGGGGGTGTACAAAATGAGAAATCAAATTCAAAAACTATTAGACAGTGATTTGAGCAGTTTACATATATCGAAACAAACAGGAGTTCCACAAAGCACAATACACAGAATGAGAAAAAAAGAAAGATCATTAGACAATATGTCATTGAAAAACGCTGAACTACTTTATAAATTTGCCAATAGTATATTTAGCAATGAAAATTAAGAAGAATAATTAGTGAATTAAATAATTAAAAAACCACGTCTTGATGGACGTGGTTATTTTTTTAAGATGTATATAATTATAGGATTTCGGGTCCCTGAAAAGTCCCTAAAATTTTGAATAGTATCAAAATCTATAAGAATAATATAATAATAAAAATCTCTACGCATGCAAATGGTGAGTGTTAAAAATCTTGGTGTAGTGTTGGTGTAGTTCAGGTGCAGTATAGATGAAATTTGAGCACAAAATTACTTAATTAAAAATGTATAAACAAGTGTCAGACGCGTGTCAATTGTGTGTCAAAAAATTCTATAACGAATAAGCATGCTTGTTTTAATTACTGTATTTTCGGGGCTTATGCGGGGGACGTTTTGGTGACGCATCATACTATAATACTGAAATTCAAAACAAAAGAGCCCCGTAATCACGGAACTCTTTTGTTTGGTAATGCGTATAAAAATACCTATAAACGTCCTGGGAGGGATTCGAACCCCCGACCGATGGCTTAGAAGGCCATTGCTCTATCCAGCTGAGCTACCAGGACACGTTTAACAACACAAGAATTATTATATCTAAATGAACTTAAATTAGCAATACCTTGTAAATAAAAAATGTTTATATTTTTCACTATTATAGAGCTATTTATCTAAAAAGGTTCAATAAGACTTAAATACGAATTCAGGCAACTTAATTGTGTTAAATACAGTTTTGAATGCCTAACTGTATTTCTTTTCTCTTTAAAATACAGTTAAGTACATTATAAGATGTTGTGCGGATAAACAAACTAATTGCATCAAATTTATTTTAAAATAACAACAACAAAACGTTAAGCGAATAACATTTCGGTGATTTAAAAGCTACGCACGTTTTTGTTATCTTCAAATTTAAATTTTAAGGAGTGTTTTCAATGGAAGGTTTATTTAACGCAATTAAAGATACCGTAACTGCAGCAATTAATAATGACGGCGCAAAATTAGGCACAAGCATTGTGAGCATCGTTGAAAATGGCGTAGGTTTATTAGGTAAATTATTCGGATTCTAATATCAATATGTTATGTAAGTAATAAGTATTATTTCAAAGGTGAGGGAGAGATTTAAATGACTGGACTAGCAGAAGCAATCGCAAATACTGTGCAAGCTGCACAACAACATGATAGTGTGAAATTAGGCACAAGTATCGTAGACATCGTTGCTAACGGTGTGGGTTTACTAGGTAAATTATTTGGATTCTAATATAATAACTAATATTCTTTAAAATAAACTGGGTGAGCATACTTTAATGTTATGCACTCAGTTTATTTTATTTGCAGAAATTTGAGCCTCTGTTAAGATTTAGATACATAGACAATATAGGAGATGGGGAAATTGGGATATAAAAATATTTTGATAGACTTTGATGATACAATTGTTGATTTTTATGATGCAGAAGAATGGGCGTTTCACTATATGGCGAATGTTTTTAATCATAAAGCAACAAAAGATGATTTTTTAACATTTAAAAAAATCAATCACCAACATTGGGAAGCTTTTCAACAAAATAAATTAACGAAGTCTGAAGTATTATCAGAACGATTTGTGAATTACTTCAAACATCATCAAATGGAAGTTGATGGGCATCGTGCAGATGTGTTATTTAGAAATGGATTAGCAGAAGCTAAAGTTAAATACTTTGATCAAACATTAGAAACAATTGTCGAATTATCGAAAAGACATGATTTATATATTGTTACTAATGGTGTAACCGAAACGCAAAAGAGAAGGTTAAATCAGACGCCGTTGCATAAATATATTAAAAAGATATTTATATCTGAGGAAACAGGATATCAAAAACCTAATCCGGAATTTTTTAATTATGTTTTTAATGATATTGGTGAGGATGAAAGACAGCACTCGATTATAGTTGGAGATTCTTTAACATCTGACATTCTAGGTGGAATCAATGCGGGTATAGCTACTTGCTGGTTTAATTTTAGAGGATTTGATCATAATCCAGGAATTATACCTGATTATGAAATTAATTCATGGAAACAACTAAATGATATTGTACGTTAAGACAAATAATTTGAAAATGATTTACTATTAGCTTAAGAAAGTAATTGTAAAAAAGACACTACGAAAAGATGCATTTTCATGCTCGTAGTGTCGAATATTATTGTCTTATGGTTTCCACAATAAGACATCATGTCCCTCTATATTTTTAGCTTCCACATCTGTAAATCCATGATGTAAAAAGAAATCCTTAGAATCATTTCTGCCAATGGCTTTAATTGGCATGTTGAAACTCTTTGCAAAATCAATCAATTCTGAAGCGTACCCTCTGTTTTGATATTTTGGTAATACTTCTAACTTCCATAATAATATATAATCTTCAAAATCTGGGAAGTAGATTTCTTCGACATCACCTTTTTTTAGTAATGCCATTCTAGCTCCTAATTGATCTCCGACAAATATGCCATAAAATGGTGAATCTGAACTTGCATCAATCATTTGACCGTTTAACTCATTGACCATGTATAAGTCTTTGTTGCCAAACGCTCTAAAGTTTTCGAATAATTCGTCAGTTTTGTAATTAATTTCAAGACGTTTGATTTCACTCATATTTATCTACCCCTTATTTGTTTACTACTATTATTATACATTAAACCACTTGTGTTTTTCATTGATTTGAAAATGTAAAACAATGAATATTATAAATTTTCCATGATTAAATTGATTTTCAAGCCGTAAAATTGTCAATCACCGGTATAGACTTTATACTATAGTTTGTAATCGCGTACTTAAGGAGAAAAAACATGGACTGTAAAGTAGTTAGTTTAAATGAAAAAGATCAGTTTATACCAAAAATAAAGAGCAGTGACCCTGTAATAACAGGATTATTTCAATATGACGCAGCTCAACAAACTAGTTTTGAAAAAAGGATGTCTAAAGAAAATAATGGAAGAGAAGCGGCATTAGCGAATGTTATTCGTGAATATATGAGTGATTTAAAGCTTTCTAGTGAACAAGAATTAAACATACAACATTTAGCTAATGGTTCAAAAGTTGTGATTGGTGGACAACAAGCAGGGCTTTTCGGGGGACCATTGTATACATTCCATAAAATATTTTCAATCATTACTTTATCTAAGGAATTAACGGATACACATAAGCAACAAGTAGTACCAGTTTTTTGGATTGCAGGAGAAGATCATGATTTCGATGAAGTGAATCATACATTTGTTTATAACGAAAATCATGGGTCGCTGCATAAGGTTAAATATCATACAATGGAGATGCCAGAGACGACTGTCTCTAGATATTATCCTGATAAGGCTGAGTTGAAACAAACTTTAAAAACGATGTTCATTCTTATGAAAGAAACTGTTCATACACAAGGTCTACTGGAGATTTGTGACAGAATTATTGACCAATATGACTCGTGGACTGATATGTTTAAAGCAATACTGCATGAAACATTTAAAGCATATGGCGTTCTATTTATAGATGCGCAGTTTGAGCCGTTAAGAAAAATGGAAGCGCCTATGTTTAAAAAGATTTTGAAAAAACATCAGTTGCTTGATGATGCTTTTAGAGCAACACAACAACGTACTCAAAATCAAGGCTTGAATGCGATGATACAAACAGATACAAATGTTCATTTATTCTTACATGATGAAAATATGCGTCAATTAGTTTCGTATGATGGTAAGCATTTTAAATTAAATAAAACAGATAAGACATATATAAAGGAAGAAATTATAAATATTGCGGAAAATCAACCTGAATTATTTTCTAATAATGTAGTGACAAGACCATTAATGGAAGAATGGTTATTTAACACGGTGGCATTTGTTGGAGGACCGAGTGAAATTAAGTACTGGGCTGAACTAAAAGATGTATTTGAACTATTTGATGTTGAAATGCCTATCGTGATGCCAAGGCTTAGAATTACTTATTTAAATGACCGTATAGAAAAATTACTTTCGAAATACAATATTCCATTAGAAAAAGTGTTAGTCGATGGTGTTGAAGGAGAAAGAAGTAAGTTTATTAGAGAACAAGCATCACATCAATTTATTGAAAAGGTAGAAGGTATGATTGAACAACAGCGTCGTCTAAACCAAGACTTATTAGATGAAGTGGCGGGGAATCAAAATAATATTAACCTTGTGAATAAAAATAATGAAATTCATATACAACAGTATGATTATTTGTTAAAACGTTATCTTTTAAACATTGAAAGAGAAAACGAGATCAGTATGAAGCAATTTAGAGAAATTCAAGAAACACTCCATCCAATGGGAGGATTACAAGAAAGAATATGGAATCCACTTCAAATTTTGAATGATTTTGGGACAGATGTGTTCAAGCCCTCCACCTATCCACCACTTTCTTACACTTTTGATCATATTATTATAAAACCTTAATATACCAAGGGTTTAGCCCGATTTATCTTAATGATAAATCGGGCATTTTTTTGTTTTTTAAAATAAATTTCACAAATTTTGTATAAATAGTGGTGGATAGTGGGGAGATGTGGTAAATTATATATAAGGTGAGGTGATAAAAAATGTTCATGGGAGAATACGATCATCAATTAGATACAAAAGGACGTATGATTATACCGTCCAAGTTTCGTTATGACTTAAATGAGCGTTTTATTATCACAAGAGGCCTTGATAAATGTTTATTCGGTTACACTCTAGACGAATGGCAACAGATTGAAGAGAAAATGAAAACCTTACCTATGACAAAAAAAGACGCACGTAAGTTTATGCGTATGTTCTTCTCTGGTGCTGTTGAAGTAGAACTTGATAAGCAAGGGCGTATTAACATCCCTCAAAACTTGAGGAAATACGCTAATTTAACTAAAGAATGTACAGTAATCGGTGTTTCAAATCGTATTGAGATTTGGGATAGAGAAACTTGGAATGATTTCTATGAAGAATCTGAAGAAAGTTTCGAAGATATTGCTGAAGATTTAATAGATTTTGATTTTTAAAATGGAGGAATTGAAGTGTTTCATCATATCAGCGTTATGTTAAACGAAACCATTGATTATTTAAATGTAAAAGAAAATGGTGTGTACATTGACTGTACGCTAGGTGGAGCGGGACATGCCCTTTATTTACTAAATCAATTAAATGACGACGGAAGATTAATAGCAATCGATCAAGACCAAACTGCAATTGATAATGCTAAAGAGGTATTGAAGGATCATTTGCATAAGGTGACTTTTGTTCATAGCAACTTCCGTGAATTAACTCAAATATTAAAAGACTTAAACATTGAAAAAGTAGATGGAATTTATTACGACTTGGGTGTTTCAAGCCCACAACTCGACATTCCAGAACGAGGATTCAGTTATCACCATGACGCAACATTAGACATGCGTATGGACCAAACACAAGAACTAACAGCATATGAAATTGTTAACAATTGGTCATATGAAGCGTTAGTGAAGATTTTTTATCGTTATGGCGAGGAGAAATTTTCAAAACAGATAGCTCGAAGAATCGAAGCACATCGTGAACAACAACCAATAACAACAACATTAGAATTAGTTGACATTATAAAAGAAGGTATTCCTGCAAAAGCAAGAAGAAAAGGCGGACATCCTGCAAAACGAGTATTTCAAGCACTACGAATTGCAGTAAACGATGAATTGTCAGCTTTTGAAGATTCAATAGAACAAGCGATTGAATTAGTGAAAGTAGACGGCAGGATATCGGTAATCACTTTCCATTCTTTAGAAGATCGTTTATGTAAACAGGTGTTCCAAGAATATGAAAAAGGTCCAGAGGTACCAAGAGGATTACCAGTTATACCAGAAGCATATACACCTAAGTTAAAGCGTGTTAATCGTAAACCGATTACCGCTACAGAAGAAGATTTAGATGACAATAACAGAGCACGAAGCGCGAAATTACGTGTAGCTGAAATACTTAAATAAGGAGCAATTTATAATGGCTGTAGAAAAAGTGTACCAACCATATGACGAACAAGTTTATAATAGTATACCGAAGCAACAACCACAAACTAAGCCCGAAAAGAAGACTGTTTCGAGAAAAGTGGTTGTACAATTAACTAAATTTGAAAAAGTTTTATACATAACTTTGATTACTGTAATTGCTATGTTAAGTATTTATATGCTATCTTTAAAAATGGATGCGTATGATACGCGAGGAAAGATTGCAGATTTAGATTATAAAATAGATAAACAATCAAGTGAAAACAGTGCTTTACAATCTGAAATCAAAAAGAATTCTTCTTATGAACGCATATACGAAAAGGCTAAGAAACAGGGGATGAGCCTTGAGAACGATAATGTAAAGGTAGTGCGTAGTAATGGCGAAGCAAAAAATTAAAATTAAAAAAAATAAAATAGGGGCAGTCCTACTTGTTGGTTTATTCGGACTGCTCTTTTTTATATTGGTTTTAAGAATTTCATATATCATGATTACTGGACATTCTAATGGTCAAGATTTAGTCATGAAGGCAAATGAAAAGTATTTAGTTAAGAATGCACAACAACCAGAACGAGGGAAGATATATGATCGTAATGGTAAAGTGCTAGCAGAAGATGTAGAAAGATATAAACTTGTTGCAGTAATAGATAAAAAGGCGAGTGCCAATTCTAAAAAACCTAGGCATGTAGTTGATAAAAAAGAGACTGCAAAGAAATTATCTACAGTCATTGATATGAAGCCAGAGGAAATTGAAAAGAGACTTAGTCAAAAGAAAGCTTTCCAAATTGAATTTGGACGCAAAGGAACAAATTTAACGTATCAGGACAAATTGAAAATAGAGAAAATGAATTTGCCTGGTATTTCTTTATTGCCTGAAACAGAACGCTTTTATCCAAATGGCAATTTTGCATCACACTTAATTGGTAGAGCTCAGAAAAATCCAGATACTGGTGAACTTAAAGGTGCGCTTGGAGTTGAAAAGATTTTTGATAGTTATTTAAGTGGATCTAAAGGATCATTGAGATATATTCATGATATTTGGGGATATATCGCACCAAATACTAAAAAAGAGAAGCAGCCTAAACGTGGTGATGATGTCCATTTAACAATCGATTCAAATATTCAAGTATTTGTTGAAGAAGCTTTAGATGGCATGGTTGAAAGATACCAGCCGAAAGATTTATTTGCGGTTGTCATGGATGCCAAAACTGGAGAAATTTTAGCATACAGTCAGCGACCAACATTTAATCCTGAAACTGGTAAAGACTTTGGTAAAAAGTGGGCAAATGACCTATATCAAAATACATACGAGCCTGGATCAACATTTAAATCATATGGGTTAGCAGCTGCTATTCAAGAAGGTGCTTTTGATCCTGATAAGAAATATAAATCTGGACATAGAGATATTATGGGTTCACGTATTTCAGACTGGAATAGAGTCGGTTGGGGTGAAATCCCAATGTCACTCGGATTTACTTATTCATCTAATACATTGATGATGCATTTACAAGATTTAGTTGGTGCAGACAAAATGAAATCTTGGTATGAACGATTTGGATTTGGAAAATCAACTAAAGGTATGTTTGATGGAGAAGCACCTGGTCAAATTGGATGGAGTAATGAGTTGCAACAAAAAACGTCATCATTTGGTCAATCGACAACTGTAACACCTGTTCAAATGTTACAAGCGCAATCAGCGTTCTTTAATGATGGTAATATGTTAAAACCATGGTTTGTGAATAGCGTTGAAAATCCTGTTAGTAAAAGACAATTTTATAAAGGTCAAAAACAAATCGCAGGCAAACCAATAACAAAAGATACTGCTGAAAAAGTTGAAAAGCAATTGGATTTAGTTGTGAATAGTAAGAAGAGTCACGCTGCAAACTATCGTATTGATGGTTATGAGGTCGAAGGTAAGACTGGTACAGCACAAGTCGCTGCACCTAATGGTGGTGGATACGTTAAAGGTCCAAACCCATATTTTGTAAGTTTTATGGGTGACGCGCCGAAGAAAAATCCTAAAGTTATTGTATACGCTGGTATGAGCTTGGCACAAAAAAATGACCAAGAAGCTTATGAATTAGGTGTTAGTAAAGCGTTTAAACCAATAATGGAAAATACTTTGAAATATTTAAATGTAGGTAAATCAAAAGATGACACATCTAATGCAGAGTATAGTAAAGTGCCAGATGTTGAAGGTCAAGACAAACAAAAAGCTATTGATAATGTGAGTGCAAAATCATTAGAACCAGTTACTATCGGTACTGGCACACAAATAAAAGCACAATCTATAAAAGCAGGGAATAAAGTCTTACCTCATAGTAAAGTACTGTTATTAACAGATGGAGACTTAACTATGCCTGACATGACAGGATGGACGAAAGAAGATGTCATTGCTTTTGAAAACCTAACAAATATTAAAGTAAATTTAAAAGGTAGCGGTTTTGTGTCCCACCAATCAATTAGTAAGGGACAAAAACTTACTGAAAAAGATAAAATAGACGTAGAATTTTCATCAGAGAATGTAGACAGCAATTCGACGAATAATTCTGATTCGAATTCAGATGATAAGAAGAAATCTGACAGTAAAACTGACAAGGATAAGTCGGACTAACAAGAATGGCTACATTAAATAAGGGTGTATTGTCACTATTTGTTTTTACTAAAGTAATGCTGTGATAGAAAACAACATCTTCATTTAATCTTTATAAATAAGTGTTGATAGAGAATTTTAAGGTAGACGAGGTCAGATTAACTTGTTTGTTATAGGCAAACTTTTTATACTGGCCTCTTATGCCGTAAAAAAGAAAAATTATAAATTTTGATTACAACTTTGTTTATTTAATTGAAAAATTGATAATATATTAGTGGTTAAAAAAGTCTGGATTAAGAAGAGGAGATAGTTATGATTTTTGTATATGCGTTATTAGCGCTAGTGATTACATTTGTTTTGGTACCTGTTTTAATACCTACATTAAAAAGGATGAAATTTGGTCAAAGTATTCGAGAAGAAGGTCCACAAAGCCATATGAAGAAGACTGGTACACCAACGATGGGTGGACTAACATTTCTATTAAGTATTGTGATAACGTCTTTGGTGGCTATTATATTTGTAGATCAAGCTAATCCAATCATACTGTTATTATTTGTGACGATTGGTTTTGGGTTAATTGGTTTTATAGATGATTATATTATTGTTGTTAAAAAGAATAACCAAGGTTTAACAAGTAAACAGAAGTTTTTGGCGCAAATTGGTATTGCGATTATTTTCTTTGTTTTAAGTAATGTGTTTCATTTGGTGAATTTTTCTACGAGCATACATATTCCATTTACGAATGTAGCAATCCCACTATCATTTGCATATGTTATTTTCATTGTTTTTTGGCAAGTAGGTTTTTCTAATGCGGTAAATTTAACAGATGGTTTAGATGGATTAGCAACTGGACTGTCAATTATCGGATTTACAATGTATGCCATCATGAGCTTTGTGTTAGGAGAAACGGCAATTGGTATTTTCTGTATCATTATGTTGTTTGCACTTTTAGGATTTTTACCATATAACATTAACCCTGCTAAAGTGTTTATGGGAGATACAGGTAGCTTAGCTTTAGGTGGTATATTTGCTACGATTTCAATCATGCTTAATCAGGAATTATCATTAATTTTTATAGGTTTAGTATTCGTAATTGAAACATTATCCGTTATGTTACAAGTCGCTAGCTTTAAATTGACTGGAAAGCGTATATTTAAAATGAGTCCGATTCATCATCATTTTGAATTGATAGGATGGAGCGAATGGAAAGTAGTTACAGTATTTTGGGCCGTTGGTCTGATTTCAGGTTTAATCGGTTTATGGATTGGAGTGCATTAAGATGCTTAATTATACAGGGTTAGAAAATAAAAATGTATTAGTTGTCGGTTTGGCAAAAAGTGGTTATGAAGCAGCTAAATTATTAAGTAAATTAGGTGCGAATGTAACTGTCAATGATGGAAAAGACTTATCACAAGATGCTCATGCAAAAGATTTAGAATCTATGGGCATTTCTGTTGTAAGTGGAAGTCATCCATTAACGTTGCTTGATAATAATCCAATAATTGTTAAAAATCCTGGAATACCTTATACAGTATCTATTATTGATGAAGCAGTGAAACGAGGTTTGAAAATTTTAACAGAAGTTGAGTTAAGTTATCTAATCTCTGAAGCACCAATCATAGCTGTAACGGGTACAAATGGTAAAACGACAGTTACTTCTCTAATTGGAGATATGTTTAAAAAAAGTCGCTTAACTGGAAGATTATCCGGCAATATTGGTTATGTTGCATCTAAAGTAGCACAAGAAGTAAAGCCTACAGATTATTTAGTTACAGAGTTGTCGTCATTCCAGTTACTTGGAATCGAAAAGTATAAACCACACATTGCTATAATTACTAACATTTATTCGGCGCATCTTGATTACCATGAAAATTTAGAAAACTATCAAAATGCTAAAAAGCAAATATATAAAAATCAAACGGAAGAAGATTATTTGATTTGTAATTATCATCAAAGACAAGTGATAGAGTCGGAAGAATTAAAAGCTAAGACATTGTATTTCTCAACTCAACAAGAAGTTGATGGTATTTATATTAAAGATGGTTTTATCGTTTATAAAGGTGTTCGTATTATTAACACTGAAGATCTAGTATTGCCTGGTGAACATAATTTAGAAAATATATTAGCAGCTGTGCTTGCTTGTATTTTAGCTGGTGTACCTATTAAAGCAATTATTGATAGTTTAACTACATTTTCAGGAATAGAGCATAGATTGCAATATGTTGGTACTAATAGAACTAATAAATATTATAATGATTCCAAAGCAACAAACACGCTAGCAACACAGTTTGCCTTAAATTCATTTAATCAACCAATCATTTGGTTATGTGGTGGTTTGGATCGAGGGAATGAATTTGACGAACTCATTCCTTATATGGAAAATGTTCGCGCGATGGTTGTATTCGGACAAACGAAAGCTAAGTTTGCTAAACTAGGTAATAGTCAAGGGAAATCGGTCATTGAAGCGAACAATGTCGAAGACGCTGTTGATAAAGTACAAGATATTATAGAACCAAATGATGTTGTATTATTGTCACCTGCTTGTGCGAGTTGGGATCAATATAGTACTTTTGAAGAGCGTGGAGAGAAATTTATTGAAAGATTCCGTGCCCATTTACCATCTTATTAAAGGGTGTGAGTATTGATGGATGATAAAACGAAGAACGATCAACAAGAATCAAATGAAGATAAAGATGAATTAGAATTATTTACGAGGAATACATCTAAGAAAAGACGGCAAAGAAAAAGATCAAAGGCTACACATTTTTCTAATCAAAATAAAGATGATACATCTCAACAAACTGATTTTGATGAAGAAATTTACTTGATAAATAAAGACTTCAAAAAAGAAGAAAGCAATGATGAAAATAATGATTCTGCTTCTAGTCATGCGAATAATAATAATATCGATGATTCTACAGACTCTAATATTGAAAATGAGGATTATAGATATAATCAAGAAATTGACGACCAAAATGAATCGAATGGAATTGCAGTCGACAACGAACAACCTCAATCAGCTCCTAAAGAACAAAATAGCGACTCGAATGATGAGGAAACAGTAACGAAAAAAGAACGAAAAAGTAAAGTAACACAATTAAAGCCATTAACACTTGAAGAAAAGCGGAAGTTAAGACGTAAGCGACAAAAACGAATCCAATACAGTGTTATTACAATATTGGTATTGTTGATTGCTGTTATATTAATTTACATGTTTTCACCACTTAGTAAAATTGCGCATGTAAATATAAATGGAAATAATCACGTTAGTACTTCAAAGATAAACAAAGTTTTAGGTGTTAAAAATGATTCAAGGATGTATACGTTTAGTAAAAAAAATGCTATTAATGATCTCGAAGAGGATCCATTAATCAAAAGTGTTGAGATACACAAGCAATTACCAAACACATTAAACGTAGATATCACAGAAAATGAAATTATTGCTTTAGTGAAATATAAAGGTAAATATTTACCTTTATTAGAAAATGGTAAATTGCTTAAAGGTTCAAATGATGTCAAAATTAATGATGCACCTGTCATGGATGGTTTCAAAGGTACAAAAGAAGATGATATGATTAAGGCGTTATCTGAAATGACACCTGAAGTTAGACGATATATTGCCGAAGTGACATACGCCCCAAGTAAAAACAAACAAAGCAGAATTGAATTGTTTACGACAGATGGACTTCAAGTAATCGGTGATATTTCGACGATATCTAAGAAAATGAAATATTATCCGCAGATGTCACAATCATTATCAAGGGATAGTTCGGGTAAACTAAAAACACGAGGCTATATTGATTTATCAGTCGGTGCTTCATTTATCCCATACCGTGGAAACACGTCTAGTCAATCAGAAAGCGATAAAAATGTGACTAAATCATCTCAAGAGGAAAATCAAGCAAAAGAAGAATTACAAAGCGTTTTAAACAAAATTAACAAACAATCAAGTAAGAATAATTAAAAAATTTTGATATTGTCTATGTTTATAGTTCACAAGCCATTCAGCGTATTGTAAACTAAGGATAGTGTATTTTTTTAATAGTAATTTGTCAGGAGGTGCCTATCTATGGAAGAACATTACTACGTAAGTATTGATATTGGATCATCAAGCGTAAAAACAATAGTAGGCGAGAAATTTCACAATGGTATAAATGTGATAGGTACAGGACAAACCTACACGAGCGGTATAAAAAATGGTTTAATTGATGATTTTGATATTGCGCGACAAGCAATCAAAGACACAATTAAAAAGGCATCAATCGCTTCGGGTGTTGATATTAAAGAAGTTTTCCTGAAATTACCTATCATTGGAACGGAAGTTTATGATGAATCAAATGAAATCGACTTTTATGAGGATACAGAAATCAACGGTTCACATATCGAAAAAGTATTAGAAGGTATTAGAGAAAAAAATGATGTGCAAGAAACAGAAGTAATTAATGTGTTCCCGATTCGTTTTATAGTCGATAAAGAAAATGAGGTTTCAGACCCTAAAGAATTAATTGCCAGACATTCATTAAAGGTTGAAGCAGGCGTAATTGCTATTCAAAAATCGATTTTAATTAATATGATTAAATGCGTTGAAGCATGTGGTGTTGATGTATTAGATGTTTACTCTGATGCATATAACTATGGTTCAATCCTAACAGCTACTGAAAAAGAGTTAGGTGCATGTGTCATTGATATTGGTGAAGACGTTACGCAAGTTGCTTTTTATGAACGCGGTGAATTAGTAGATGCTGATTCTATCGAAATGGCAGGGCGTGATATTACAGACGATATTGCACAAGGATTAAACACTTCTTATGAAACTGCTGAAAAAGTTAAACACCAATATGGTCATGCATTCTATGATTCTGCTTCAGATCAAGATATCTTCACTGTTGAACAGGTTGATAGTGATGAAACAGTACAGTATACTCAAAAAGATTTGAGTGACTTTATTGAAGCGCGTGTAGAAGAAATATTCTTCGAAGTATTTGATGTTTTACAAGATTTAGGATTAACAAAAGTAAATGGTGGGTTTATTGTAACTGGTGGATCTGCAAACTTACTTGGCGTAAAAGAATTATTATCAGATATGGTAAGTGAAAAAGTTAGAATTCACACGCCATCGCAAATGGGAATTAGAAAACCTGAATTTTCTTCAGCAATTTCTACAATTTCTAGTAGTATCGCTTTTGATGAGTTATTAGATTATGTTACAATTAATTATCATGATAATGAAGAAACTGAAGAAGATGTTATTGATGTGAAAGACAAAGATAACGAATCTAAATTAGGCGGATTTGATTGGTTTAAACGTAAAACAAACAAAAAAGATACTCATGAAAATGAAGTAGAGTCAACAGATGAAGAAATTTATCAATCAGAAGATAATCATCAGGAACATAAACAGAATCATGAACATGTTCAAGACAAAGATAAAGAAGAAAGTAAATTCAAAAAACTAATGAAATCTCTATTTGAATGATTATTGGCCAATAAAACTAGGAGGAAATTTAAATGTTAGAATTTGAACAAGGATTTAATCATTTAGCGACTTTAAAGGTCATTGGTGTAGGTGGTGGCGGTAACAACGCCGTAAACCGAATGATTGACCATGGAATGAATAATGTTGAATTTATCGCTATCAACACAGACGGTCAAGCTTTAAACTTATCTAAAGCTGAATCTAAAATCCAAATCGGTGAAAAATTAACACGTGGTTTAGGAGCAGGAGCTAATCCTGAAATCGGTAAAAAAGCTGCAGAGGAATCTCGTGAACAAATTGAAGATGCAATCCAAGGTGCAGACATGGTATTTGTTACTTCTGGTATGGGTGGCGGAACTGGTACTGGTGCAGCACCAGTCGTTGCTAAAATTGCAAAAGAAATGGGCGCATTAACTGTTGGTGTTGTAACTCGTCCATTTAGTTTTGAAGGACGTAAACGTCAAACTCAAGCTGCTGCTGGAGTAGAAGCTATGAAAGCTGCAGTAGATACATTAATCGTTATACCAAATGACCGTTTATTAGATATCGTTGACAAATCTACGCCAATGATGGAAGCATTTAAAGAAGCTGATAACGTGTTACGCCAAGGTGTACAAGGTATCTCAGACTTAATCGCTGTTTCTGGTGAAGTAAACTTAGACTTTGCAGACGTTAAGACAATTATGTCTAACCAAGGTTCTGCATTAATGGGTATTGGTGTTTCTTCTGGTGAAAATAGAGCGGTAGAAGCTGCTAAAAAAGCAATCTCTTCTCCATTACTTGAAACATCTATCGTTGGTGCACAAGGTGTGCTTATGAATATTACTGGTGGCGAGTCATTGTCATTATTTGAAGCACAAGAGGCTGCTGATATTGTCCAAGATGCTGCAGATGAAGACGTTAATATGATTTTCGGTACAGTTATTAATCCTGAATTACAAGATGAGATTGTTGTAACAGTTATTGCAACTGGTTTTGATGACAAACCAACATCACATGGTCGTAAATCTGGTAGCACTGGATTCGGAACAAGCGTAAATACTTCTAGCAATGCAACTTCTAAAGATGAATCATTCACTTCAAATTCATCAAATGCACAAGCAACTGATAGTGTAAGTGAAAGAACACATACAACTAAAGAAGATGATATTCCTAGCTTCATTAGAAATAGAGAAGAAAGACGTTCAAGAAGAACAAGACGTTAATCGGTTAATATATATACACAAATAATTCAACACAAATCATCAGATAACATATCTGATGATTTTTTTACTAATTTTTAGAACATGTAGAAGGACATTTAAGTTTTTCAAAGTTAATAAAAGTGTTTAAGTATCGTGTCAAAATTAAGTCAAAAATTATTTGCGCAACATTTTAACTTTAAACATAAATGTTATATTATATAATTATTAACTTTGTACAGTTAGACGAAGATAATTTAAATGAAATGATGGTGACGATCGAGTGAATGATAATTTTAAAAAGCAACCGCATCATTTAATATATGAAGAATTATTACAACAAGGTATTACTCTAGGTATTACAACTAGAGGCGATGGTTTAAGTGACTATCCTAAAAATGCTTTTAATATGGCGAGATATATTGATGATCGCCCATATAATATTACTCAACATCAATTGCAATTAGCTGAAGAAATTGCGTTTGATAGAAAAAATTGGGTGTTTCCCATCCAAACACATGAAAATAAAGTCGCTTGTATTACAAAGGATGATATAGGCACAAATATAGACACTTTAACTGATGCGCTTCATGGTATTGATGCGATGTACACATATGATAGTAATGTCTTATTAACGATGTGTTATGCAGACTGTGTACCAGTATATTTTTATAGTACAAAACATCATTTTATTGCATTGGCGCATGCAGGTTGGCGTGGTACCTATACTGAAATTGTAAAAGAAGTGCTAAAACATGTGAACTTTGATTTGAAAGACTTACATGTCGTTATTGGACCATCTACATCATCAAGTTATGAAATTAATGATGATATTAAAAATAAATTTGAAACATTGCCAATTGATAGTGCCAACTATATTGAAACTAGAGGACGAGATCGTCATGGTATTGATTTGAAAAAAGCCAATGCTGAATTATTAAATTATTATGGTGTTCCTAAAGAAAATATTTATACGACAGCGTATGCTACATCTGAACATTTAGAATTATTTTTCTCTTATCGATTAGAAAAAGGTCAAACAGGACGCATGTTAGCATTCATTGGTCAACAGTAAACAAGGAGGAGATATGTTTGCGTGTGAAAGATAATTTACAACAAATCTCAACACAAATTAATGACAAAAGTGAAAAAAATAATTTTTCAACAAAACCAAACGTGATTGCAGTTACAAAATATGTTACAATAGAGCGAGCTAAAGAAGCGTATGAGGCTGGAATAAGACATTTTGGTGAGAATAGATTGGAAGGCTTTTTTCAAAAGAAAGAAGCATTACCATCAGATGCGGTGATTCATTTTATAGGATCATTACAATCTCGAAAAGTTAAGGACGTTATAAACGACGTAGATTATTTCCATGCTTTAGATCGATTGAGCTTAGCCAAAGAAATTAACAAACGTGCAGAACATAAAATTAAATGTTTCTTGCAAGTGAACGTTTCGGGAGAAGCTTCTAAACATGGTATTGCTTTAGAAGATGTTGATCAGTTTATAGATGATCTTAAAAAATATGACAAAATCGAAATTGTAGGTTTAATGACGATGGCACCATTGACAGATGATGAAGCATATATTAGATCGTTATTTAAACAGTTACGTTTGAAAAAAGAAGAAATACAACGACTCAATTTAGAATATGCGCCTTGTGATGAATTATCAATGGGAATGAGTAATGACTATCTTATTGCAGTTGAAGAAGGTGCGACGTTTGTTAGAATTGGGACTAAACTTGTAGGAGAAGAGGAGTGAGCCACTTGGCTTTAAAAGATTTATTTAGTGGATTTTTTGTAATAGATGATGAAGAGGAAGTAGAAGTACCTGACAAACAACAACAGGTCAATGAAGCGCCAGCAAAAGAGCAGTCACAACAAACAACAAAACAAAACGCAATCAAATCAGTCCCTCAAAAATCTGCATCAAGATATACAACAACGTCAGAAGAAAGGAATAACCGTATGTCTAATTATTCAAAAAATAATTCACGTAATGTTGTAACTATGAACAATGCTACACCAAACAATGCATCACAAGAAAGTTCAAAAATGTGTTTATTCGAACCACGTGTTTTCTCAGATACACAAGATATTGCTGATGAGCTTAAAAACCGCCGTGCGACACTTGTCAATTTACAACGTATTGATAAAGTATCAGCGAAAAGAATTATTGATTTTTTAAGCGGTACTGTTTATGCAATCGGTGGAGATATCCAACGTGTAGGTACTGATATTTTCTTATGTACGCCTGATAATGTGGAAGTAGCTGGAAGCATTACAGACCATATTGAAAATATGGAACATTCATTCGACTAAGGAGTTAACATATGGATATAAATGTGCTAGCTACAATATTTAAATTTATCCTTTTTGTTGTTGAAATTTATTATTTCGGCATGATTATATATTTCTTTACATCTTGGGTACCAAGTATTAGAGAAACTAAGGTAGGTTATTTATTAGCGAAAATATATGAACCTTTCTTACAACCATTTAGAAAAGTAATTCCACCTATTGGAATTATCGACATATCATCAATCGCTGCAATTATCGTTTTAGTATTATTCCAAAAAGGGTTACTCCAAATCTTTAATTGGATTTTAATTCAATTACAATAAATTAAGCGACATAACGAGGCAAGGGTACATGATACTTTAGCCTCGTTTTTGATATGTATTTTTCTGAATATAAGGGCAATAGATGGTATTTTATAAATTTTTTAAGGTAGTGATTAACATAGATATTTATCAACACTTTAGGCAGGAAGAATACGAATTAATTGATCAGCTAACGGATAAATGTGATCAAGCGGAACACCATTATGCACCAGTATTAACGCATTTTTTAGATCCAAGAGGGCAATATATATTGGAAGTGATTTGTGGCAGTTATGAAGATTTAAACGTATCTTTTTATGGCGGGCCTAATGCTGAAAGAAAAAGAGCAATCATTTCGCCGAACTATTATGAACCTAAAGAAAGTGACTTTGAATTAACTTTAATGGAAATAGAGTATCCTGAAAAATTCGTCACTTTAAAACATCAACATATTTTAGGGACATTAATGTCTTTAGGTATCGAACGCGAACAAGTTGGAGATATAATTGTGAATGAACGAATTCAATTTGTTTTGACAAGTAGATTGGAATCATTTATTATGTTAGAATTACAACGTATTAAAGGCGCATCAGTTAAACTTTATACTATTCCAGTAACAGATATGATACAATCTAATGAGAATTGGAAAAATGAAAGTGCAACAGTTAGTTCTTTAAGGTTAGATGTTGTTATTAAAGAAATGATACGTAAATCACGTACGATTGCGAAACAACTAATCGAAAAAAAACGTGTTAAAGTGAATCACACTATTGTTGATTCAGCAGATTTTCAATTACAAGCAAATGATTTAATATCCATCCAAGGTTTTGGTAGAGCACACATTACTGACTTAGGTGGTAAAACTAAAAAAGATAAAACGCACATTACCTATAGAACATTATTCAAATAGTAATGATTTAAGGAGGATAACAAATGCCTTTTACACCAAATGAAATTAAGAATAAAGAGTTTTCACGTGTAAAGAATGGTTTAGAACCTACTGAAGTTGCTAATTTTTTGGAGCAACTAAGCACTGAAATTGAACGTCTTAAAGAAGATAAAAAACAACTTGAAAAAGTAATCGAAGAGAGAGATACTAATATTAAGTCTTATCAAGACGTGCATCAATCTGTAAGTGATGCTTTGATACAAGCCCAAAAAGCTGGTGAAGAAACTAAACAAGCTGCAGAGAAACAAGCTGAAGCGATTATAGCTAAGGCAGAAGCGCAAGCTAATCAAATGGTTGGTGACGCGGTAGAAAAAGCACGCCGTTTAGCATTCCAGACTGAAGATATGAAACGTCAATCAAAAGTATTTAGATCGCGTTTCCGTATGTTAGTTGAAGCGCAATTAGACTTATTAAAAAACGAAGATTGGGATTACTTGTTGAATTATGATTTAGACGCTGAACAAGTGACGCTTGAAAATATTCATCATTTGCATGAAAATGATTTAAAGCCAGATGAAGTTGCAGCAAATGCACAAAATAATGCATCAAATACACCAGACAATAATCAACAATCCAATGATTCAGAAACAACTAAGAAGTAAGAATTAAATAAAGACAGACGCGTAATATACATTTAACTTTTCACAGCGAATTAGGTAATGGTGAGAGCCTAGTAAAAGCATGTATGTTATATCACTGGCTTTTTAATATTTAAATAATGTAATGAGAGAACTCTAAGTTGAGTTAATAAGGGTGGTACCGCGAGCAATCGTCCCTTTTAATTTAACTTAGAGTTTTTTAAATTTTTAAGGAGTGAAAAAAATGGATTACAAAGAAACGTTATTAATGCCTAAAACAGATTTCCCAATGCGAGGTGGTTTACCAAACAAGGAGCCGCAAATTCAAGAAAAATGGGATGCAGAAGATCAATACCATAAAGCGTTAGAAAAAAATAAAGGTAACGAAACATTCATTTTACATGATGGCCCACCATACGCGAATGGTAACTTACATATGGGACATGCCTTGAACAAAATTTTAAAAGACTTTATTGTACGTTATAAAACTATGCAAGGGTTCTATGCACCATACGTACCAGGTTGGGATACACATGGTTTACCAATTGAACAAGCATTAACGAAAAAAGGTGTTGACCGAAAGAAAATGTCAACAGCTGAATTCCGTGAGAAATGTAAAGAATTTGCTTTAGAACAAATTGAATTACAGAAAAAAGATTTTAGACGTTTAGGTGTTCGTGGTAACTTTAATAATCCATATATCACATTAAAACCTGAATACGAAGCTGCACAAATTCGTATTTTTGGAGAAATGGCAGATAAAGGTTTAATTTATAAAGGTAAAAAGCCAGTTTATTGGTCTCCTTCAAGTGAGTCTTCATTAGCAGAAGCAGAAATTGAATATCACGATAAACGTTCAGCATCAATTTACGTTGCATTTGACGTTAAAGATGACAAAGGTGTCGTTGATGCAGATGCTAAATTTATTATCTGGACAACAACGCCATGGACAATTCCATCAAATGTTGCGATTACCGTTCATCCTGAATTAAAATATGGTCAATACAATGTAAATGGCGAAAAATATATTATTGCAGAAGCCTTATCTGACGCTGTAGCAGAAGCACTGGATTGGGATAAAGCATCAATCAAATTAGAAAAAGAATACACAGGTAAAGAATTAGAGTATGTTGTAGCACAACATCCATTCTTAGACAGAGAATCGTTAGTGATTAATGGTGATCATGTTACTACAGATGCTGGTACAGGTTGTGTACATACAGCACCAGGCCACGGGGAAGATGACTATATTGTTGGTCAAAAATATGAATTACCAGTAATTAGTCCAATCGATGATAAAGGTGTATTTACTGAAGAAGGCGGCCAATTTGAAGGAATGTTCTATGACAAAGCTAATAAAGCCGTTACTGATTTATTAACAGAAAAAGGTGCACTATTAAAATTAGACTTTATTACACATAGCTATCCACACGACTGGAGAACAAAAAAACCTGTAATCTTCCGTGCTACACCACAATGGTTTGCTTCAATCAGTAAAGTAAGACAAGATATTTTAGATGCAATCGAAAATACAAACTTCAAAGTAAATTGGGGTAAAACACGTATTTACAATATGGTTCGTGACCGTGGCGAATGGGTTATTTCTCGTCAACGTGTTTGGGGTGTACCGTTACCAGTATTTTATGCTGAAAATGGCGAAATTATCATGACGAAAGAAACAGTGAATCATGTTGCTGATTTATTTGCAGAACACGGTTCAAATATTTGGTTTGAAAGAGAAGCGAAAGACTTACTACCAGAAGGATTTACACATCCAGGCAGCCCTAACGGTACATTTACTAAAGAAACAGACATTATGGACGTTTGGTTTGATTCTGGTTCATCACACCGTGGCGTGTTGGAAACAAGACCGGAATTAAGTTTCCCAGCAGATATGTATTTAGAAGGTAGTGACCAATATCGTGGTTGGTTCAACTCTTCTATCACAACTTCAGTTGCTACAAGAGGAGTATCACCTTATAAATTCTTACTTTCTCATGGTTTTGTTATGGATGGTGAAGGTAAGAAAATGAGTAAATCTTTAGGTAATGTGATTGTACCTGACCAAGTGGTTAAACAAAAAGGTGCTGATATTGCGAGACTTTGGGTAAGTAGTACGGACTATTTAGCTGATGTTAGAATTTCTGATGAAATTTTAAAACAAACATCTGATGTTTATCGTAAAATCAGAAATACATTAAGATTTATGTTAGGTAACATTAACGATTTCAATCCTGACACAGATAGCATTCCTGAATCAGAGTTATTAGAAGTGGATCGTTACTTGCTAAATCGTTTACGTGAATTTACTGCAAGTACGATTAACAACTATGAAAACTTTGACTACTTAAATATTTATCAAGAAGTTCAAAACTTTATCAATGTTGAGTTAAGTAATTTCTATTTGGATTACGGTAAAGACATTTTATATATTGAACAACGTGATTCTCATATCCGTCGCAGTATGCAAACAGTGTTATATCAAATTTTAGTTGATATGACGAAGTTGTTAGCACCAATCTTAGTGCATACAGCTGAAGAAGTTTGGTCTCATACACCACATGTTAAAGAAGAAAGTGTTCACTTAGCAGACATGCCTAAAGTTGTAGAAGTAGATCAAGCTTTATTGGATAAATGGCGTACATTTATGAATTTACGTGATGATGTGAATCGTGCATTAGAAACTGCTCGTAATGAAAAAGTTATTGGTAAATCATTAGAAGCTAAAGTTACGATTGCTAGTAACGATAAATTTAATGCATCTGAATTCTTAACTTCATTTGATGCATTACATCAATTATTTATCGTGTCACAAGTTAAAGTTGTAGATAAGTTAGATGATCAGGCAACAGCTTATGAACATGGTGATATTGTCATCGAACATGCAGATGGTGAAAAATGTGAAAGATGTTGGAACTATTCAGAGGATCTTGGTGCTGTTGATGAATTGACGCATCTATGTCCACGATGCCAACAAGTTGTAAAATCACTTGTATAATTGAAATTGTATAAAGTACTCATACAGATGATATAAATTAAAGCTCTCTTCATAATCATGTTGTAGTTTTTGTTGACATGATGAAGGGAGTTTTTTTACGAATAAAAAAATGACCAAGTTACTGGTTATATGTGTTAAAAAATGTGTAATTTACTAAAATAAAAATTATTCAGGAATGGTACAAATTCTCTAAGGCTTATAAATGCGTTATAGTTGCTATTCTCAATTATGTTCGCGATAATTTTAAGTAAAAGTAAGCACAGATATTGAATTTGATAGGAGTTAATTGAATGTATCATAACAGTAACGCAAACTTTGTAAATGGTATCACTTTAAATGTAAGAGATAAGAATGAATTAAAGCCATTTTATGAGGACGTATTAGGATTAAATATTATAAATGAGACATTAACATCGATACAATATGAAGTAGGCCAAAATAATCATGTCATTACACTTGTTGAATTACAAAATGGACGTGAACCTTTAATGTCCGAAGCGGGACTGTTTCATATCGCAATTAAACTACCTCAAATTAGTGATTTAGCTAATTTACTAATTCATTTAAGCGAATATGATATTCCAGTTAACGGTGGTATACAGCCTGCTTCGTTATCATTATTTTTTGAAGACCCGGAAGGAAACGGTTTTAAATTTTATGTTGATAAAGACGAAGCGCAATGGACGAGGCAAAATGATTTAGTAAAAATTGATATTAGACCATTAAATGTACCGAGATTAGTGAGTCATGCAACAAAATTGTTATGGTTAGGTATTCCAGATGACGCTATTATAGGTGCATTGCATATTAAGACAATTCATTTATCAGAGGTAAAAGAGTACTACCTCGATTATTTTGGATTAGAGCAATCGGCATATATGGATGATTATTCAATATTTTTAGCATCGAATGGCTATTATCAACATTTGGCCATGAATGATTGGGTATCAGCAACGAAACGTGTAGAAAATTTTGATACGTATGGATTAGCAATTGTTGACTTTCATTATCTTGAAACAACACATTTAAATTTACAAGGTCCGGATGGTATCTATTATCGCTTTAATCATATCGAAGTTGAAGGTTAGTATATGCTTTGAATGGACGAACTATATAATGAATCGTTTTTAATGATCTTTTTATACAAGCTATGAAGGAGGCTGGGACATAAATCCCTAAAAAACAGCAGTAAGATAATTTTCAATTAGAAAATATCTTACTGCTGTTCTCTATT